>Ga0265338_10001243_pt1 | contig 42003 bp, 56 predicted proteins | sample 42126metaG_FD_193579 | JGI IMG/M metagenome (GOLD analysis project Ga0265338, IMG submission 193579) | Rhizosphere microbial communities from Carex aquatilis grown in University of Washington, Seatle, WA, United States - 4-21-26 metaG | ecosystem: Host-associated > Plants > Roots > Rhizosphere... | reverse complement strand
TGGCGCTTTCGTCATGCGCCTCAAGATACCGAAGACAGAGGGAAAGGTTGGAACAGCTAAGAAGAAACCAGACGAGGCAGGATATCAAGGACTTACGAAGGAAAGAGGCGGTGTTTCAGGCTTTCTGAAAACAGCGCAATTTTGGAGTGGAATGAGAAAGGTTGAAAAGGGTGGATTTTGCTGATCTGAGACACTGGCTGAATAGGCTCTGCATAAGCCATGCAGGCGGCTTGCATGGGCACTTCAAAAGGTTGGCAGAGCGCGTTCATTGTTCCTGGAAGAACTTCAGCTTGAGCTTGGCCAGGACCTTATTGTCTTCCATTACGAGGATCTGGCCTTTTTCATCAGTTAAGGGGCGATCTCCGATCAGCCGGGCATATCGGCATGCGGTTTTTTCGTCATAGCCTAAACTCATGATTTCATCGACCAGCTTGGAGAATGCGTCAAAATCAATCATAGCCATCCGAGGGTTGAAAACATTTTTTTGATTGCGGCCGAGATGGGGGCAAAATCAGTTTTGGTCCATTGTCGAAAGGGATCAGACTCTATTGCTCTTTCGAGTTGTGATTTAAGAATCAAGCTGGAGGATTCCTCAGCAATGAATTGTGCATAAGCCCTTGCCCATATCTCCGCGTCTCCAAGCAGATAGCCGTAATAGTCAATTTTTCGCTGGCTAGTAGCTCCAGCCAAAAGGGTTTTTAACTCATTGATCGAGTCTGATCCTTTAGCGACCTCCAGAACTTCCTTGATCACCGGATTAAGTGATTCAGTTGCAAAGCTGCCTTTTGCCCCGATGACTTCCAAATCCAGCATGTGACCGATTTCGTGAACAGTGGTCAGCTCCGGCCATGGGCCGGTTTTGCGCACCGCTAATTCATCGACTGTTCTACCGAATGGGCTGTTTTTTGGGCGCATGTAACCGTAAGCATTCATTGTGGTGGATCGCACTGGAACCTCTGGCAACGTGCCATCGTCGTGAACTTCGTCAATGGCATCCAAGGCGTTTTGGATTTGCGCCTTCAAAAGTCCCTTCACCTGTATATCAATTGCGTCTGAGACGGGCGTTGTGCTCGGTTTTGGAGACGGAGCCAGTTCGCCAGGACTAGAAGTTTCTTCAGGCACATTGCCGGTCCAGCGGATGGTTTCGGTCTCTTCGTCAAATTCAACCTGGTCGCCAAAGGCAGCTTTGAGCTGGTTAACGATATCGTCGTCCAGGCCGGTGGTGCTGGCTTCCAGGTGATCGTTGAGATCTTTTTCAACGGGCTGGAGCTTTTGACCGGGTGCAATCAAATGGGTGGCCTCGGCTTCGGTGCGGTCCACGTCTTCAACGCCCATGCCGCTGTTGAATCCCCACGGTCCCCATGGAACGCCAAAGCCGCCGATCGCGGGGCTGTTTAGACCCAGCCAGAAAGGCAGATCCGTCTTGAGGCGAACCACGTTTTCATTCTGGGCATGGATAATTCGGGGCTGTTTGACATCCATCACGCGGATGAAACGTTGGGCGGGAAATTCATCGAGTAGATCGGGATCCATGCCTTGCTTCCAATAGCCGTAATCCTCGGCGGCTTGCACCTGGGTATTGAAGATCAGGCTCAAACGGGTCTGGCTGGTGATGTCCTTCAGGGTGCCGGCATCGTCGGGATCCAGCGGCCCCATGCCGCTCTTGAGGGCAAAGTCGCTTAACTGGCGGACGAACTCGGCGCGGCTTCCAGTGACGAGCATACCTTTTTCATCGCGTGAATTGGCGAGAAAATCGGCAATGGAATCCTTGGCGCTCTGGAGGAAGCGGGCGTTTTCGATGGTGGCCGAAAAGAAGGCGCGATCGCGCAAGCCCACGGGCACGTCAGACCATTCCTGGGAGTTAAGCGTGCTGGTCACGATCGTTTTGGCACCGAGCTTGTCGATCGCTTCCTGGAATGGCATGGGCGTGACGAATTGCATTTAGATTAGAGTTATTCGACCTTCATCTTGCGTTCCCTATCTGCTGCGCGAATAATTTCCTCTACTGCCTTAGGATCATAATATGAACTGTATGGATCGGCAATGGTGTAAATTGTAAGACGGCACATCAGCGCATTTAATTGAAGATCGTTTATTTCGGCAGCACGTTCGCCCACTTTTGCTAGTATTTTTCCGAAAATATTAAGAGGATGTTTGAGAATTGGCTGATTTGTGCTTTGAACAATTTCAATCAATAAACGCGATGTGTGAACCTTCCATTCAGGGGAGTTATTATTGATTGTGGTAACAATAGTTTCGTTTGGGCTCATAGTGTTGCGGGGACGGGCTTGCGACCGTAAAAGACTTTGTCGGATTGAAGGATGCGACGCTCCATTTTGGTGGTCTGACTGAGCATCCAGTTTCGGTAATGATGGAATTCTTCGGCGGTCATTTGTTCGACCAGTTTGTAACCCTTCTGCCCGCCCGCAATGCGGCCCTCGCTGGCCTCGGCCACGGCCCGAAGGCTGCGGCGATTGCCATCGGTGTCGGGCCGTCCGATCCGAGTGAGCAGCTCGCGGGAGGTCTGCCAGTCCTTGCCGGTCAATAGCTCGATCATAAAAGAAAAGTTTGGGCTCTTGGGATCGGCCTTGAACAGAGGCAAGTCAATTTGGCTGGCAGTGCTCATATTATTACACCGCGATGGGGGCCTTGATTGCGGGATGGGGATTGTAGCCTATGATTTCAAAATCATCGTAACTGAATTGGTCGATGCTCTCACGGCGAGGCAAACACAACAGGGGAAGCCGGCGCGGCTCACGGCTGAGCTGCTCTTTAGCCTGGGCAAAATGATTCTTATACAGGTGCAAATCCCCGAAGCTGATGATCAGATCTCCAGGGTCCATGTCGGTCACATGCGCCAGCATGGTGAGCAGGAAGGCATAGCTGGCAATGTTGAAAGGCAATCCCAGAAACGAATCAATAGATCGGGCATAAAGGTGGAGATGCAGAGTGGGAACGGTATGCTTATCCACCTCTTCCACGTAGCACTGCCAGAGCGTGTGGCAGGGGGGGAGTTTCATCAAAGGAATCAACGGGGGATTCCAGGCACTGACAATGTGGCGGCGGCTGAACGGATTGGATTTCAAATCCCGAATCAAGTTGGCAATCTGGTCAACCTCACCGATTTGGACTTCGACCACTCCCAAGGACTTACGAACCTGTTGATTGTATCTCCAGTGCCGCCATTGCACTCCATACACAGGGCCAAGGTCACCGTCCGCATCGGCCCATTCATCCCAGATCGTGACGCCGTTTTTTTTGAGATAGGCAATATTGCCAGACCCGCTCAAAAACCAGAGCAGCTCGTGAATGATCGATTTGACATGAACCTTCTTGGTGGTCAGGAGGGGAAATCCTTCCTGAAGGTTGAAGCGCATCTGGTAGCCGAACACGCCACGCGTGCCGACGCCGGTGCGATCTGGACGGTCTTTTCCGTGAGTTAATAAGTGGTCTAGGAGTTCGAGGTATTGTTGCATGGTGTATTTGTTTTTATCAGTTATTGGCCAGTGATGTCTTTTCCGTGGCAATCCGCGCTGGCTTTTTCAGGGATTGCAATTCGGGGCTTGGCAAGGAGAACCTGTTTCTTGCTGACAATTTCGACGCTGACATCAACGGTTCTATCGGTATCTGGATAAAAGACTTTCTTGGTGCCGATGTGGTCGTATTCCAGGGCAATGGCGCCTTCGAAGCACTTGAGCAGCACGTTGAGATTAGCGGTGTCTTTGAGAAGGAATCTCCGATATCCGATGGTGATGATGGTTGGCATTATTTGGCTTCCTTTCTCATTTGGGCGATCAGGTCTTGAATTTTGGCTTGATAGGGGGTTTGTTTCGCCCCTTCAGGGCTTTTGACAGGAGGGGGCACAGTTCCCAGGGCGTTGCCCTGGGCTGGGATGGGGCGCTCCGTTGGAGCTTTCGGTGCGGATCGGACGGCTTGGACCGATGTCGGCGCTTGTTCGGCTTGGCGGCGGGTTTTGCAATAGGCGTGCAGGCGGGGGAAACGCTCGGCGATGAAGGCTTTTCCCAGGAGCCAATCAAGGTAATGGGAGGGCACGTTTTTAAGCGGGGTGTTTTCCCATTTGCCAAAGGTGAGTTTGTCGTCGCCAGTGAGTGGAGGGAGCGGGTTCATAATGGGTCTAATCCAATTTCGAGTGCTTCCTTGATCCAGGCGGCGAGCTGATCGCAGGATGTCAAACCATCGATGGAGCTTTTGAGGTGAGCCATTTCTTCCTCAAAACCCTCGTTCTCGCTCCAGCAGGGGGCATTGATCCAGTGCCGAAAATACTCGCGCAAAAGAGAAACCTGATCGGGTGTCGGTTCCGGGCCCGTGTTGCAGCGGTAACCCAGATAAGCCGTGACGGCTAATTCTAGAATGCCACTGACTTCATCACGCCAGAAAAAAGGCAGGCCGAAGTTTGTATGATAATTTGGGAATGTTAGATTCATAATTAATAGGGGTCGGATTGATGGGACTTATTTGACTGATGGGAACGGTTGCGGGCGCTGGTGGTCATGGCTAACTGGTAAAGGTCGTGGTCGTTTAGGCTTTCCCAGTTGGCGGTGCCAAAGCGCTGCTTGCTGATCGCGGCGGCGTAGGCGTAGGGAACCTGGCGGATGCGGCCGATGGCCTGGCGGCGCTGATCCAGCTCCGGGTGCAGCCATTCGTTCATGGCGGCTAAATCATCGGGATTGATCAGGAGCTGGAGCAACGCCTTGACGCGGCCAAATTGCTTGGTGCTGATATCGTCGTGGCCACAGTTGCGGTTGACGGCGGCGATGTGAACGGCGTGGCGCAGATCGTTGAGCTGCACGCCCCGGTGTTCGGCGGCGGCGAGCTGGGCGGCTGCGCTGAGGACGGCGGTGGCCATGTCGGAGCGGCCGGCCTCGGGATCGGCGTTCTGAAGTCGGCAGTTCTGCATGCGCCATTCATTGGCCTTGCAGGCGGCGTTCCAGAGGCGGAAATAGAATTTGGATTGAAGGGGAGTCATAACCGCGAAACACGCGAAATAAGCGAAAGAAGAATGCTCATGATTAATTCCCTCGGTTGGTGAAACGGCTGGCCAGACTTTCGACGGGTAAAATATTTAGCGCCGATCGAAACTGCCAATATGATTTCTCCCTGTCTGTTCTGGGATCGATGATGGGAGTGGCGACTTTGGCGGGTGTTGCCTTTATGGCGCGGCCAATGAGTCCGTAGGTTCTAGGCTTGCTGTTATTGACTTTTTCAATCAGCCCTTTTGACAGGAGCGCCCAGATGACGAATTTGGATTCGTTGTAGGTGCAGCCTATGTTTTTGGCGATCGCCATCCTGGTGAATTCTCCAGTCGGCAGGGAGCGGATCCAGGCGATGGCGCGCTGTTGGCGTTGGGCTGCCAGATCCATTACTTCTTTGCGATTTCCTTTTGGGTTCATAGGTTTGGGCGTTTTTTAACCGCTAATCTTCACTAATTTTCGCTAAACTTTTGACAGTCGCTTGAGGCGCGCTTGAATCATCTTGATGCGGGTCTTGTGATGTTTGTTCTTGGTTTGCAGATACGTTAAGGCTGCCTCACATTGCTCTTTGCTGGCATTGGCAATGGTCGTTTTCGCATCATCCACGCTGGTATGAACTATCCAGCTCAGAGATCGTGCGTCTTCAAACGAAGGATGAAGGGGAGTAATGCTCATGCGGCCTCCTTTTCTTCGGTGGCGTTTTTGAGGAGGGCCTTCACAATCTTGTCCACGGCGCTGTCAACGGGCTTGATCACAACCACGTCCCCGGTGTCCTCGACGGTGATGCCCAGGCGCTTCAAATCGGCGGCGGGCAGTTCGGAGAGGGCGTTTTTGACGGGCGTCTCTTCGGTGTGGATCAGGAGATCGGCTTGCTCAGGGAAAAGCTTCTTGATCAATTTCACGACTTGGGCGTCGTCGTCCCATTCGATGCCGCCCTTGCCTTTGCGGAATCCGATTTTGATCCCGTGGACAATCAGGGTGCGCGGCTTGGTGAAGAGCGTGGGAGAACCTTCGATCAGGGCGGCGAGCTTGACTTGGCGCTCAGCGGCTTTGGCCAGCAGTCGCTTAATGTCGCGAAGGTAGCGGGCGTGAATCTTTTCCTGAAGCTGGTTCACGCGGTTGACAACCTTGGTGAGCTCTTCGCGGGCGTCGGCGTAAGATTTGGTGTACAGTTCGATTTCGGTAAGGGAGGTCATATGATTAGGAGTTTTTAACCACAGAGATCACAGAGAGCACAGAGTTCATATCTTTGTGTCCTTTGTGCTCTTTGTGGTTGGTTTTGGTTTCACATTTACTGGCATGATTTTAGGTGCGAATTGAGTGAGATTGGGATGATTATTGATTGCGGTTTGGGCGCTGGCCTCGTCGGGAAACAAGGTGGCGTCGTTGTCAGGGCAGAGGCTGAAGCCATTTCTTAGAAACATGACAGTCAGACCAATTGGCGCTCTGGCTGTAATTTGCACTATGAACTTTGCAGTTTGAGTCTCGTCACCTCGACTGCTACGCTCTTTTTTGGCTTTGCGGCGGGCGCAGAGCTTGCAGTTGGGCTCGGCCAGATCGGTTTGCCAGGTGGTCACTTTTTGGGCGATGCTGCAAAGGGGCTTGCCTTCAGGGGTGGCGATGTGGACGCGCAGCGCGTGAAGAGTGGGTTTGGTGATAGCGTTCATTGTGCCCTCCCGAAAACGCGGCGGTTGGAGGCGACGTGCTCGTTCCATTTCTGGGCGGCGGTGTCCTGGTTGAAACTGGTTCCCCCAAGCTGGCCGCAGCCCTGGCATTTGATCCACCAGGTCGTGCCTTCCCAGCGCTTCCAGACCAAGTGCTCAGCGGTGTGGCAGACATTGCAGGGCTCCACGGTTGCTAAATCCTGTGGCAGTGTGCAAACACTCATGGTTCCCTCACTTTGTTAAGAATGCACTGGGTGAGCGCCAGTTGCTGATTCCTGGTGAGGTCGGTGCCGTCCAAAGAAGGAAAAAAACTATTGATAGCGAGTTCAATTCGCCACGCAAGGTCATCAGATTCTAAAACCGGTTCCGTGCGCAATAGGATGAAGTTGGTGATGATCAGGCTTTTTGACTGCACCTCCCTGCTAATGAAATCTGAGATTTCTTTAATCTGGTCTTCTCTGGTGATGGGGCTTGTGGTTGTAATCTCAATTGATCCGTCGCCTGAATCCCCACGGGCCATGCTGAAACGGTAAACAACGTGGTAAATGTATTTCATTTTACCTCCTCGCCGCGCACGAGGCGCAGATGGTCGATGGTCAAGGGCTTGTCCTCGCTGTCGGCGAGCTGCTTGGCGTCCTGCAAATCCTCGAACACAATGCGGATGCGGCCGGGTTCGTGGGCAATTTTGTCCAGGTAATTGACGTGCTTTTCGGCGTCTTGCAGACCGTAGGCATTGGCGATGCAAAGCAGGTCCTCAGCCGGGGTGTAATCGGGCAGGACCAGGGAGCGGTTGAGTCCGCCCATGCGCCCGATGAATTGCTCGAAGTAGCCGCGATCGACGCCGTTTTGAAGGGTGCGCACGAAATCGGGCGTGTAGCTCATGATGATCGTGCAGCCGGTGTCGTCCTGGAGCTTTTGCAGGAAGTTGAAGATGGTCTGCTCGCCGCCGTTCTTCTCAAGGTAGAGGCGCTGGACGTTGTCAACGATGATGCATTTCTTTTCGTTGACCGTGGAGTGGATGGCAAAGATTTTCTTGGATTGGTTGAGGCTGCGGGGCTCGCCATAGGCGACCGCCAGGTCGGTGAGGAACTGGCCCATGCGCGGTTTCTCAGGCGCTTCAATATGGACGCAGTAATCATGCAAACTCTTGTATTCCTTGAAGCAGCTTGATTTCTGGCTGCCGGTGGGGCCGATGATGCTGCCAAATCGGTTCACGCGGCCGGGCTGGCATTTCTTATCAATCAAGTTAAAGATCAGCTCCGCCGTGGGCGTCGTGATGAAGGGCATCTTGCCGGCTCGCCAGTCGATGCGATCCTGCTTGCGCAGCACTTCGATGTGGCGCAGCAAATTGGGGACGGAGCCAATGAGCTGGCCATTGGCGGGATCCACCTGAAAATATTTTCCAGTGAAAATCCGGTAGAAGTAAGTGTAGTCGCACTTGAGTTTGAGCTTGCGGCATTTGGCCTCCAGGCTGGAAAGGTTCTTGCCGCACTTCTCGCGGGTGAAGGCAGCGAGCCAGAGGATGGGCTCGCGCACGGCATCGGGATAATTGGCGGTGCGCCGCTCGACGGTTTTTTCATCCAGCCGCAGATACGAATCGGGCGTGGGTGATTTGGGGGTTTCAGTTTGGGCGTTTTCTGTGTTCATGATCTTTAATTGTTGACTAATAGGTTGACTCGGCTTCCTGTCTAGCCTTGCGGGCAAAAGCGGCCTGCTTAGCTAAGAGATCGTTTCGGTTTCTGGATTGCTCGGGCGTGGGCAGCGGCGTCGTGGAGCGGGAACGGGAGGGAACGGACAGTTTGGACGGAGCGGTCGCATTGGACTGATCGGACGTATTGGCAGACGCCGCTGCGCCCGATTCGATGCGGCTGAAGCCGCCCTGGCCGTCGCGCGATTCGCTCACGGCGGCTTTGACCTGGCCGCGTGTGTCCAGGGCAAGGAGATCCCTGCGCATCGCACCCAGGGCGGCGGCGCGCCAGCCGGTTTGCTTGATTTGCTCCTCTTCGCTCCAGCCCACGGCAGCGCGGCAAAAATGCGGGAGCGGGCTGGGGGTCAAGGTGGCGCGGCAGATGATTTCCTCGGGCCGGTAGCCGTTGTATTCTTCCATGGCCACGATAGTGGCCATGCAGGGCGTGGCAATGGGGTCGAAGTAAACGCGGACTTTGTGGCCGTTCCAGCGCCAGAGGTCATCCGCCTCAAAATAGAACGGCGCGGAGTAGTCTTCAAGAATGGGGACTTTGCCGCCCACCGTGCCTTTGGCAACCGTCCATTCGCGCACAAACGGCGAGAAAAGAAACTCCATTTCAGGCGCGAGCTGACGCCAGGGGCGCTCCTCCTTGAGTTGAGCATGGCGCACCTCGGGAACCCACTGCCCGTAGATGCTGCGGATCGTGTCGCTGTTGCGCATGGCTAGAGAGCCGTTCACAGCCTTGATGCACTGGACCAGGCTGGGGAACTTCTCACGGGGATCTAAGCGCCCGGCGCGGCATTTGGTCACCAGCAGGTTTTCCGTTTCCTGCTCCCCACGGTAACGGCCAACTTGACCGTCAATCACCGAAAGATAAGTCCACAGGCTAGAAAAACCGCCTTCAACGTAGGGCTTCTGGTTGGACTGCCAGACAGTATTGAGCGTGACTCCCATCTTTTTGAGCAAGTCAACAATCTGGTTGCTTTCCCACGAACCGCGCTCAAAGCGGAACATGTCGGGCAGGCCGTGGCTCTTGGCGAGCATCCAGATGAGGGCGCGGATGTCGTCAGCCCGGTAGCTGCCGCGTGGACGGCAGATCAGGGCATAGCCCAAATACATGTGGCTCCATCCGGCTTCAATGGCGGGCAGAAATTGCCAGCGCCCCAGGCGCACCTTGAACTTGTCGCTGCACGGGTCGCCGCCCAGTTCCCAGGGAATCCAGCAGGCGAAATTGAGCGTGCCGTCGTCCGATTCAATCACACGGCGGCGGTTGATTTTGTCGTCGGCAAAGGCGCCGACCTGCCCGGAGAAATCGCGCGTGGCGCACATGTCCGGCTGGCGGTAGGCGCGAACATGCGTGGGGGTGATTCGCTCCAGCACGCGCTTGATGGTCTGGGGGACGGAGCCGCCCTCAATGACCGGCAGGATGGCATTGCGCACTTCGTCGCGGGTGTCGGGCGCCAGCGCAAAGAACTTGGTGGCCGTCATCATGGAGCCGGATTCCTCGTCCTTGTTGGTCTTCATGAAAAGCTGGCTCAAGGCCTTTTCCTCTTCGGGGGTCAGCGGAGGGAATTGCGGCTTGCGGCCGGACTTGTGGCAGTTGTCCAAAAGACCGGCAAAGCCGAACTTGGTGAACGCCTCATCCCAGCGCCAGAGGTTTCCGTGGGGCAGGCCCATGCGCCGGGCGGCTTTGCGTCCGCTCAAGTCTTCACTGGACATGAGGCGTCGATATTCCAGGACAAGCTGCTTGCGCTGCTCGGCGTCGGTGAGGCGCTCGATGTCAGCCGGTCCGAAGACATCGGGGGCGGCATGAGGGGCAACCGATTGCGGATTGACAAGAGATTGCTGGGTGGGGCTGAGGTGCTCCTCAGCCTTAATATCAGGGCGGCGCGGCAGCACCGCCCCACCATCGTTAACCTCGGATTCGTGTGAGGAAATATCCATATTGTTTATTCCGATTTTTGCTGTTTTACGGCGGCGTGGAAATCGCGGGTTTGGAGTTCCATCGTGCAGGTTTGTTTAACGAACTGGGCGGCGTCAAAAGTGTGATAGTCGCAGTTGGTGGGCGTGGCCTGCTCGGCGCATTCCAGCAGAAAGCGCAGCTCGGAGCTCGAGAGCTCGCGGATGAACTGCGACATGGAGGAAAAGAGCTTGGAGAAATTCTCCAGCGCCTTGCGCCAGTAATCCTGTTTTTTCACAGGAGACAACGGAGAGAACGGAGAGCCATATGAATAGTATGGGTTATCCCCTCCAGGACTCGCTGTTGGAGTTTTTGGGCATGCAGGCGGCGTGCGATCCTTAAGTGGCAATACACAATCTGCCCCGTTCAGGAACATGCAGCAGCAGGGACAAGGCGCTGGTTGTTTTATTTCGCTCATTGTGCGGATTCCTCCTTATTGGCAGCTTTCAGGGCTTTGAGCCATTCGGCGCGCAGCTCGGCGGGCATGTGGGAGACGGTGCGGCGGATCGTGATAACGGCCTGATCGCGCTCAGCGGGCTTGAACTTTTGCCAGTATTTAAAGCGCACCTCCACTTTATCAAGCGCTTCGGTGAAGAGGGCGAGCTGGCCTATGGTCACTTTTGGCTGGTTAATTGTGGAGTCCTTGCCGGCGATCCCGGCAATGACCGCGCCTAATCCCGAATCACCCGCCAGAATGCCCGGCTCAAACTGCTCGCGCAGCTCTGGACGCTTGGCAAAGATCTCGTGCAGCTCGGCAGCTTGGAAGAAAAGGCGGCGTCCAATTCCGATGGATTCGGCCATGTCTTCGACCCTTTTTGAGCTCGGGAGTGCACGCAATGCACTCCCGTTGAGATTTTTGCCCAACGCCAGGCACGCTAGGTTTCTTTTTCTCGCCTCTTCGAAGGCCGGGGCCATGACGGGAAACGACAGATAAGCCAGGGCGCTTTTGGTGAGATTACGGCGCAAGAGCAGCTCGCGCAGAATGATGGCGTTGACTTCATCGTCGGGCACGGTGATCGTCGGCACTTGTTCCTGGGCCAATTGCTTGGCGGCCTGGCGGCGGGTCTCGCCGTCGATCACCACGCCAGCGGCGGTGATCTTGATCGGGTTCTTGATGCCGTGCTCGCGGATGTCTTCCACGAAGGCGATCCACTCGGCGCTTTCCTTATCCCACCTGGGGAAATGCTTGATGGCGGGATGGGCTCGGAGTGTTGCGGGGTCTTTTTGTTCAATTTGCATAAAATGTTTCAGACGGATCAGTCGGATGGGACTAATTGTTTTTTAGGTTTTGGGCCTGAAGGAGGCTCCAGATCTGGAGCGAGTTAAAGCCGACGACAAATTGCATCGCCTCGGCTTTTGGCAGTGCCTGGATATAATCGGACGCCTCAGCGAGGGTCAGCAAAACCACGGGGCGTTTGAGAGTTGGTTTAGCGTTCATATTGCGGATTGGGGATTTCGGATTGCGGATTGGGCATTATTCAGGCAGCGGCGTAGCAGGAAGGCCAGGGCGCTGGCGTGGTCGATAAAGGGGCTGACCTTGCAGGTCACCGGGATGGGCGCAAGGGAAAGCTCGCCCGTGTCAATTAAGTTGGCAACCAGCCACTGGCAGCAACTAAAGCGCCGGCCCAGCTCGGTGCCGCGAATGGTGGCGTGGGCTTGAACCAGAGTGGGTTTGGGAAGTATGCCGGAAATTAGATTCGTGTCCTTCGTGGCTTCGTGTGAGGAACTCAGATATTCCAAAACGCTCTCCCGGTGAATGCGCAGTTCGCGCCGCTTGGTGCCAGGGGAGGAAATGTCGAACGCCCAGCGCAGCTTGCCCAGCTCGACCAGGTTCAAGATGTCGTCCTCGTCGCGGTCGATCAAAACCATGACGGCTTCGATCGGGACCAGGGGCCGGCCAGCGGGCAGGCGCAGATCGAAGGAGAGTTGGCCGTTGGTGTTTGGGCGTTCGCAGTTATTCATGGGGATTTAGGAGTTGGTCACACGAAGACACGAAGGCACGAAGTTTTTTAATTCGCAAACTGACTTCCCCAGAAACCGAATCATCGATATGTGGGTTTTTGCGCTTCACGCTCTCTAGAGTGGCCAGTGCGCGGCGCAACTCTATTAACATGCTCGTGTTCGTGACTTCGTGGCTTCGTGTGATCATAGCGCCTCCACGGCGGGTTGGAGCTGGCTGGCAATCTTGTGATCGCTGTAGACAAAGGAGGCGAGGCCGCATTTTTCAGCCAGGCTGCCGGCGCAAAAGAGGAAGGTGTGCATTTCCCGTCTTTCATCATGCCAGCGCTCATTGTCCTCAGCCTTGAGTTGGTTTGCCTCGTTCATTCGCCTCATGGCGCAGTGGGCAAAGAGGTCGATCTCGCAAATCAGTTCGCTGACGGGGAGGCTTTTATTTAGAGCGGTCTTTTTGTTTTGTTGAGCGTTCATTTTGACTCCTTGGTTTTGGATTGGCAGACTGGCGGGCATGACAACCCGCGAAGTTTTGCTTTGGCTTGATGGATTGCACGGGCGGCTTGGCAAAGCGGACAGGCCGGACATGCCGCTGGAAGAGCTGCTTGCTCAAGAGAAGCAAGCGCGCGACGCATTGGGGCGGTGGCTCTTCTATGACGGCGCTCCTCCCGCTTCCTTGCCTCCGCCTCTCGTTGAAATCCCCTGTCGATCAGACGTTGCAGATTATTTGAAACGACGCCGGGTTGAGTTTTCCAGGAAACTGGTGATTTCCCTTTGCCTGCCTTACTAGCCGTGCCGGGTGCGCGACTGGCAGAAGGAGCGCCACTTGCATTGGCTTTTGATTGTTTCCTGGCTTTCGATTGGCGCGCGGGAGTGGGAAGAAATGGAGCGTCTGCGCCAGGTGCGGGATTCTTTCCAGGCTTAGTGTTCATTTGGACTCCTTGAGTTCGTTATAGCGGCGAAGAAGGGAGCGGCTTTCCCGGTGGCCGCGAATCACCTTCCAGAGATGAACGCGAGATACCCCCAGCGACTTGGCGTCAGCCACGATCCCGTGGATTCGTTGACGGTGTGGAATGTTTCGGGTAACGTTACGTTTCATGCGCGATCAAATTTTTAAAAATGGTGAGTTCTTCGCCGATGTGACGGACTTGGAATTTCTAAAAAACGCCGGAAAAGGCGAATTTTTAGGAATGCCGAAATTCAGATGTGAAAAGCCCGTTGTTAAAGGCGACAAGTTCATTTTGCACACACTGGGCATGGAGATTGAAGTGACGGTGTGTAGAAGCGATTCAGGAGGCTGGGTTCAGTGCCTTGACGTAAGACTCTGAAATGAAACTCATACATCGCCTCTGCCTCGTCCTTGGTGAGGTTGCATTCCATCGGGCCGGGAAGCTTTCCAAAGAGCAGCTGAGACAACCGATCCTTGTCGCGTTGAGGAAAGGGGATGCAGATGTGGGAGACCTCCTGGCGCAGCGCCCATTCGCGCCATTGGGGATAGCTCAGCTCCATGTGCCAAGCGCTGGGGTGGAGTTTGCCATCGAATACGCTGTATTCCTGAATCAGCTCCGCCAGGGGAGTTGGCCGGTAGGTTTGGCTCGCTTCGGTTAATGTTTCGCGTAACATGTTAGAAAATTAACACAAAACCAACATGGGTCAACAAGAAAATGTTAAAAAACTAACAGACGCTTGGAAGCGTTCTAAACTGACTCAGCAAGAGTTTGCCGACTTGCTGGGTATTAATCGCAGCTATTTTTCCACTTTGATTCATCTGACGCCGGAATCTGAAACCGATGTGCAGCAATGGATTTTGGATAAGGCGGAAGAAATCGAACACCGACATGTTGCAAATACAACATCAGGTGTTACCTTACAGGAACCTCAAACGGAATATCGGACATCAACCAAGGTCCAGGATTGCCATAATTACTTGCAAGCGTTTCTAGATAACTGTCAAAATGATCCAGACAAAGTTAGTTGGACCTTAATCGAATTGCGGGAAAAATTCCCGTTGGATAAATGGAAAAAATAACTATGAAAAAACTCGTTGCTTTGATCGTGCTATTCGGCTTATCAGCGGTTTCCGGTTTCTGTGGACATATAAAATTTTGGGAGGATTGCGCTACCAATGGGGCAATCACTCGATTGCGATGGATGACCAACGCTACTACTGAGATTCAAATTGATCGGTCAATTGATAGCAACTCCTGGGAGACAATTGGTTTTGTTTGGTCTCCAGCATTAATTACCAACGTTTTTATCGATTACGCACCGACTCCCAATCATTATTATTACCGTGTGAGCGGAAGTTTTTATCGGCACTTTCTAAAACAACCGGTTTCACGATCTGCTTCTCAGGGCGCAACCGTCAGTCTTACCTGTTTAGCATTTGGCAAACATCAAACTTATCAATGGTATTTCCAAAACGGTGACTGGCAAATAAGACTAGATGGTTACACAAGACCGACGCTGACTTTTAATAGGCACTTTTCGGGGTTTCAATTTCCGTATTTCTGCGTGGTGGATGGTTGTATGACAAGCAAGGTTGCGCGAGTGACCTATTACGGTAACCCAAAGCAGCTAGCCGTTCCTTCGATTGATGACCGATGCCTGACGTTTAAAGTCACCGCTGCTTCTGGTGATTTTCAAAAAACAGGAAAATTTACCCTAACTTCTTTTGTTGATGGCCCGTTCGTTAGTGCAAACTTTTATTCCATTGTGGGATCGACTTATCTGCCTCCCGTTGGTTGGGATGCTTATATTTCTGAGTGGACCGGGAAAGATGGCAGCATGCAGATTAACCAATCCACTTGGGTTGAGTTGCATTTCAAGTCCCGGAGCGCAGGAACTTTCGTTCTGACTGATGAAATTAAGTCTGGATCCCAGTCTGGAACATTCACGCTGAAGTAAGTCTTTCCAAAGGGTTCCCGAAAGATCCCGCCACGGGTTAGCCTTTCGAGGGGGAGGCATGCGACTCTCGTCGCATGTTGGGACGCACAAAAACAGCAATTACGAATGACGAATTAGGAATTACGAATGGGGGGATTCCTATTGAGATCTCACAAACCACCTTCGCTGGGCAGTGCCGCATCCACGTCGAGGAATGCGAGGGCCGCCGCCAGTTGATGATCCGCCCGGCGGGGATGCCTTCCAAACTTTCGCTTTTTCTCAAGCGCAAGAACCAGTCCCACCTGTGCCTTACCTGGGAGGTGGACCTCTCCAAGCTGCCCGAGTTCAAGGATTCGGATTGTCTTTCGCTAAGACTGGAGCTGGCAGAGGGTGTTTGCAGCGGTCCCAATCTGTGCGCACACCCATGCCCAGAATGCCGGTTTGAGAACGAATGCCGCATTCCTCCCAGCCAGAACAAGACTCCCGACCGTTGAACACTTGATCGCCTGACTGATGAACAGCCCAATTGCAAACAAGTCTGACTTTCCGGTTAAGAGCCGGGCACAGGAAGGATTCGGCGCGTTGAATGAATGTTGTCATGGACGGAATTTAACGCGCTGTCTCCGACCTGTCAGCAACCCTTTTTCCCCTCTTTCCGTCCGTCTGGAGCGCGGCCTTCGCGCCGGACGCTTTGTGTCCCAACACCTGGCGGACGGAATGCCCTTTCAGTCAAACGCTGAAAAGCTGAAAAGCTAAAATGCTGAAATAAAAAATTCCATGAATAAATTAAACGAACTTTTTTCTGACGGGGACGGCCAGCCGTCCATGATACGGGTGCTTACCATGATGGTGGTTGTGACCGTCGTTGGCGTGTGGGCCGCGCTTTCAATCAAGGCGGGCAGGATGCTGCCCCTGGACTGGAGCCAGGTGGGGCTTGTCGGTGGCGCGTTTGGATTCAAGGCGCTGCAAAGCTTCGCGGAGAACGGGAATTCCTCACACGAAGACACGAAGGGCACGAAGATTTCTGACATTCCAAAATCGACTTCTGGTTTTATCAGCAACCGGCTCTATTTGCCGCTGGGGATCGCTACCACGGTGGTGTTGTTTTTGGTTGTGCTCTTCACTGGCTGCGCTTCCACGCCCACCTCAATGATTCATCCCATTGGGCCGGAGCCGGAGCCCACCACTAATGGAGTGAGTGCGTCGGTGAGCAGTGCGTCGGTGAACTGGGACTTTGTGGCTAACACGCTGGCGACTCTGGCGGCTGGGGCTTCCGTCGCGGCGGAGATGTATGATTCCAATTCGGTGGAATATCTGCGGGCGGCGGACACGGTGCTGACGGTCGCCTTGGCGGATAAGTCGTTTGATCCAACCGCGCTTAAGTCGACGCTGTCGAATATCTCAGTCAATGAGCTGCACGACACGGCTGCGCAAGCGGCTATTTTGGCGGCGATTTCAATCTACGAAGTGAACTGGCAAAAGATGGTGGCCGCGAAGATTGACGCCAGTCCGTTCGCGGAAAAGCTGTTGACCTCCTTGCGCGATGGGATTGAGGCGGGGATTGGGAAAGAATAATTACGAATTAAGAATTACGAATTAGGAATTTATGACCGCTTCCATTCTCGCCATCATCGCCTCGGCGCTTGGGCTTACCGCCTGGTGGGTGAAGCGCAAGGCGGATCAGAACGATGCCGCCGCCAAACCCGGTCCCCAGAACAAAACACGCTATGAAGAAATTGATTCGGACATTGCCACTCAAAACAGCACTGATGCCACTGCTCATTCTACCGCTGATCTTGATGAGCTTGAGCGCCTGCAAAGGGCCGCAGATTCAAGTGATAAGCTCGGATCAAACTGAGACCTTTGTCCGCTCAAACCAGGTCTTCACGGTTCCGGTGGACGGGGTGTTCATGCCAGAGGCGCGCTATCAGCGCTATCGGCGGGCTGTGGCGGATAAGATTCAGGAAGCGCAGGGCAAGCAGAATTAACCGCGAAATAAGCGAAATAAGCGAAATAAGAAATGAACTCGGCTCCTGTTGAAATTGCGGCGTGGCTCGGATGCCTGGCCTTCTTGCTTGGAATTGGGGTGGCTATCAAGTCGCTTTTGCCCAAGGGCAAGGAGACGCGGGAGATCACCCCGCAGCCATTGCATATCAAGAATGTTGGGGAGTGCGTGACGGAACAAATTTGCAAGGAACGCATGACAAATATTGAGCGCGAATTGCTCGATTTGAAACAGGGGCGCAAGGATTCGGACGCAGCCGCCTCCGGCCATCGCAAGGTGGTCTATGACAAGATCGATGATCTGCGCGATGACATGACCAAGGAAATTAAAGGAGTCTCCGTCTCCCTGGCTGAAATGACCGGCGTTCTTAGGTCCACCACGGCGAGCATGATCTCGATCCAGGCGCAATTGCAGTCACTACAGAACAACTCTCAACCCAAGTCCCACTCATGAACCCTGCCGACACCCAACTGATCCGTGATACGATTTTGCAATCCGCCAAGCGCTTTCCGCGCGGCATGACGCAACTGACTTTGGAGACGTGCGTGCGCTCCATGACCATGATCAATGTCTCCAGCGAGGACATGGAAGGGCACATACGCTATCTGATGAGCGCGGGGTTTCTGGAGGAAGTGCCCAAGCGCACGCCGGAATTTCGCATCTGGAAGATCACGGCCGATGGCGTCGATGAGCTGGCGAGCCGGGGAATGTGAGGGAAAAAGCTGAAAAGCTGAAATCCTGAAATGCTGAAAAAGAATACAGATGAAAGCCAAACCTAATCCCAACGGCGACAAGCTGAGGAGCGATTCTTATGAGGCGTCGCTGACGGATGAACAGCGGGAGGCGCTTTATCTTCTTTTGTCCGATCCAAAACTTTCGCTAAAGCAAGTGAGCCTGGCGGCGGCGGCATGGCGCGGCGGGGAATGGGATGGCGAACAACCTTCGATTGGGACGATCGGCAATATCGCCACGCGGATCCGCACCGAAGAGCAGCTCCTGGAAGTGGAGGCCACGGCGAAGATGCTGGAGGCGGTTCATGCCAAGCTCGCGGGCCGAAGCGACGAAGCCACCTTGGACGCGGCCATGGAGCTGATCGGCCAGGAGGTCATTCAGAAGACCTTGATGAAGGACGATCCCAAGAACCGGACGGCGGCGGCTCGCCTGATGCTCAAGCGGGCGGATCAGCGGCGCTTTGATCGGCGCATGAAGTTCCTGGAAGACCAGGCCGATAAGACCAAGAAGGTGCTGGCTGATGAGAGGCTCACGCCTGAAGAGAAGCAGGCGAAGATTAAACAGGTTTTTGGAATGTCGTAATGTCTATTGAATTTCATTTTGACATGTTGCTTGTGACACCGGTTCTGGCGGTAACCTGTGGAACCTGCGATGATCCTGAATGTGATACCTCGCACTGGCGGATAAATCTGGGTTGGATTTTTTGGACAGTTGAGGTGGCGTGGTGAAAGAGAAGGCCCCAGGGAAGGCCAAGTCAGGGCGGAGCGGCAGCTCCGCCCCACCGGTTTTGGCATCTGCGCCATCCGTGAAATCAGCGGTTAATATCCACGTTCCCTCATCGCCGCATGATTTTTTATTGCCTTACCAAAAGGCATGGGCGGAAGACGATTCACGCTTCAAGATTGGGTTGCAGGCCCGCCAGACGGGAAAAGACTACGCCTCGGGCGAAGAAGGAATCGCCGATTGTTACAAGCACGAGCTGGAAGGAAGCAAGGTGGATTGGCTCCTGGCTGCGCCTTCGGAACGTCAATCTTTAGAATCCCTGGAGAAATGGAAGCAATGGACCGAAGCCTACAAGCTGGCAATCGACGATTTTATTGAGGAGCGCGAAGGCGGATCGGAGACGCTGTTAAAATCGGCCACCATTGTGTTTCCGCACGGATCGCGGGTTATGGCTGTTCCTGGAAAGCCGGATACCGTTCGCGGTTACTCCTGTAATTTTTTATTGACTGAAGCGGCTTTCTTTGAGGACTTCGATGCGACCTGGAGGGCCATCTATCCGTCGATTAATAATCCCTTGCGCGGCGGCGTGAAGAAAGGCCGGCTGATTTCGACGCCTAACGGTGTGGGCAATAAGTTTCACGAGATCTGGCAAAAGAATTACGGCAAGAGCGATCAGGAGGTCAAGAAGCAGGCGGAAAGCATCATACCGGTCCATGTTCGCGAGCGCATCGATGCCGTGGTGGCCGGGCTGCCAAAGACCACCAAGCTCACCTCCCAGGAAGCGCAAATGCGCTGGAGTTGCCACCTGGTCACAATCTACGACGCTGTTGCGCAGGGCTTGCCTGTCAACCTGTATGAGCTTTATGCCGGAATGGATGATCCGGAGGGATGGGCCCAAGAATTCGAATGCCAGTTCCTGGATTCGCAGGCGGTGTTATTGCCCTATGAACTGATTGCTGGGTGCGAATCCCTGGAGGCCACGGCTACCATGTCGCCTGAGTTTTGGATGGCGCGTAGCGGTCCTCCTATTGATATCGGGATCGATTTTGGCCGAAAGCACGATTTGACGGTCGCATGGTCTAATTTGCAACTGGGCGATATCCAGCAAACCTGCGAAGTGCTGGAGTTAAAAGCCATGTCCACGCCGGATCAGGTGGAGATTCTTTCGCCTCGCATCCAGCGGGCGCGGCGGGTTTGCCTGGATTACACGGGGCCTGGAATTGGAATGGGAGATTACCTGGTGAAGGCGTTTGGGGAATGGAAGCCCGACGCAAACAAGTTCGGAAAGATTGAACTCTGCACCTTCACCAACCTGCTCAAGGTGGAACTTTTTAGTAAAATGCGCATGGCTTTTGAGAGGCGCTCAAACCGGATTCCGATCCTGCGCTCCATCCGTGAAGACCTTCACTCGGTGAACAGGGTGACCACGCCTGGCGGCGCTGTGACTTACAGAGCATCTCACAATGCCGATGGCCACGCGGATCGAGCCACGGCCCTGGCGCTGTCGATCAGGGCTGGAAGCTACGGACTGGGGGCGGCGCTGACGACGACTGAAGGAATTATCCTGGGGAACAACCATGCGGGGATGGCCAGCTTCAGGCCGAGACACCTGGTGAGGCAAACGCTGAAAAGCTGAAACGCTAAAACGCTGAAAGCAATATGCGCCTTTCACTGATCATGCAAAGGCCTAGGAATGCCGCCTAGAATGCCTCATACCGTTTTAATGGCGTCATCATGGCTCCTGAGTGCCAAAGTTCGTCTCCGTGTCTTTGCAAACGCTTTGCATACGGGTCTAGGAATTGGTCAAACCGGAGATAAAACAAAGTTTGGGCGGCGCAGCAGCACCGACCTACCGTATCTGGTTTTTAGGAAGGGTCAGCGAATCATCCCGCCACGGGTTAGCCTTGGAGGGGTTAGGCATGCGACTCTCGTCGCATGTTGGGACCCGTCACAAGTCAAAAGTCAAAGGGTAGAGGTCAGAAGCCGGCCAAGCTGGCTCCTAAGACAATGCCGCCGCTCACCCCGGCTCCGGCTCCTGGCGCTGGCCGTTCCTCTTCTGCTAATCCGCAATCCGCAATCGCCAATCCGCAATCGAATAATCCCCTTCTCCCCTACATCGTTCCCCAGGCGCGCGATCGGTGGATGTCGGCCATGGTTCGCGGTTACACGCCGGATATAATTGAATCCATTTTGCGCGGGGTTTTTGGCGGGATGCTTTTAGCGCAGTGGCAGTTATTTGACCTGATGGAGGAAACCTGGCCGCATCTCAGTAAAGACCTCAATGAGTTAAAGAGCGCGGTCAAGTCGATGGAGCTTTCGGTTGAGCCCTACGCGGAAAAAGGCAAACCGGCTTTGCCGGCCGATGAGGACAAGGCGCAGTTTGTTGAGAAGGCGCTGCGCGGGATGAAGGCCGATCCTAAGCGCGACCGCAATAACTGGGGCGGGACGCTTTACGATTTGATGGATGCCTACGGCAAGGGCTTGTCGGTTCTGGAAATTGACTGGATGCGATCGGCGGACGGGATTGTTCCTGCGGACACGCGCTGGATTCATCCCCGCTATTACGGATATCCTGGCATCGGCGCTGACTTGATGCTGGATACCACCCAGATCAATACGCAGGTCAACGCGGAGCCGGTCGAGTATCAGCCCTTGCAGCCGCAGGTTCAGCAGTTCGCCCATTTTCCGGATAATAAATTTCTCATTTCGATGATGAAGCGCAAGAGTGGCCATCCCTTGGCCGGGGCGATGCTTCGCACGCTGGCGGGTTGGTGGATTGCGGCCAATTTCTCCCAGGAATGGATGCTTAATTTCGCGCAATTGTTTGGCCAGCCATTCCGCTGGGTTGAGTATGACCAGACCAAACCCAATTTATTGGCCCTTGTGTCTGACATGATGGAGAACATGGGCTCGGCGGGATGGGCGGCATTCCCGGCCGGGACCAAGATGGAATTCAAGGAAGCTGGCAAGGCGGGCTCGGATAATCCCCAGGCGTTCCTACTTACCTTCGCTGACAAGATTTGCGACATCGTCGTGCTGGGGCAGACCTTGACAACCGATGTGGGCGCTTCCGGAAGCCGTGCCTTGGGCGAAGTGCAGGAAGGGGTTCGCGGGGATCTTCTGGAAGCGGCGGGTGATTGGGTGATGGAGGCGGTGAATGACCAGTTTATTCCGTCCCTTTGCACTCTTAATTATGGCAATGCCGATAACTGCCCGGTGGCCAAACTGGGCACCAAGGAAATCAAGGATGGCTTGGCGATGGCGCAGCGCGACCAGGTGCTTTCGGTGATGGGGCTTAAGTTTCCGGTGGGCTACCTTTACGGGCGGCACGATGTGCCCATGCCAGATGCCGGCGAAGCCACCATTGGCGGCCAGGCGCAGCCTGGACCCAATGATCCGACCGATCCGACGGATAAGACCGATCCGACTGATCTGGCGGATCAACCGCCCAAGCAGCCGGTGCAGGCCAAGGATGCTTCAGAGCAGCTTGCCGAAAACGTGCTGGAAGACTTAACTGGAGTTCAGGCGAAATGGCTTTCGGGTGTGAAACCCGTGTTTCAAAAGCTGGTGGTCCTGGCCAAGTCGGGCAAGGTTTCGGATGCTGAATTTCTTCAAGCCATCGAAAAAGCCAATCACCATTTTCCTGAGATTTTCAAAAGGCTCGATACCACCTCCCTGCAAACGGCGCTGGAAAACGCCATGGGCACGGCGCTGGTCAATGGCGTGGCCAAGGGCGTGATGCGCAGAGGGGCTGGGGCAATAAGTGGGCGGCGCAGCAGCACCGCCCCACCGAATAAGGGGAAAGCCTGATGCTCACGATTCATTTTGACGATCACGGGACGGTGAACAAGCTGGAGCAGCTTCACGGGCAGGCGCGCAATCCCCGGCAAATGATGCTGGCTTGCGGCCGCGAGCTGGGAAACCAGCTCAAGCAGCATTACCAGATTCGCGATCGCAACCAGTCAAATAAGCTGGGTGGCAAGCGCGAGCATTTCTGGTTGCAGGTCGCTAACTCCGTGCAAGCGCCCATTGTCGATGCCTCTGGCTTGGTGGTCTCAGTGTCAATTAATGATCCACGCATTGCGCAGAAGGTTTTCGGGGGAACCATCACGGCCAAGCGGGCCGGGGCGCTCACCATTCCGCAAACGCCAGAGGCTTACGGCCGTGCGGCTTCAACCTTTGAACAGGAAACGGGATTCACGCTTTTTCTTGTGAAAACCCAGCGCGGCGCCGCATTGGCGATCGCTGCCGCAAACGGCGGGATCACGATCGAATACATCTTGACTCCGTCGGTCACCCAGGACGCCGATCCGGACGCGCTCCCCAGGACGGAGCTTTTGCAGGCGGCGGTGGAGAAACGCGGGCAGGAAGTCGTGGATCGGCAGATCCGGGATCTGGGACTTTGAAGAAAAAAGCTGAAACGCTGAAAAGCTAAAACGCTGAAACAAAAAAAATCATGAAAAAGAAACTTTCAAGCAAAGGACAGGTGACACCGGGAATCGTGCTGGCACGGCTGGCGATGGCGCTACCGACAGTGGAACTGGGCGCGGATAAGTCCGCACCGGCCGAGATCCAATATCTGCCCCCTGGGGAACATATGATTTCCGCGTCGCGCGATGGCAAGGCGGTGAATTTAAAGGTCAAGGTCCACGCGGGCACGGCGAGCGTCCTGGCAAAGGCGTTGGCGGATCTGCGCGCCAAGGCGGCTAATGGCGAAGGTGACCTTCCCTTTTTTGATTTCGACCACAAGGACGCCGACGCCTCGGCCCATCCCACGGAATTCTATTGGGGTGGCGATGATTCCAAGAGCGGTGGCGTTCGCGCCAAGCTCGAATGGACTGAACCCGGCCAAAAGGCGGTTACCGGCCATGCGTATCGGCGCTTTTCGCCTTCCACCTTTATTGATGACAAGTCGGGCGAGGTTTACGGCGCGGAAATCAACATGGGAGGTCTTGTCAACCGCGCTGCCTTCCGCAAGATCGCGCCAGTCTGGGCCAAGGGCAAAGTGGTGGAAGAGGAGACCAGCGACGATTTAACCAAGCCCAAGGTTGAGAACCTGGTCGAAGCCTTTGGCGAAGCCCTGGCGGCTTGCACTGACTGCGAAGACAAGATCATCACCACGGCCGCCCGCGACAAATGCTGCAAAGCGATTGCGGAGCTCCTGGGAGTGACCCCTGAATTTATGCTGAAGTCCTTGACTGAGGAGGTCGGGGAACGAGGCGAAAACAAGGGCGGCGATGCCGCCGCTACGAAAGCAAAAGAAAGTATGACAGACGAAGAAAAGGCGGCAATGACCGCCAAGGACAACGAACTCACAGCCCTGAAAGCCAAGCTCATTACCTTGGAACAGGCGGCGGTGACCCATGCCAAAGACAGCGCCAAGGCGATTGTCGGACTGGCTGTGGCCGCTGGTAAGATCGCGCCCAAGGACACGGCGCTGATCACTCATTACGAAGAGCTGGTCATTGCCGCTCCTGTCCAGGCAAAAGCCATTATTGAGGCTTTGCCAGTCAACCCGGCGCTCTTGACGGTTGTCACCGGCGCTAATAACGGCGGCGATTCTGGCAGCCAGCAGGGCGGCAAGAAGGAGCATGAATTTGTGGTCAAGGCCAAGGCAATTGCCGACAAGCAGAATATCACTGAAGCCAAGGCCCAAGAGCAGCTCGCCCGCTCGATGCCCAAACTCTACGAGGATTGGCGCGACAAGCTGGGAAACTGAATTTTCAGCGCGGCGCAGCAGCACCGCCCCACCATTTAAATCGAAACAAAAACTGAAATAAAATTATGATGCAAACTTTTACTGACAGCCCATACAAAGCCTTTAGCGCCGAAGTGACGGCGGATCTGGCGGGCAAGCAAAATTACGTGGTTGAAATCGTTCCTGGCAAAGAGACGATTCGCCTTGCCACGGCCGCGACCACCTTGCCGATCGGCACGATCTTCAACCAACTGCCTAACTCCAATCAATTCACGGTCCGGCTTTTTGGCAAGGGCGGAACTATGAAGGTGATCGCTGGTGGCGTGATCAATACGCCTGACCAGGTTGTGCCGTTGGCTGGGGGTAAGGTGGGCGCGGGTGCGACTGGAAACCGCACGGTTGGAATCAAGATCGCCCCTGGAGCGGCCAGCGCTGATGGCGATGTGATTGAGATCATCGACGCGCTCGAGATTAGCCTTTAAATCGAAAAATCTGAAACGCTGAAATTTTAAAATTCTGAAAAACAAATGAACGCAACTCCTACATTCAACCCGCTGATGAGCGGGATCGCGACTAAATTCATGGAAGACGCCAAAGCCTTTGTGGGCCGGCGGCTCTTCCCGACTTTCTACTCAGGCTTGCAATCGGCAAGCTTCTACGTCTTTGACCGTGTCAATATGCTGGATTTCCCGACGGACATCCAGCGCGCGCCAGGCGCTGCCTACAGCCAGAGCCAGATGCGCATTTCAGGCGATAGCTACTCCTGCAACGATTACGGCCATGTCGTTCCCATCGACGATGTGGAGCGCAAAAAATACGCCACGTTCTTTGACGCCGACAAGTCGGCGGTCTTGAGGTCGATGAACATTGTGATGAAGAATCACGAGCTGCGGGTGAAGAACCTGGTCTTTGGCGGGACGGTTCCAACGGCCCCTGTTTCCGTCTCCTGGGCGGATTACCAATCCTCCAACCCGGTGCTGGATGTCGATGCGGCCAAGGAACTCGTGCGCAAGCAAATTGGTTTGGAAGTCAACATGATCACAGTCAATCGCGACGTGTTCAACGCGCTCAAGCGCCATCCCAAATTGATCGACCTGATCAAATACACGCAGACCGGCATTCTGACAGAGGATTTGCTGGCGGCTGTCTTTGGTGTCCCGGCCGGCAACTTCATCGTGGCTGGCACGCTGCAAAACAATGCGGCGGAAGGCCAGACAGAAGATCCCAACAACCTGTGGGGTCCAAACATGATCCTGGCGCACACGGAAGCCTCGCAGGATCTCCAGGCTCCCAACTTCGGGCGCACCTTCAACTGGACGGAGATGACCGGAAATGCGGAGGTGGCAGTTGACTCCTATCGCATGCCCGATCGCTATTCGGATTTCCACGCGGCGAAACATTTCGTTTCCGAGAAACTGGTCGGTCCGGAAGCGGGCTACATCCTCCAGAACGTGCTTTAAGCCAATTGCGAATTAGTAATTACGAATTACGAATTTTATGAAAAATCGAAACAAAAAAACATTCGGCATCCTTTGGATGCTCATCATTGCGGGCTTGCTGTTTATGACAGCGCCGTCGCAAGCGCAGGTGGTTAAGAGCTTTGGGATCACCAACCTGGTGATCGCGGGTCCTTCGACCAACAACTTCGGCACAACCAACCCACCGGTGCAGATCTGGAGCGGGCGGGGCTACGCGCTGGCGCCGATGCTGGTGGGAACTAATTCAGGCACCAGCAACGTGGTCTTTGGATTTAATGTGAGCGTGGATGGCACTAACTTCAGCACTACGCTGCCAATCACGGTCACTAACTCCGCCAATGGGACGAACCCGGTTGTGGGCTACACCCTCATTGGTCCCGCCGTGCTCAATAATGCGCGGTGGTGGCGGCTGGATCAGATTGTGACCTCGCAGACCAATTCGCTCACGATCCAGAAGGTGATTGGCGGGTATTTCCCCTGATTCAATTGCGGATTGGCGATTGCGGATTACGGATTGAAACAAACGAAAGCTAAAAAATATGAAAATTAAATTCGAACAGAACACGATCCACGCGGGCGCGCATTACAAGGCGGGATCGGTCGTCAAAGTGGAAGACGAGCTGGGCGCGGCCATCATCAAGCGCGGCGTGGCTAGTGAGGCCAAACCAGGAAAACCCGAGAAACCTGAATCGGTGCCGACAAACTAAACACGCATGGTGGGGCTGAGGTGCTCCTCAGCCCTAATATCAGGGCGGCGCGGCAGCACCGCCCCACCAATTAAATATTCCTTAATTATGATTCACGGTGTTGTAAAATGGTTTAACGAGTTGGCGGGCTACGGCTTTATCACGGTCGACAAGGCTCCGGACGTCTTTGTCCACATCAAGGATCTTCGCAAGACGGGGATCAAGGTGCTGCGCACGGGCGACCTGGTGGAGTTTAAGACCAAGCCTGGCGAGCGCAGCGAGGTTGCCTACAGCGTGCATATCACCAGGGCCGTGGATCGGGAGAGCCGCAGCCAGCTTGGAAAAGCAGCCAGTCTTGTGCTTTTGCTCCTGCTCTTCGCGCTGCCGGCATGGGCCCAGACTAATTTTGTCCAGGTGCAATTCAACCTGGTCAACTTCACGGGCGAGACCGAGCCGCGCACGCTGATCATCACTCCGGATGATGATGGGATTACGGTGGACGGAACTGGAACAAACATTGCCGTGAGTGGGGCAATCACGCGCACCGTGACGAACTCGGTCATCGTCCCCTTGCTGCCTTTTAACTACCATTACAGCTTTGCCAAGATCCCAGGGAAGATCGCGCTCCAGGTGTATCCGACAAACACAGTCGTGAATGCCATCACCCTAAGCACGGGCTACAAAATTTACACTTACACAAATTTATATGGCGTGGTGGCGAAGATTGTATCTGGATCCACCAATGTGGTTATCAGCCCGGTGGACGGCTCGGGGATTGTCACGATTTCGGTGGCTCAGCCCGCGCCCGTGGATCCCACGCAATTTGACGCGGCTGGCATGGCGCAAAGCTGGAGCCAAAGCACATCCAATGGCCTGCAAGTCCAAATCACCGCCAACACAGCGGCAACTACAACCAGCTCTAACGCGCTCCAGGCGCAGATCAACACGAAGGATATCAATGGCGCGGCGTTGGCTGCGCAACTGGCGGCTGCGGCGGATGCCAGCGCCAAGGACCTGGTTCAGTCCAATTCGTTCCAGACGCAAGTTAACACCAAGATTGGGACCAATGATCCGCGCTATCTGGCCAGCCTTACCAATGCGTCCGCGTTTGTTTCGTATGTTTCCGCGCCCCATGATGGCATTACCGATGCCACCGCCGTTATTCAATCGGCGATCACCAATCTCGAGGCCCACGGAGGAGGCGAACTGCATTTGCCTGCCGGAACCTATCTGCTCACCTCCACCCTGCGCATCAACAATACCAATGTCTGGATTAATGGCGCGGGTAAAGCCACGCGGCTCCTGGCGGCCTCCGATTACGGGGACATCCTGTATTTCGCCCTGCCCGCTGACCCCGTGGACGCGCCGGGGCTCATCGGCTGCCGGGTGAGTAACTTGACCATTGACTCTCTTGTCCAGAGAACCAGCGGCGCGGCCATCCATGCGCGATTCACCCGTGAGTTCTGCGTTGACCACGTTGACCTGGGTGAATTTGAATCCGGGCACAACACGGACTCTATTCGCCTTTGGGATGGCATCCGTCTGGAGGCGCAGGACAAGTGCCTGGTTGATTCTGTCAACGGCACCTGCCTGAACACGGCTATCTACGTGGATGGGGCCTACGTTTCCCCCCTGGCCGTCGTGAGCTCGGCGATGTTCAACTACGATGGCTGGGTGAGCCACTGCGAGCTTTGGGGCAGCTGCGAGAACACGCGCACCGGGACGGGAATCCTGGTGGGCGGAAGAATGGGCGGCTTCCGCGTGACTGATTCCTCGGTCGCGGGCTTTGCCACGGGGTTCCGCTCGCAATGCGCCGCCGATGGAACCAAGAACCGGGAAATCTTCTTAAGCACAAGCTTTTTTGACAGTTGCTCTGGAAATGGAATTGAGATTGCAACGGGAAGCTGTGACATCTTCCAGGACACCGAAGTCTGGGCCTCTGGCTGCACGGGCTGCGGAATTTATTTTGAAACCAATGCGGTCCTTGACCATTTTAATTTGATCGGTGGCAGCGCTTACCGGAATTTTGGCGGGGATATCAATATCGGGGCGTCAACCGCGCCGGGTTATCTTGACTCGGTTTTTTGTTACCTGATTCGCGTTACTAACTCCAACTGCTCTTTGTTTGGCCTTGGGCCTCAGACGCAAGTTTTGGGTACCTATATAAACCCGCTCCTTGTGACTTCTTTGACCAATGTGCTCTTTTATTCCACGATCACCAACACGGGAAGCCTGACTAATTTCAACCTTCAATCGACCATTCTCTTGGGCACATCCAATGGAGCCACAAATTCACATGATTCTTCAATTGACGCTCAAGTGGCCGGGGCTTACGTGGAGACGGCCTCGGGGTCAATGGAATGGGATCGAATGGATATCGCCAACGCCTCCGGGGATCCGCTTTTCCGAATCTCAGTCGATGAGACGCACCTGCTTATTAAGCTTTACAGGGTTGATTATGACCCGGCTGGAGATACGGACGTTGAGACGGACCTGCTTTTTTTCCCTTATCAGTTAAGCAACTTTCCGGCTGTGGTGAACCTCAGCGGAGCGTGGAGTGAAAATGAGCAGATGAACTATTTGTCCAACAGTCCAACCCCGACCAATAACGCCGCCACGGCCACGCTGGCAACTAACTCAATTAACGCAACCAACTTGGTGGGCAAGATCACGGGCTCGCAGGTTAGCAGCATTGTCACCAACGCCACCTACGCGCAGAGCGCGACCAATTTGATTGGAAGCATCACCGGCTCGCAGGTTACAAGCGCCGTGACTAACTCCATTAACGCGCAGCAGGCAACCCACGCGACCAATGCCGACACGCTCTCGGCTGTGCTGCCAATGAGCCTGGGCGGGACCGGCACAACCAACTCGCCGGTCGCGGGATCGCTCCTGAGCAGCCAGGGCGGCGATACCAACTCCATGTGGACACAGAATCTCCTTTGGACCAACGGCGTTCTGCAGGTCAGAGGAACCAACGGAAACACGGTAACCATTGATAGCAATGGCGGATTGGTGAAGCAGACCATTGGCGGACAGACAAACTTTTTCGGACAGGTCACAGCCACCTACGGGACGAATTCAACCACGTGGAATAATGGCGAGTTCCACATCCACACCCCAGTCTGGTTCACAAATCAGTCCTCCACAACAACGGTGGCCAGCGTGGTCCTTCCGGCCAATGCGCTCGGAAGCAATGGAACTTTGACAATAAATTGCCTGTGGTATGGCAATATCAACACAAACGCCTACTTAAATTATTCGGTCTATCTTAACGGACTCGTGGTCGCCATATCTTACTTTAACCCTTCCACCGCCATGCCTATTTTCAACGGCAGGACGGTTGATTGGATTGAAAACATGTCAAATCCAAAGTCTCAAATGGGGAATTCATTCAATGGCTTTGGAGCCTGGGGCGCAGCGCCTATTGCCCCTCAATCCGCTTCAGCAGACACTACCGCCGCCGTTCTGGTTCAAATTGTTTGCTACTCCAACCGCTATTCAACAAACTCCCTGCAAAGCTGCGATTTTATAATCCATACGCAGAATTATTAATTCGCAAGCCTATGCCCTTTAAACCCACTGATTTTTTTGCGGCCGATGAACAATCCAGTCTTTCGGATGCCCTGGTTAACGGCGGTTCAACGGACACGCTGCAATCCATCGTGGATGAGCAAGACCAGAAGGTGACAGATTACGCGACTAAATATCTGGTTGATCCCAAGCGGCGCAAGCGTCTGGTGCGTTCCCTGGTGTTCTTTGAGGTCTATGCCAAGGTCGGGCCGATCCCCGACCAGCACACAGCCACCTTTAATGCGGCCATGAAGGAACTGGAAGCCATCCGTGACGGGAAGTTTCCGGACTTGCTGGTTCAAACCCCGGTGGATCCCAGCCTGGCGAGCGCGCCGGGGCGCTGGGGAAGCAAGAGGAAATATTAGACTGATCCGACCGATCTGACTGATCAAATGAACACACCAAATAACGATTACCTGGGGACCGTGGATATCATGCAGGCCATGCAAGATTTCTTGATCGGGCTGGTGCTGGTTCCCCAGGCGGGGGATACGCCCGCTGTGCCGCTCTTTGAAAACGTGCAGTTCTATTCGTCGCCGGACCTGGTGAAGGCCTTTCAGGAGTTGCGCTCCTTTCAGAACCGGGTCTGCCTGATCATCCCCAGCGGCGAGGAATACACGGACGAGCGCCAGGGCAATTCACTCACAGTGCATTGCACGCGCATCCTGGAGCTTTTGATCTGCGATCGCGATCAGGGCAAGCGCCAGCAGGCCTCCACGGGCAGCGGCGATCCCGCGCATCCCGGTGTGCTGGTGATGAAGGACCTGCTGGAAAACCAATTGATCGCCCAGAATTTCAGCTTTGCCCCGCGCCTGCTGCGCACGCGGCCGCAATCGGGTCAGCCCTTCAAGCTGGTGGACAAGGACCGGGCGAACCTGCCGGGACGGCTGGGCTGGCAAATGACCTGGCATGTGGATGCCGGGGACCGGGTGTTCACGTGCAGATAATTACGAATTAGGAATTACGAATTACTAATTCAAACAAAAAAACAAAAATCATGAAAAAAGTGCAATTGACAAAGTCGCAAATGATCGACGGTAAATTTCACGTCGTGGAAGACAAAAAGCCGGTGATCCTCACGCTTAAAACTGAGTTCGCTGATTTTTTGATCGGCGAGGAACTGGCCACTGAAGTAGCCGGCTAACCAAATCCGTAATCCGTAATTTAAACTTATGAACATTGGAGATTTTCGCACCCGAAGAAAAGTAACCGGCAAGCTGTATCTTGCCGACCTCACCACACCCACGCAGTTCCGTAACTGGGGCAACGTGCTCCTGGTCAAACAGGAGCCCAAGATTGACCGGGCGCAGCAATTGACTGCGCAGAAGGGCTTCGTTCAGGTCACGCATGAGGAGCCCAGCAAGGTGGATCTGCGCTACACGATCAAGTTTGACGAGCTGCATGATGACGCGCTGGCGCTTTTGCACTTGTCGTCGGCGGCCACCACGGTTACGCAGAGCGCCGGCACGGCGACGGCATGGAGCTTGTCCAGCGTTTCGCCCGGTTACAGCTATTATGTGGGAGCGATGGGCTTGACGGCGTTCGCTGTCACGGGAAAAACGCTCAATACCGACTACACCTACGATGCCGGCAGCGGAATGATCTACATCGTGCCCAGCGGGACGATTGCCGCCAGCTCAAGCATTGCAGGCACTTACACCAGCACGGCTCAAACCTTCAAGCAATACACTGAGCTCACCAGGACTTTTCGCCAGGTCTCGGTTCAATTGGATACGTTTGACCAGGCTACCAGCCTGCCGCGCGAGCGCGTCACGTTCACAGGCGAGGTGTATATCTCGGATTACGGCGACAACGACGGCCAGAAATACAACGAACCCACGTTGATGCTCCTGGCGATAACGGCTCCGGTGGTTAACGCGCTGGAAATTAGCTAGACCATTGCGGATTGGGGATTGTGGATTTCGGAGCGGCCGGAATCCGCAAACCCGGCCGCTCAACATAAAATGAAGCTTAAAAACTTAATAATGGGGCTTTTGCTGGCGGGCGTGTTAAGCGCGTCCGCTCAGCCTTTTCGTAATTCAAAATTCGTAATTCGTAATTATCATCCTATGAATATTGGCATTATCGCCGCCCGCGAAAAACTCACCGGCCGGCTCTTCTTTCAACGCATTGGCGCGGCCCAGGTGGATCTGGGCAACGTGCTCCTGGTAAAACAGGAGCCCAAGATTGATCGCACCCAGCAGCTCACGGCCCAAAAGGGTTTTTTCCGGGTCACTCATGAGGAGGTTGGCAAAGTGGATCCGCGCTGGAGTTTCAAGTGCGATGAGCGCAGCGGCCCGGCCCTTCGGCTGCTGAATTTGGCAACGGAGACGGAGGTGGACCAGGCGGCCGCCACCAATGCCACAATGGTTTTAACGCCGCAAAATCTTGATGTTGGCTATGTGGGTTTTGCGCATGGATCCATCACCTCTTTGGGCATCCTCAATTTAACTGCGTTGACAGTGGCTAACTCGGCGAACTCAGATCTGCTCTTTGATTCGCCTTCGAACGGCTGGGGAGACCCGGCTTGGATCGGGCCCTGGGTTGATTGCGGCTCTGGAATGATTACCTGGGGTTTTCTCCCCCAATTTCCAAGTGGCACCGTTTTCACGGCCACTTACAGTTGCGTGGCCTCGACGATCAAGCAATACACGCTCCTGAGCGAAGCGTATGCGCGCGGGATCGCCACGGTTTACCTGGAGGATCAAAACAACGTGGGGCCAAAGGAAATTCTCACCTTCCCGGCCGAGATCCTCACCAGCGACTTTGGGGAGAATGACGGGCAGAAGTTTAGCGACTTCACCTTGACGCTGCTGGCGACCGGGCCGGTGGTGGCGCAGGAAAGGGAATAAGAAACTGCAATTAACCGCGAAAAAAGCGAAATAAACGAAAAGAAAAATATGATAACTGAGAAGAATGATTTGACAGTGGTGCTGGGCGGCGTGGAGTATTTTGCCCTTTTGGATAGCGGGGTTGAGGAGAAGGTTAAAATCCGAGCCATGAAATTGAAACAGTCGCAAACATATTTGCGCCTGGCTTCGGCGAATAATGAATCAGGGCTGATTGAGCTCTTCTGTGAAATGCCAGAAGGCTGGGCAGACAGCTTGAGTGCCAAGAGCCAGGAGGAGATCTTGAAGATCGGCGAGGAGCTCAACGCGGATTTTATGATGCGCTCCGCCCAGAGGGCCGCGGCGCGGCGCGAAAAACTGACGCCCGGCTTCGAGGAGAAGGCGATCAAGCAGATTGTCGATCGTTTGGCTCCATCGCTGGAGAGGTTGTTGCCGACACCGGGCTTAGTTTTGAAGCCCTTGGCGACTTCACCCTTGCCCAATTCCGGCTCTTAGTGGTGGAAAACCAGCGCCGGCGCTTGCGCCAGGCGCTCCTTGATTCGGAGGTGGCCTATACGGCGGCCGCCGCCGCCTGGGGCGGCAAGGAAGGGGCAGGGCTGCTTAACGAGTTCAGGGAACAATTACGACGGGCGGAAAAATAATTCCACACGAAGGCACGAAGGCACGAAGGCACGAAGAAATGAACCAAACAAAAATGCATTCAGGCTTCGTGTCCTTCGTGGCTTCGTGTGAGACATAATTCATAATTTAAACCCATGGCTGGAATCACACTTAATGTCAACGCCCAAACCGAAGCCGCGGCGCAGCAAATCCAGGCGCTCTTTGGCCAGTTGGCGCAGGGCATGGAGAAAGTCAGCGGCGCCAGCTCCTTCCTTGGGGAAATCGCCGGGCAGCTCGCGGCCGCGTTCACGGTGGGAGCCATTGTCGACTTTACGGAAAAGGCTATTGAATCTGAAGCGGCTCTTGACAAGCTGGCGCAAAAGACCGGGCTTTCAGTGGAGACGCTGAGCGCGTTGCAGGCCACCGCTGAGAAAAGCAAGGTGAGTTTTGAAGAGCTTAATGTCAGCCTTGGGATGTTCTCGGATAAAATTTTCTCGGCATTGAAGACAGGTGGGGATCTGGCAAAGATATTTCGGGATCTCGGTGTGAGCCTCACTGATGATTATGGAAAGATTCTTCCTGTTAACCAGATCCTGCAACAGGTGATGGACAAGTTTAAGGCGATGCCAGATGGACCTCAAAAGACCTATGTGGCGATGGAGCTTTTTGGACGATCAGGCCGGGAATTGATCCCGATCTTAAACCAGGGGGCGGAGGGCTTGCGCAAGATGCGTGATGAGGCTGAGGCGGGGGGAACCTTGGTTACAGCGAAACAAAGTAAGGAAGCGTTGGAATTTGAGGAGCAGATTGCCAGCCTGAAATTAACCCTCTCCGCCATGTGGCGCGAGGTGGCTAATGGCGTGCTTCCCACTCTTAAGGATTTGGTCACCTGGCTTCAGAATGCTCAAAGGCAGAGCGGCGCGCTTAGCGATTTTGCCTCGGGACTTGTTGATCTTTTTAAAGGCATTTCTGTTGTTGTGCTTTTTGCGAGCACGAATTTCATGATTTTGGGCACGAATATCGGGGGACTCTGCGGCATCGTTTTTAATCAGCTTATTTACAATGTCCAGTTAGTTATTCAACTTTTTGGGGTTTGGGTGAACACAATGAAAAGCGTTGTGGATAGTGTCATACAACTGGGCACTGGAGTTGGTCAACTAGGTCAGGTGATGCTGGATTTTTCAACTGGCCAGTTTTCTAAAGCCATGGGAGACGCTTCTCAGGGATTTGATAAAATTGGTGAGGCATCAGTTTCGGCGTCCAAGATAGTTGTTTCTAATCTTAACACTGCTTCGAAGGCTGTGGCGGACTTTGCCGCCAAGAGCTGGGGAAACTTCAGTAGTGTGGCGGAAGATACAATGACTAGGGATCTTCTGTTGATGCAAGGTTTTGCGGATTCCATGCAAAACATGTTTGATAAAAAACCAAGCTCCCCGCATAAGGGGAGGAACGATGGAACTGATGGAAATAAAAATGATCAGTCCGCGCCAGTAAGCGATGAGGCAAGTAAGCTCCTGGATCAAATTGACAAAGCCTATGCGCAAGCCACCCAAGGGAAGATTGCCTTGCTTGACCAGGAAGAGGCGGCACTGCGCCGGAAGCTTGATATTGAAGTGACCGATGAGGAGCTGCATGCCCAAGCGGTCTATGAACTGACAAAAACCTATGCCGCCAAACGCCAGGCGGTCTACGATGAACAGGCAAAAAAGCGGCTGGCTAATTTGCAGGCGCAACAGGCGCTGGTGGAAAGCGATTCTAATCTCGGGCTTGAGGAGCAAGCTGAGAAACTGAAGGTGGTGCTGGCGGCCATCAATTCCGAGCTTAATGAGCAGATCAGCCGTCAGACTGAGTTGACACAATCCTCAAACGAAGATGTCCGCCTGAAGGCTGAGCAGGAACGGCTGGGGTTGATGAAACAGCAGCTTGACGTGCAAAAGCAAATGCGCAATCTGACTTTTTCGGGAGCTATTCGCAACTCGGTGACTGACATGATTGCTCAGTGGGGCACGCTGGCAAAACAGGTGGCACAAACCATTTCGGGAGCCATTAACACGGCGGTTTCCAGTGTTTCCCATAATTTGACAGGCGTCATCATGGGAACGGAGACCTGGAAACAGGCGCTTACCAATATCGCGGACGATGTTTTATCGTCAATTATTGAGGGTATCATCCGCATGGCGCTCCAATGGATTGTGAGCCAAACCATGATGGCCCTCTTTGGGCAGGCTCAACAGGAGGCTCAATTGCTGGGGGTTGCTGTGCAGTCGGATGCTATTACGGCGCTCATGGCGCCGGCGGCGATCATGACGGATATCGCCACTGACGGTGAAGCTTCGGCGATGGCGCCTATTGAAGTGTGGGCTGCGGCCGCCTTTTCTAAAGGCGGTTACACGGGCGATGGTGCAATCAATGAGCCTGCAGGTGTTGTGCATCGCGGTGAATACGTGATTCCGGCTCCAACGTTAAACCGGTTCGGTGTCGGATTTTTTGATAACCTGGATAATATTGTCAGCGGTGGTTTTGTTGGCCAGGTTCCAAGCCAAGGATTGGCTCAGCCGCGCAGCAGTGCGAGCACGGCGGCGGCGCCGCAAGTGCATGTGGTCTACTTCAACAGCGCGCCCGCCTATAAGCAGTGGATGCAGAGCGAGGGCGTCGCGCACGTGCTGCACATTGTCAAGGAAGGAAAACGCAGCTTGGGATTGAAGACTTGATCGGACTGATCAGGCGGATTGGACTGATTAGTTAAGCAACAAGAAACTTCCCGCCACGGGTTAGCTAATTGAGCGGGTGCCATGCGACTCTCGTCGCATGTTGGGACCGGTTAATAATCTTCGTTTAAAACCATGAGCGTTCAATGCGTCAATGGCCATGTCTTTTTGCCCCAGCAGCCTAACTGGCAGACGCCGCTTCAATGGCAGCGGACTTGGGCTAATGAGGTTGTCACCGGTCTCACGGGGATCGAGGCGCGATCGGCGATGCGCTCCTTGCCTCGAGTCCAGCTCACCTGGACGGTCACGCCCTGGACGGTTCCGGCGCAAAATGAGCTGGATGACCAGGTGCGCGCGGCTAAGAAAGCGGGCCTGGCTTGCGCGCCGTATTGGGGGCGGGCTTCGGTGCTGGCCAGTCCTTGCAGCGGGACGGCAGTGGTTTTGCAGAGCGCCTTCTGGCCGTGGAAAGTGGGAGACTGGATTTGCTTTCTTTATCCACTTTCATTTGATTTGCGCCAGGTCACGGCCGTCGTGGGATCGGCGCTCACGCTCAATGCGGCCGTGAGCTCGGCTTCCCCTGCCAATACGCTGGTCTGGCCGCTGCTTTACGGCAAGCTTACAACCAATGACATGTCGCTTGCCACGGGCCAGCGCGGGGCGCTCCAGTTGACTCTCTTGGAGGAAACTCCGGGGCAGGCGGCTCAACTGGGCGGGGTTCCTCCGCCTCCGGGATCCGGCTCAGGCATCGGTTCGATGTCCATCGGTTCGACTTTTAACGTCACTTAATCCTATGATTCCACAAACGCAATCCGTTCTTAAAAGCTACTTTCAAACCGGCCTTGTGCCCACGCAGGCGCAGTTTGCGGAGTTAATTGACACCATGTTCTTTGAATATCAAAACATGCAGAGCAATGTGGATGACGCCCAGGCTTACTTAACGCTGGCGACGGAGAGCCTCATTACTTGCGCGGTGAATGCGCAGATGCGCTATACCGGTTCGACCTGGGTCACAACAGGGGCGGGCGCTTCGGGGGGCTTGACGGGCCTGCCGCCGAGCTTAACCATGCGCTTCACTTTTTCGTCCCCAAGGCCCAATACCTCTTATTTGACTCTTGCCAGCGGGACTGTTAGTAATAAGACTGTAAACTATTGCGACGTTTTAATAGGAAGCGCCCCTTCATCTGGAACGGTTGTTTCCCTGGTTGTTTTTTAAGCCATGTATCTCGACCGTCCCATCTTCACCTTCCCGATTAACTGGAGCGATCCGGTTAATAAGTCCTTCACCTATGATTTGAAAGAGGTCCAATTGGGCTTTGGCGCGGAGTATTTCACCGGGATGGCTGACTTTGTGGCGCAGGGCTACGAGGTGACCTGCGATCTGCGGGGCGATGACACGATTGCGGCCTTTGACGCCTTTACGGAGGCGCTCAACGGGCGGCTGGTGGGCTTCTGGCTTCCCGCGCCTATTGAAACCATGCAGGTGGTTTCGGCCCAGAGCATGAGCAGCTTTAAAATTGCCAGGCAGGGTCTTTCGGCCACCTGGCAGGATCACCCTGATGTCCATCTTTATTTCAGCCTGCCAGGGCAACTGTCCAACGCGGCGGCGATTACCGGCGTTGTGGATAATGGGGATGGCACGGAAACTGTGACGATTGATAGCGTGCTGCTAATGCTCTCTGGCGTGGACGCGGCCCGGTTGAGCGTCTTCCGGCTGCATTATGTGCGGCTGGCGGATGACACGGAGAGCGCCACCTTTCCGGCAGAAGGCTGGCAGCGGCGGACAATCAAGGTATTGGAATTGCCTGAGGAATACACGGCCATTGAGACGGGTGAGCAGCGGATTTTTCTTTACCACTTTTATGCGGAAGCTCCGATGATCTGCGACTGGTATTACACGAATTTCGCCGCGCCTGTGGTTTCCCAGGGCATTTTGTTTACCCCATGGCAAATGGAGCATGGCTCGCTCACGCGCGACCTGAAGCTTGAGGCTTCTCAAACGGAGATCGATGCCAAATATAGCGCGGATCATCCCTTTGCCTTGATGCTTCCGATTCAGTTTCCCAAGCCGCTATGGGTGGAGATTTTCTCAATCACCTTTTCCGATCTGGATGATCGCGCGCGGGATTTCTTTGGGCGTGTGGTTTCGGTCGAGGATGCTGGGGATCAGATCAAGGCCACCTGCCAGAGTTTGGTCTGGGCGCTGGCGAATAAGATTCCTGGGCCCTATATCGGACCCAACTGCCCTTGGGCATTGTATGACAAGGCTACCTGCAAGCTTATGCGCGGGGCGTATGACTCGACTGCCGTGATTCTTGCGATTGATTCAACCTCCTACCCTCCCAGCATCCATGTCGCGCTGGATTTGTGGCTGTCCAGCAGGACTTACAATCATTGGTTTGCGCAGGGCTGGCTTGATTCAGGCGTGGGCGCTGATTGTGAAATGCGCACGATACTGGATTCGGTTGTTGATAACGGAGATGATCCAAATCCCAACAACCTGAAGCTGACATTGAATGCGCCGCTCTTTAAGGCTCAGGTGGGGGACCGCATCCAGGTGATTCCGGGCTGCGATGGGTCGGCGGCAACCTGCCAGACGAAGTTCCATAATTATTTAAATTTTGGCGGGTTCCCGGCCGTGCCGGCAACCAATCCGGCGTTGGTTGCGCAGCAAGCCACGTCGCCGGGAGGAAAGAAATAATGGAAAACTTTTTTGACAGACCCATGAAACAGGCCCGGTTGACGGTTGCTGCGGAATCCTGGAAGGGCACGCGCTTTGTGAAAGGCGCGGCCATCAAGGGTGGCGGCGTGGATTGCATTCATTTGGCAGCGGAGATTTACAAGGAATGCGGCTTGTTTAATTCCTATGAATTCCCGCGCTACACGCTCGATGGCGGAAGGCACTTAAAGACAAGCCTGGTGATGGGGTGGCTGGCTCAAAGCAAATGCTTTGAGGAAATTACTAATTGCGAATTAGGAATTACGAATTGCGTGAAGGCGGGTGACCTATTGTGCTTTAAATTGAGCGCTGTGGAACATCATGTGGGGGTGATGCTTTTGGGCGGGCAATTTGTCCATGCCTGGATGAGGCGGGGCGTGTTGTTTTCTTTGATTTCGGACGCCTCTTATCTAAGGATTTTAACCCACATTTTCAGGCCAATTCAACCAAAGGTAATATAATGGGCGGAAGCGAAAAACCATCCACACCGCCAACCACGGCGGGCATTCGGGAGTCCCGAGCTGTTACAAATCAGCAGGCGGTGCCCGTGCCTTATTGCGCAGGACAGCAGCGCATTGCGGTGACGTGGCTGTCGGATAAAATAAATGTTCATGCGGCGGCGGTTACCAGTGGATCTGGAAAGGCGGGAGATAATGTTATTGGCTTTGAATATTATGCCTCAATCGGAGGTTTAATCTGTAGTGGACCAGTGGATGCGCTTTTTGCCGTCTACATGAATAACTATTTGGTCTATGGCAATCCCGCTCCCTTTACAGCGCCGACGCTTTTTCGCTCGGTTATTGGCGTAAACACGACTGATTACGTTGACCTCTCAAATTTAACAAACCCATATTTTCCGTTTTCGGCGCGGCTGTATTGGGGTACGGACACACAGACGCCGGATGCCACGCTTTTGAGCAGTGGAGTTAACCACCCGGCCTATCGGGGGTTTTGCTACATCGTTTTTCAGAACATTGACCTTGGGTTGAACCAGACCAATTTCCCAAATATTGAAGTGGTTGTGGGGCGATGGCCTCAGCCGTCCTGGATGAAAACCCCTTTGGGCGTCGCAATTAATCCAGTTATTTCTAATGACTGCAACCCGATTGCGGTCATTGGCGACTTGCTTCAGAATCCCCGCTGTGGCCTTAATCTGCCGGATTCGTTCTTGAACACCTCAATGATGGCGGCCACAGCCGCCCAATTGAACACGGAAGGGTTCGGTTTTTCCCCGCTCATTAACCGAGAGCAGCCGGCTAAGGATTTGATTTTGTCCGCCTTGGATTATTTCCATGGTTACGCTGACATGACTAATGACACCCTTGGGATCGGCTTGGTGCGGCCGCCGCCTGATTATACGGCTTTGCTGATTGTGACTCCGGAGATGTTGACGGCAAAGCCGGATATCACGGCAGATGATTGGTCAAACTGCGCCTCTGAAACGAGGGTCACGTATACCGATGTGCGGCGGGAGCTGGTTGATAATTATGTGCCTTTTTATTCGGCTGGAAACCGGGAGATTAATGATTACCTGGTTGAGCCTTTAGTGGTTGATTGCCCGTGGCTGACTAAGTTCGCCTTAGCTTTGGCTGTAGCAACGGCGGCGGGGAGGGCGAACGCACTGCCTGAGATCACTGTGAAACTTTCTCTGCTTTATGATCAAAAGGTTTTTGAGGGCTTGGCCCCTGGACAGCTTTTCATTCTCGAAACGGATCGCAATTTAGCCTCGCTGGTGTTTCGGGTGCAGGAACGCACGAATGACAAGCCTTCAGTGCCAGACTTCTCTATCGTGGCCGTGGTGGATCGCAGTTACCTCTATCCGACGCCGGGGAATCCTTTATTATCTAACGCTGATCCGGTGCCAGTTTCTGATGACTTGGAAACCCCGGTCGCTGATGGCATGCAAGCAGTGCGCATTGTGGAGCTTCCTGTGGAGTTGGGAGGCAATCTGGCTGTCTTGGCTGCGCGGCGGGATGCATCCGTCTTGGGCTGGCAAGTGTTGCTTTCGCGTAATTACGGCGGTTTGCCGGATAGTTTTGAACAATTGGCTGTCTTCACCACTCCGGCCTTGCACGGCACGCTATCGGCTGATTTTAGCGCGTCTGTGGCTATTGTGGATGATACAATGTCACTGGTTGTGACGCTCGATAGCGTGGATCAGGATCTTGACCAGCAAACCTTTTTTGATGGGTTGGTTAACCAGTTATTGGTGTTCCTGGACGATGAGATTTTTTCCGTGTTCGATTGGAACCTGGTTGGCCCTTCGCAATATGGTCTATCCTGCATTCGGGCGCGTTGTGGCACGGCTGCGGTGGACCATGCGGCCGACGCTGAGGTGTTTATTATCCGCCAGGCTTCCTTGATGGCCTTAAAGCATCCATTTTTCCAGCCTACCAACACTGCTATTGTTAAGGTGAACCCACGGCTTTTGACCTTTGGATTATTGGACGCCACACCCATTAGCTATTTAATTTCCGGGGTGGCTGCGCGTAAAATGCACCCTACAATCAATGGAGTTGGAGTTTGTCCCACCTTTTCGTCAGGCCAGCCCGTGACGATTGGTTGGACACTACTGGATGCGATTGGTGATATTGCCAGCGACACGATTACGATTTCCGTTTCTACAATGCTGGAATTCTTGGACGGGCAAGAAAACGTGCTTGGATCTGCCACGGTAGGAGCAGGTGAAATCACATTAGATCTCACTGGTATTGAGGTTTTAGCTTATTTGGGTGGTACAGCGCAGAGCTTCACCCTTCGCATTCGCAGCCGGATCACGAATGCTGATTTCACCTTGGATTCAAACCCAGAGACGTTAGCTGTTCAGTTGGTTTAATCTTTGCAGTGGATCTGAAACTTCCTTGCAAACATGATGCACTGATTATGCAGACCCTTTTCAGCCCGCCCGCGCCGCTACGCTAAAACACCCTTTTCACGCCTTATTGTCACCCTTTTCATGTTTTTGGCTCTTTTACGGTGGACAATGAAAAGGAAATGATCGAGCAATTCGCCAAAAAACTCGGCACGCAAATGATCTATTTTGTTCCCCGCCACAACGATGTCCAACGCGCTGAAATCAACCGCAAGACGGTCATTG
>Ga0265338_10001242_pt1 | contig 42010 bp, 65 predicted proteins | sample 42126metaG_FD_193579 | JGI IMG/M metagenome (GOLD analysis project Ga0265338, IMG submission 193579) | Rhizosphere microbial communities from Carex aquatilis grown in University of Washington, Seatle, WA, United States - 4-21-26 metaG | ecosystem: Host-associated > Plants > Roots > Rhizosphere... | reverse complement strand
GGAGGCTCCCCCCGTAGACCCTTGGCTATCTCGTTTTATATATCCATATCCTTTGCCATATCCGCCGTTTTGCGTTTTATTTCCTTTATCACCGCCACCGCTTTTCAATACCCCACTCTGCTCATCCAAAAGCGCTCCAGCCTCTTTGTCGAACATGACATTGGCTGGCCAGCGGCCTTTCCCATCATGAGGAGCTAATTGTAAAACACCTTCTCCATTCAAACCACCGGCTAAGGTTCCTGCTTTATAGGTTCTTGTTCCCGCACATCTTTTTTGTTCCGCAAAACCAATCCGACACCCATCAATATTAATCCCCGCTTGTCCCCATTTCTCGGCGTTCTGGGCAAACGTGCCATCGAGCGGCTTCATTGCCATTATGATTGGTTCGTATGCCGGTTTTAGAGCGCTCCCGTATCCTTCAATTCCGAAATGATTATGACTTTTAGGAAACCCAGATCCGTAGATCCACATAAGGCAATCTCGAATCTCCCACCCTTCATCTTCGATTGCACAAGTGAGTCGATGAAATGTTCGAGTTCCTCCCATTGCAAGTAAATGACCACCTGGCTTTGTAATTCTGATACATTCTTTCCAATATTCGATTCCTGGTATTTCATGATCCCACCCTTTTCCCATGAATGATATCCCGTAAGGAGGGTCCGTTACAATCGCGCTGAAATGATTGTCTGGAAATGATTTCATGACTTCCAAACAATCTCCTTGAATTATCTCATTTATCTTCAATATCTTGTCCTGAGTTGATGTTAATTAACTAATCCTGCTAATAACAAAATTGTATAAAACAATCAACTCGCTGGTCGGCGTAAAGACGAAGGAATGAATGACAACACCGGTTCAAGACGAGAAAAAAGAAGCGTCAAAAGAGAACGACAAGGATCACAACTTTGAGCAACTGAGACGAAAACTCGAAGCGACTGAAAGAGAAAAGCAGGCGGCGATTGCTAAAGCGGCAGCTTATGAAAAAGAGATAGCTGAGGTGGCTAAGAAAAAATTTAGAGAGCCCGATCTCGATGAAGATACTTACGATGAACCTTATGTGGACGAGAAGAGGCTTAATAGAAGGCTCGAGAAGTTCGAAGAAAGGTTTAGCAAGAAGGTAGATGAAGTGGCCGATCAACGCGCCCGGCAGATGTTAGAACAGGAGAAAAACGCCCAGTTTTTACGACAGAATCCCGACTTCTCTCAGGTTCTTTCATCAGAAGTGATCGAAAGATTCGCTCAAAAGCATCCTGAGATCGCTGAACCCATGCTCGAAATGCCCGATGGGTTTGCTAGGCAAAAGCTTTTATATCAAAATATCAAAGCCCTGGGGGTTCATAAACCAGCGGTCGCTCCTCCTTCCATCCAAGAGACGATCGATAAGAATCGGAAATCACCCTTTTACCAGCCCACGGGCGTTGGGGCCGCTCCCTACGCAGGGGGTGGTGACTTTAGTGAAGTAGGCCAGAAAAATGCTTACGATAAAGTTCAGGAACTCAAGAAAAGATTGAGGCTCTGAGCTTTGACAAACTCTCTCGCGATCAATGGTGCGAGAGAGTTTGTTTCTTTAAGAGTTACCTAAATCAGACTCTCTTTTGTTGATACCATCCCACTGAGCTCGGTGCGCTTTAGCTTCTTCTGTGATTCTATTAAACGTTCCTACGGACCCCTTTTCCATTTGTACGCGAACAATTATTTGATCAAATAGGTCCCATCCGGGGAAAATAGAAGTGGGCTCCTCCTCGTTGTCGTCCGGGTAAAATGCTTTTATATTAATTTCGTGAGCCCCTCCTTTGTTAAACATGATAGATTCACTCGAATCGAGTGTTGTTTCAATCCTTAGAATTTTAACAATTTTATATTTCATTCAGAACCAATCCATTTCATTTTTTTCTAGAAAATTGAATATCTTTATCGCATACCACAGGGCCGCGACACTTGAAATAGAGGATATGAGCGAGAGGATTGAGATCATAAGATACCAAAAGGGGTCGATGTCCATTAGTTTCTTTCCAGTACGGTTGTTTCTACTTTTTCGATTTGCTTGAGATCTCCGATTTCGAAACATTCCCAACCCTCATCCATCAAAATAGATAAATCTATGGGATTGAGAACAAACCTGGCAGCTAAGTCTCGTGAAATCTTGCCAGACATTTGTTCCCTCGCATTTTTGAGCGCTATATATATGACAGCCATCTTTGACTCCTATTTTGATTGCCCCGCGTTTCACGTTGTCAGATTTATATTTTTTTGAGAAGATGAAACTTTGGGCGCCAAAAACTGTATGAGTTTTGCCGATTCTAAAACACGAGGAGTTGACAGAAAAAAATGAGAAATTGGATTAAGGAAATAGTTAGAAGCGTTATAAGAGAGGAAATAAGAAACAGTCCTCTCGTTATTTCTTCTCGGGCGCCGTGCGAAGAGGATGTTTATGAAAAAGGTACTCTGTGGCTTCACGGCAATGATAAGTATATCGCCAAACAAGTAAAAGTTGTCTGGGAATTAGTATGATAAGTAGAGTTATCATAACATGAAATGCTGGGAATGTAGCGAAGATGTCTTGGAAAGTGAAATCTACGATGGTTACTACTATTGCATCAACTGTTGCTGTGAGAAATTATTCCATACGATAAAAACCAACACGATTGATTCTATGAATATGAGATGCGCCAAGTGTGAAGAAGATGCAAATGGGGGACGTTCTAGATTCGACGGAGACCAAAGCTTCAATTTCTGTAAGTTCTGCGATCAATTCTTAAGTGATCATCCTAATTTATCCATGAAAGATTACTTAGGCCCTACGTTCGACGGGTGGATTGCAAACAATATCCGCATGGCTCACAAGTTACGTCTAGAGGGCCATTCTCCCTGGAACAGATTCGACTCGAATTCGAAGCAATAAAAAGATGTGTCGAATTCGTATCGCACTTTCGCCACTTGCCAATTTTTAATCAATTTGTTAATCAGAAGTTTTCGGTAGCTCGCCGTTAATGAGTTTCGCGTAATCCCCTTCGCAAAGGTGGTCTTATGTACGGAGTAGGTTAGTACATAGTAGCTATATGTACGGAGCTAACCCCTTATGTACCGACTAAACATGGTCTCGAGACGGCCATCTTGATTCCATTAGGCGTAATAGTCCTTTCGCTGAGGTCAAAACTAGATTGGGAACGTAGACAAAAGGATTAAAAAAATGTCTATTACTACTACTGGGAACCTTGGTCCAATGATATTGCAGTCGCTCGCGCCTGCGATGCTTTATACCCCGACTCCCACAATGAACTATATTTTGGTGTGCGACAAAGTGTCGATGCCAGTGAACGGGGGAACGACTTGCCGCTTTATGCGTCCAAGGGCGTTAACTCCTCCAACCATAAAATGTGTGGTTGTAAAATCTTCTCTGATAGACTTCAAAGTCGCAGCGTAAAGACGGTGATAAGAAGGGGCAAGCCTGTGGATGATAAAATAATAGATAATTTCAGAAAAATACTCCTGGAAGTTCCCAGAAGGATTATGAATGAAAATGGTAGAATTTTAGAAATCTATGGTCAGCCTGAACGTAGCAAGCGAGAAGACTCTGAATATGGAGGCAAATGTGATTTTGGCCTCTGGAAATCAGAGATGCGGTGCTCTGAACATTCAGGAAACTGAATGACGAAAGTGCAATAGGCTTTCGGCTTACTTAAACGTAAGTAGTTAACAGATAGACAGTTGGGAAATAGCGGGATTGACCCTCCTGCACAGGTGCCACAACGCGACATCATTGATGCGCAAATGGCGTTTTTTGGAACCGGCTGCATTTTAGATTGTGCAGCATAAAGTGCTCGTAAAATGAATCAACGAGCAGGTGATCCTAGGATTTTGTGGGTTCACCGCGTTTAGGTAGTAGATTAGGATGACGAAGATTTGGCCTTATATGAAGATCTTTAAGTTCAAGGTAACAGCGATGTCGAATAGAAATATCCTCATCAGGAACTTTTTGGACACCTTGCTTTCCAGGTTTTGCTTGATTGCGATAGGTTCCTCTGATCTCATACATAATCTCAAACTCTCGTCTTTTTACAACGGAATATGGAATAAGCAGTTCGCAAAAACTCTTGATACGACAAATAGGACAATACCATCTCCAAATGGGACGTCGAACCACTCCAGATTTTTTATCTATAGGGATGGATCGAATAATACCTCCTATTCTTTCTTGAAGCCAATTAAGAAGGCCTTGGTCAGTATTGGTGACTGCTATATAAGTTTGGTAAATCGGACTTTTACAGTCTTTAGCCCTAGAAATAGGTCTGGAGATATGAATAGTTCCTTCTCCGTCCATAATCCCGGCAAGATAGCCAACCTCATATTGAGAAAGCTCCTTTCCGTAAAAATCATGCATATGAATCCTATGTTGAATGTTTGTGAAGGATTGTAGCATATCCTGCATATTACAGCTATACTGAATGCTAAAAATCCGCTCTGATTGACTTGGAAGCCCGATGGGGTGACAAGGCGGAAGACGAAAGTCACCGTGAGAGACTGAGTGAGTGGACGCCGAAAGGTGATGCGACAGTCCGATCTGCAACTATAAAATGAAATTGCAGAGTCTGGCAGAAATGACCAGACCTAGTGACTTAAGTCATTAAGTAACAATGATGTCAAGATCAGGAAGGTGTTTTGGCCTGGGTGTCAGAGCGTCTTGCTGTAGCCATGCGCCAAGCAGAGGATTTGATCCTCCGCGACTACATTGTATCGGCAGCGTCCGAAATCAATGCAGGCGGTGGCGGAAACGGAGACAACCCAACAAATTTGGGCGTCTCAGATTTTAGCCTTGTGGCTGCAACTCTTGATACAAATAATGCTCAGAAATTCGTTTCTGGTATTGAAGGTAGTTTGAAATTCGGTAAACTTTGTGCCGAAGTAAAATCTTGGGTAATTGACTTGAAGTTCCTTGCAGCATAGGCTGAAGGATAACAAGGGGCAAGAGATGTGTGATAAGAATTACATAATGGAAGTAGCTGGGCCAGACGGCATTTGTTATAAATGTGGTGGAAACTGCATGCAATGTGGTTGTTGGCTGAAGGGACTTGATATGTCGTTTTTACAAACAGATCAGCCTGAACGACTAAATCCTGAGACTCCAATCCCAGAATATGGGGCTAATTCGTCACTTAATTTTGATGAATGGCAACGGAGATGCGATAGTCTAAACTCATAGGTAACTATGAGAGGGAGATCCGAAGAGGTTTCCCCGCCCAGACGTTTGTAGTCTAGGTCACAAAAGTAATAGAATTTGACAGGTCCTGTTCGTTCGGCGTATTTCATGCTGAGTTCAACTGAGCTTCAGCCTGACTTCGACTCGCTTACAGGTAGCGGCTTTCTTTCCACATGGAATTATGGCCACAACACCGACGCACTCCCAACGGAGTACGGCGCGGTATACAACGTCCGTATTTTAACGAGCTCTGAAGCGCCAGTGTCAAGATTGTCATCGGCTTCCGGAAGAGACGTTTATTATAATACGGTTGTTGGAAAACAAGCAATTACGCACATTAACCAGGATGGCTATTCGATGAATCTAATTTATCGAGATCCTTATTATTCTGGTATGCTTGCGCAAAATGCTACCTTGGCTGTGAAGTTTGCACAGGCCCAAGCGCTCACTCAAGATACGGCTATTCGAAACTTGCTTTCGACTCGTGCCGGTAACTTTGTTGCGGCATAAGGGAGGAACCATGAGCGAATATTCAAGATCAGCGAAAGGTAACTATACTCTTGCAGCTACTGGGAACAACGTGCCGATTTATCTGCCGTTCCAACCCACTCGAGTGAAGTTATATAACTATACCGCATCGGCGGCATTTACCCAGCATTTGATCCCTAGCGCAAGCTGGGATGTATCGATGGGGCAAGGATTTGCAATTTGCAATTATTGTAATGGCGGAACACCTGTATTAACTACAGCTGTTGTTACTTCCAATGGTATTAGCACGTTTGGTGCTGGGCTGATGTTCCAATTTGGTGCGCAGCAACAGATCATCGGTGCTACCGCTGCCAATCCTATCGTCTTTAACGTGACTGCCCACGGGTATTCTGTTGGGGATGTAGTGATGTTTGAGGGATTATACCAATCGGCGACGACTGGGATGCCTCAAATTTCTGGTATGCCATTCCGCATTAGTGCGGTTGGGGATGCGGATCACTTCTCGGTCGTATGGCCCGGCGGTGGAAGCAATTACACTGCTTTAACTGGTTCTCCTGCGGGAGCATTCGTTAAAAAAGTGCTTTACCCCTTTTTGTATCTTCCAGGACTAAACTTCATTGAAGCTATTTCCACTGGAAGTACAACGACTGTAACGACTACTACGAATCACAATTTTGTTGTAGGTCAAGAGATTGCGTTTAGAATTCCTGCCGCATGGGGGACAACTCAGCTCAATTCTCTTCCAAACAACTCAATTCCCGGTTCGCCTGTTTATTACTATGTGACTTCGGTCTCTAGCAATACACAATTCGTTTGCAGCGCTAATTCTAGCGCAGCGACTGCCTTTAATACTAACCAAACAGTGGCTAGTGTTCCTGGGCTTTCGTTCCCGCAAGTTTTAGCCGTAGGCGATATCAATAGTGGCGGCGTGCAGTATAGCGGTGGCGCATTGTATCCAAGTCCTGTCTTCCCAACCTTTTCGGCTGGTGTAAGTACGATTAATGGACCTGCGATCCAAGGTGCATTCGTTAATAACACACGGCAGGGTTTTATAATTGGGTCGGGTAATGCCGTATTTCAAGCCTCTGCTGATACTTCTTCACATCTGTCAGGAAGTACAAGTGACGTTGTATACTGGGAAGCTTTTATCGATGATATTAGCTCTCCATAATCTGAAATGGGTAGATGGCCTAGGTTAACATCTATCAAGTCGTCGGCTTAAAATGTCGAGGCGCAGGGCCGCTAGGGAATGAATTCCCTAGTTGTCCCCTGTTTTTACTCTAGATTTTAAAAAACAAACTATTTTATCAACTTCTTCATTTGTGAAGGTCTTTCCAGAGCACATATTTATAATATAATTACACATGTCTTTTTTTGAATTACGAATCTTAGGGTCAGCATTGCCAACTTTAAGTGTTTCTAGTCCATTTGAGTCTAGCCATTCCTGAAGTTCTCGGAGATTCCGTCTCCCGGAGTCGCTAATTTTTAAAAAATTCTTTTGAGTGAGAGTCAAAACATCCTTTAAATTCGTGCAACCAGAGCGAATCAATATATTTTCAGTATAGTAGCTGAGATTCATTTCTCGTATGCTTAAATCAGGAATTCCCCGTTCTAGTATCTCTTTTTTGGCTTTTTCTTTTTCATAAATTGACTTTAAGCCTCGCAGTCCTTTTTTCAAGAGATGGTTAATTCTGCTAGAGGTTACCTCCTGATCTTCTCCGATTTGCGCACAATTTTTATTGTTCAAAAAATAATCTATTAAAATTCCTTTTAATCTGGAATATATTTTATCATTTTTTAAAAAAAACTCTTCATTTAGAAGCAATTTAAGATTATCTATTCCACCAAAATAATCTAAAAAGTACTTAATATCTTCGGCTCTTTCTTCCATATACTCTCCTTAAAACAAAGACACTCTATCACATTAATTCAATTAATGTTATTGGGAGAAAAAATAGAAATAGAGTTATGGGCAACTACTTCGGTCCTCCTACGCCTGCGTATAATAACCTTCCGATTAAGGCACAGAATTATAAGCCGTCTAGGTTTGTGATCTCAGCGATTTCACTGGGACCAACCACAATTGTAACCACTTCTGTTTCTCATAACTATGTCATAGGGCAGCTCGTTCGATTGTTAATACAACCCACTTATGGATCTTATCAATTGAATGAACTCTCCGGTTATGTGATTGCAGTTCCCACAGCAACGCAGATAACCATTGATATCGATTCAACTAATGTTAACCCCTTCGTCTCTTCTCCCGCTTACGGGCCCACTCCCCCCCAGGTAGTGGCCGTTGGAGATATCAACTCAGGGGTTATCTCATCAACCGGAAGATCTATCCCTACCACGGCGATCCCCGGTTCATTTCAAAATATATCACCACAATGAGGAATTAATGGCAAGACCAAAGGTAAATAGTGAAGGGCAAAAGGAACTAGATAAAGCGAATGAAAGATTGGATGCGTTCGAATCCGAAGTGAAATCTATGACGATGGATCGAATGAGTCAAGCGCCGAAAGAAGAATCCGAACCTCAGACGAAACTTTCTTCCAGGGAATTGAATAGCGCTCCAGAGATCTACTTGAAACCTGTTCGAACGATTGACCCTCCTATGAATGCCAAGAAAGGGATTCAAGAGGATGTATTTAATGAGAAGTTCAGAGAGGAATACGAGTATCAGAAAAAATACGTCCGCTTTATCGCTGAAAATCATGAAATTATTGGAGAGGTTATCACTCTTTGGACTCGTCCTTATCCGGGCATTCAAGCGCAGATGTGGGAAGTTCCTGCCAACAAAGCGGTATGGGGTCCTCGTTATCTGGCCGAGCAGATCAAACGTAAATGTTATCACCGACTGGTAATGAATGATCATAAGGTGGTCGAATCAGGAACGGCAGGAACGATCGTAGGAGGCATTATAGCTTCGAATACGGTGCAAAGATTAGACGCTAAACCAGCTCCCAATTCTCAGATTTCGTTTAACAGGAAGGTAAGTAACTTCTAATGAATCTGTTGAGCGATGTGATTACCTATATTCGTAGAATCGTAAAGACTCCGTCCAACACGTCTTTATCAGACAACCTCATCATCGATTATATCAATCGATTTTGGATCATGGATGTAGATGCGCGACTTCAATTATTCGATCTGAAGACGAAGTATGGATTTCAAAGTACTCCAGGAATCGATCAGTACAATATGCCCTTGTATTCAGTGCAGACAGAACCTGGAGGGCAACAGATCGCCTCCTTTCCCGTTTATCAAGGATTTATGACCCCTTGTTATGTGGCGGGGATTCAGGTTCCTTTTTACACTGACCGCTCGAGCTTTTGGAACCTCTGGCCGAATTATGTTCAGACATTAGCTCCCGCTGGCACAGGGAACCGTACGCAAGGGCCGTACAGTTTAAACCTTCCGTTTTTTCCGGCTTTAGCAGGCCATATAGACATAAATGGAATAATAACATCTGGTGCGACATCCGATCCTCCCCTTGTCTCAACATTCATGATTAACATTCCGAGTAGCTCAGTGTATTCAGCGGTCTACATAACCGCAACTGGAACGGATGGATCTACGATGGTGGTTGCAGATAGCGGACAGTTTTTATCGGGGAGTGTGGGTTATGGATTACTCATGTCTGTGGGTCAAGCTCCCTTCGGAAATTCTGCTCTTCCAGGAGGATATAGCACTACTTCTAATACTGTAAATTACGCTACGGGAGCTTTGAACGTTACTTTTCCCTCAAACGTCACATCTGGGAGCAATATCAATGTGCAATGTTATTTCTTCGAGCAAGGAATTCCTCGCGCGATCATGTACTTTAATAATTGCATTACTATCCGGCCTCCTCCTGATATTCCTTATCTGGTTGAAATGGACGCTTACCTTTCCCCTGCGGCTTTTCTCAACACAGGGAGCGCTATCCCATTCGGATACATGGCAGAATATATCGCTAGGGGAGCTGCTCGAAAGATCCTTGCCGACACTGGTGATACCGAACAGTTCATGTTTTATGAGCCCCTCTTCCGAGAGCAAGAAATGCTCGTCTGGAAACGATCTCAAAGACAATTCACCGCAACCCGAACAGGCACCATCTTCAGTGATTTGATGGGCCAGAATAATTTTTCGGGTTCAAACATAGGGTCCACCTGATGTCATCGATAACATACAATTTAGATATCCCCGACGCGCCTAACAATCCCTCGGTGGATCAGCCGAAAATGAAGGTAAATACCAATGCAACGTCCTCAATCATGGCCGTAGACCACTACACATTTGCGGAGAGTAACGCAGGTACCCACAGGCAAGTGAATTTTCCTAACGCTAATGCGGCAGGAACGCAAACGGGGGCGCAACTTACTATCTATACGGCTCCAGGGACCGCTTCATCGGCATCTTCACAAGTATTCTGGAAGAATTCTAATGGAGGAGGTGCCGCTGTCCCTTACCTTTTAGGGGCTATTAAAGCATGGGGCACGTACTCAGCGGCCTCGTCAAACGTCACTTATACATATGGCGCGGGTCAGATTCCGCAGTCTTCAAATATTGTTTCTGTAGCTATTGATTCAAACTGGTTGGCCACTATCACTATGAGTGCAAATACAGTTGTCGCTGCGAATTATGCGGTTATTGCTACTGTAACTGGTACTACTGTTCCTGTAATTGTCATGACGAAAAACTTAGGGGTTTCCTCTTTTCAATTACAAGTAATTTTACCCTACACTTCTGTTTATTCTCCCGTTGCTGCCCAAGCAGTCTCGTTCATCGTACTCCAAATTTGAGGAATAATGAGCCAAAAAATCGTTGTGGGACCGATTTCAGGAGGATTGAAAAACGATGTGCTCCCGTTTAACGTAGATAATGACTCTTTTCCTACTCTAGTTAATGCGTACCAATGGAGGGGAAGGATAAAGCGCCGGAGAGGAACTTCGCCCCTCGGGAGACTTCAAAGAAATGTTTCTTCCCTTTCTTTAGGCACGACGGACGGGTCAGGGGCGTTTTCAGGAAATGTATTTTCTCCCATTGGATTAAAGGGAAATATAACAGGGGCTACGAATGCCAGTCCATGTTCTATCACGAGCATCGCCCATAATCTCATAACCACGAATCATGTTCTTATTTCCGGTGTGGGAGGGATGACTCAACTCAATGGAGCTACTTATACAGTAACCGTCACTGGAGCAGATACATTTACGATTGGTGTAGATTCCACTCTCTACGGCGTTTATACGTCAGGGGGAATATGGGAAAATACGAACCAAGTAAACGCATCGGTCGTTCCATCTTCCATCAGCATCACCATCGGAGGGCAAGTTTTCACCGACAATGGGACTGGCGTTTTATCCAATGGAGCGGGAGGAACTGGGACCATTAACTATGCCACAGGATCTGTCACTTTTCAAACCTCTCCACCTCTATTGACGACGGCGATTACGGAACAATTTATCTACTATCCTTCCCTTCCAGTCATGGGTCTAGAGGATCTTCAACTGAACACCACCGATGATACGAGGACTCTGGGATTCGATACTGTTTATTCTTACAATGTCCCTATTTCCGTTCCTTACACGCCCTATAGTGTGAGTTTTTACAAAAACCCTCCTACCGGGACTTTTGCGGGGACTTCGATTACTTATACTCAAAAATCGCCGGCGACGGTGACTCCGGCTCTGTGGAATGGGCAAAATTATCAGCAATTTTGGTCTACTAACTACCAACAAGCTTTCTGGGTGACAAATGGAATACAAACTCCTTTCTCCGCCACCAATATAGGAATGCAGTACAAGCCGTGCGCTTCTGTTACCTATGTAAGCGCAACGCAATTAACAATTACGATAACTGAATCCGTAGCAAGCTTGGTTGTTGGAGACTGGGTTTTCATAAATGAAGTAACTGGAACAAATAGTAATACCGTAAATTTTCAAACAGGTTTTGTATCGGCAGTTTCTAATAACACGACTACCACGACTTTGACGGTGAGATTTCCCTACGCTGCCATATCCAATCAAACATATGCTAATGGAATATTGCAGTACCTTACGAATAATTCTGATGCAACTAAAGACTGTCTGCGTTGGTATGATGGCGATCCGACCATAGGCATTTCCCCTTACACGCCTACTCCTGGAAATGGTTGGGTCAATTTCTGTCCTCCCTTGATTTCTGGACCTACAAATATATTTAATATTTCCGATCTTCCCCCCTCACAGTATTATCTAGTAGGGGCCAGAATGATCGTTCCCTACAAGGATCGAATTTTATTCCTGGGTCCCGTAGTTCAAACTTCCAGCGCAGGGAGTCAAGTTTATCTTCCCGATACGATCATCTATAGCCAAAATGGAGTTCCTTACTATACCGCCTCGTGGCCAGGAGCACCCTCTCCCATTCAAACTTACCTCCCTTTATTGACCCCTGGATGGTCAATTGCCAATCCTGTCTCTCAAACCGCTCAACCTAGCGCATTTTGGGAAGACGAAGCGGGATACGGAGGGTTCATCCAAGCGGGCATACAAAGTTCGATCACCACTGTCGGATTTAATGAAGATGTTTTAATTGTAGGATTTAAAAATAGACAAACTAGATTGATTTATTCAGGAAATGATATTATACCATTCAATTTTTATAGTATAAATACTGAATTAGGTTCGGAAAGCACCTTTAGTTCTGTGACATTAGATAGAGGAGTGATCACGGTAGGAGGAAGAGGAATTGTGATTACGAGCCAAACCGCATCCCAGAGGATCGATCTTCCTATTCCTGACCAGATCTTTCAATTCAACTTAACGAGCAATGGGTCGCAAAGAGTGTGTGCGCAAAGGGATTTTATAAACGAATGGATTTATTTTACTTACCGTTCTAACGAATCAATCGCAACATTTCCTAATCAAACCCTGTTGTTTAATTACAGGAATAATAGTTGGGCTCTCTTTAATGAGACTTATACGACTTATGGGACGTTTAGAAGGCAGACGGGATTAACATGGTCTACGGTTGGAGATATATACCCAACCTGGGAGTCTTGGAACGATCCTTGGGACTCGGGCGTATCTACATTGCTACAGCCCGAGGTAATCGGAGGAAATTCTCAGGGTTTCATTATGTTCTTGGGAGATGGAACGGACGAAGCTAATTCGGAATATATAAAATCTTTTGGCGCACTTTCTCTCGTTACATCCCCTGGCCATTCTTTGAATGAAGGAGATTATATCGTCATCAGCGGGGCTCTAGGAACGGTAGGGGCTCAAGTTAATGGGAAGATCTTTTCGGTTAGCAACCCCACTCAAGATACGTTCACTCTTTCTCCTCCTATTGCGGGAGGGACCTATCTAGGACTTGGAGTTATCCAACGAATGTACGTCCCTATGATTCAGACTAGACAGTTTCCGGTCTCGTGGGAAATGGGAAGAAAGACCCGGATTGGGACACAAAAATATCTTTTCACCACAACCGCTCGAGGGCAAATTACCCTCCTTATCTATTTAAGTCAGAACGCTTCCTCTCCCTATAACGACCCGTTTGATTCAAATAATTCGTTGGTTTACACAGCTATTCTCTATACATGTCCTGAATCAACGAACCTGGGATTAACTCCCGCGAACATAAACTTACAGATGATCACGGCTTCTCAACAGAATCAAATATGGCACCGGATGAATACATCTTTGCTGGGAGATACAGTACAGATCGGATTTACCCTGTCAGAGGAGCAGATGAGAGACACCAGTTTTAGTAATCAATTTTCTGAAATTGAACTTCATTCTTTTATATTGGATGTATCTCCATCTCAATTGTTATGTTAATTTAATCATAAAACTCATAGATGGAAACTATGAGTTCAAATTTTGCTAATCAAGCTCCATTTCTAAGAACTTCGAGGAACTTTCCCGAAGACCCTCAGGCTCTCACCGTTGAAGTGAATAAATCCTATATAGACATCGCCAACGCTGTGAACAATAGGACGATTTCTTTATTCGTCCAGGGAAGGCCCGTTATTACTGGTGAGTCTTGGTTTTTAAGTTCTTCTCGTCAGCAGACGATTAGACAGATCTATTCTATTACAGGGGCTGGGAGTTATCCCCATATGCTCAATCTGTCTCAGATTTTTGCTTTTTCTAGGATATTCGGATCATTCACAGATGGAACTAATTGGTACCCTCTGCCGTATGTTAGCGCGACTGCCGCAAACAATCAGGTTCAACTTTCGGTTACGCTCACAAATATCGTGATTACGGCAGGAGCGGGATCTCCTCCAACGATCAGTTCGGGAGTTGTGGTTTTAGAGTGGATCAGTCAGGTTTAGTTAATAAATAAATTATTTATTACCAGTTTCCACCAACTCCAATGACACTCCAAATTTATCACATATTTTCATGAAAACTTTCAGCGTAGTATTACAGCTGAGTGAAACGGCGTTTTGAAATACAGATAGAGATACGCCGCACTTTTCAGCCTGCTTCCTCAAGGGAATATCTTCTAGAGATGTAAATTTTTTAACCAAAGATATAAATTTTTTCTTTAGTTCTATGGAAGACTGATTTTGAGTTTGATCAGGGATATAATTTTGCTTGCTCTTTTTTTTATCCACACAAGACAAAGGATTGAATATGGCCCATTTCCATTTATAAATAGCGGTGGAATATAAAGAAGAGAGGTATAACAGGAATTTTCTTTTCGTTTCTTTTGATAATTGTTTTTTATGTCTAGAAGGTTGCTGCATAATAATATCGGCAACTTCTTCAATTTCTCTAGATGAAATATCAATAGCGATCTTATTTCCTAAATATTTACTCCAAAATTCAAAATATCTAATCTCTTTTTTCCAATTTCTCCTGGTAGGAGCTTCTTCTTCTTTAAATCGTTCGATCCAAATATTTAACGTAAGTTTGGGTAAGTTATATGCATTAGAACTCTCAATTTCATTTGAAATTTGTTTATTTTTGAAAGAGTCAATAAATTCTTTTGATAAATCCAGTTCTTCTATTCCTGGTCTTTTTTCTGTGATAATAATTTTTTTTCTAATTTTTTGATGCCCTTCTTCTTTTTTTTGATCTCTCATTTTTTGGGCTAAATCTGCATTATATTCTCCTCTGGTTTTAAAAAGATTAAATTCTCTATTTATAACATTTTTATGCTTCCCAATTTTTTCTCCAATTTTAGCCCCTGAAAGTTCGGTATCCTTGTATTTTTCTATCAACTTTCTGGTTTGCAAATCCAAGGATTTGGGAGGGGATTTACGTGACTCATGAGATTTTTTAATCTTTTCTAATCTTTTTTGAGACAATTCATGCGCTATTTGAGCATTATAATTGCTTCTTCCTCCTCCTCTTTTGTATTCTACGGAAGCCGTTGAATAAAACATTCCGGATAGCAACCCAATTTCTTTAGCATCCAATGAACTATCTTTAAATTTTTCTAAAATCTGTCTTTGTTCAAGAGTAATCGGATTTCTCATATTATCCTGTTATTTTTGATATAATTTCGTTAGCTTGCAATTCTGTTAAATCTTCTGAAAATTCGACATTAAATTTTTTTATAAAATTAATTTGCCAAGGAGTGGCGGCGCGTTCGCCAAACGGTTTTTCAACTACCTTGTATTTTTCAACTACTAATTCACCTGAATCATCCAATAATTCGTTTATCCTTTTCCTGAATCTGGATAGTCGTTCTCCTCTTGTTATAGTATGCGTCTTTGAACTTTTTTCTAATAGATCGTCCAAGGAGCATACATTATACGAATTATCTGTAAATTCTATTACTTTGCATGTGGACTTTCCTGGAAAATTTCGAGAACCTCTTCCAATCATTTGCATATATAAAACTTTAGATAGAGTGGGACGAGCCATTAATAAACATGTAACAGATGGTTCATCAAACCCTTCTGTTAGAATTTGGCAGTTTATTAAAACTTTTATTTTATCTTTCTTAAACTGTTCTATGTATTCTATTCTATTTTCCCGAGAAAGTTTTCCATGCACTGCTTTAGCAGAAATTCCGTTTAATTCAAACTCTTTCTGCAAATCAATTGCATGTTTAATATTTACGGAAAAACAAAGAGCTTTTTCTCCTGGGGAAATATTTTTATATTCGCCCACGATTAATTCATTTCTGTTTTTAACATTGACGACCGCCGCTAACTTACTAGAAACGAAATCTCCTTTTTTGGTGCTTATTCCTCTTAAACTTTGACTGGTTTTCACCCTGTATCCCTCAAAGTCGCATAGCAACCCATTTTCTATCATATCGATCAAGTTGAGGGGAGATATTTTTTTTCCAAAAATATACTCTAATTTTTGTCCGTCGCTCCGAAAAGGAGTGGCCGTTAATCCCAAAATCTTTTTTTTATTAAATTTTTCAATCAATTTTAAATAAGATATTGTGCACGATCTATGGCATTCGTCGACAATTAAAAAATCAAAATCGCTCCACTTGTCTACATCTCTATAGCATGATTGAATCGTTCGAACTTCTGCATTTTTAATGTTTTGTATAGAAAGAGTGTTCCTACATTGGTCAATTAATTCTTTGGTATGGGCGACCACTAAGGTTCTTAGATTGAAATGTTTAATCAAATGAGAGAGGATTACGGTTTTTCCTCCGCCAGTAGGGACGACTATCATCAAATTGTTTTGATGCTTGTAATGCTCTATAGCTGCGTCGAATATTTTTTTTTGATATGGGTAAAGTTTCATATAAATACATGATAATGCGTAGGTCGAATTTCTGACAACCCTTTCTTTTTTATAACAATGTAAATATGAATTTGGTATGGGGGAAATAAAAGAGGTTCGTATGTCTATGCCTGCCACAGGTTCCGTTTCTTCCTTGGGAAAGAGCGGTTATAATCTAGTTACAGCGTCCAATAGAGATCCTAAGCAGATGGGGTTGTTTAATCAAGGGGCAGACGCTCTATCTCAAGGATTCCCAGCCATCCTCCAGCAGCTCTTACAAATGGGAGCTGGGGGTAACGAGGAACAGTGGAAGCAATTAGAAGCCCCTGCAATCCGTCAATTCGGTCAGCTCCAGGGCAACATAGCTTCCAGGTTCTCGGGCGCAGGAATGGGCGCCAGAAGGTCTAGCGGCTTTCAGAATGCGGTCGGAGGGGCGGCCACTGATTTGGCCGAGAGATTGCAAGGGAATAGAATGGGATTACAAAATCAGGCTATTCAGAATTTGATGGGGTTATATCAGAATTTGATAGGACAGGATTTGAACACCACGGCATTTCTTCCAAAACAGAAAAAATGGTGGGAAGAATTACTTCCTGCGTTGGCCGGAGGGGTGGGAACGGCAGCGGGCTCTCTCGGCGGAATGGGAATCGGTAAATTAGCGGGAATATTCTGAGGTATTGATATGGGATTTTATGGAGTATTGCCGGAAACGCCATCGATGGGGCAGTTGCTGGCTAGAAATTTGGGACAAGGAGCTTCTCAGGGATTGGTGGGAGGAATTGATTTCGCTAAGCAAATGGCATTGCAAAAGGAAAGAGGAGCTGGTTTAGCTAATCAGACTAAACAACTCGAAAAAGTTAAAATGATAGAAACGGGACTCGGAACAATTGATCGAATGAGAGAATTGATTTCAAGTACGGGCCCCTCTAATTGGATACAAGGTCTTTTCGGAGGAGAAACGACAAAAAATAGGGCGGAATTCGAACAACTTGGAAGATCTCTTATCCCTCTGGTTTCAGCGGGAGTCAGTATAAGAAACCAGAAAGAGTTTGATGAATATAAAAAAGTTTTAACAGACCCAAATGCACGCCAGGCTGAAATTGAAGGGGCCCTCGATGGGTTGCAAAATCTTTTATCACGCGAAGTTGAGGGGAGAAGCGAACCTTCTCCAGAAAAAAAAGAATCAACTTCTGCTGGAAATATGATGGTAAAGGTCAAATCCCCAGATGGGAAAATATTAAAAATACCGAAAGATAAAGTGAAAGAGGCGATTGCAGCTGGCGGTAAGGTCGTAAAATGACATCCGAATTCGATTGGTCTCAGTTTGAGGAAGAGCCAGGGGGAGAAAAAAAATCTTTCGATTGGTCTCAATTCGAGGAAGATAAGGCCGTTCCTGAAAATAAATCCATCCATTTCCCCAAATTAGGAATGGGAAAAAAAGTCGCCAATAAATCTCAAGTAGGGGAGATGAAAAGGACTCTAGGAAGGACTGGAAAAGTTGTTGCGTCTACCGCTCTCGGGTTGCCTGGGGATGTAGTTTCTGGGATAGGGGAGGGCCTAAATTGGATTGCTAAACAAGTCCCAGGCGGAAAACCAAAAGAGGAGGAAGAACTCAAACATATAACAGAAAACCCTCTCACATCTAAATCAATCCAGTCAGGGATAGAGAAATTAGCTCCCTCAACTGCTCCTCTGAATGAATCTGAAAAAGAATGGGAAGATAACTTAAGCTTGTTAACTTCATTGGTTCTTCCCGTCCCCGGCGGACAATCTAAGTTTGTTAGAAAGGGTAATAAAAAATTAATTTATGAAACTGGTAAACGAATAGGACTATCTGAAAAAGAAATAGCGCCTCTCCTACATGGGAATGTTACAGAAAAATTATTAGGTAAATTAGCCAAGAAATCTAAAGAAGCGCATACGGCGTTAAAAAATACGGAGGCCGCTTTGGGAAATGTCTATGATGTTATCACCGATAAAGCCTCCAAACTTCCTCAGCTACACGCTCACGATACCATCAAGTTGATTGATAAATTCGAAGACATTAGTATGGGGCTTAAAAAAACGTTGGGTTCTTCTCCAGAAACTAAGTCGGTCGTAAAATTTATAGACGAGGCAATAGAAAAGGCAAATAATTTTGGTACTTCTCCAGAGGAACTAATTAATTTTTACAGAGAAATTAATAAAATGGTTAATTGGAATTCAGTAAAAGGTGGGAAAAAGACTCTGGAAGCGCTTAAAAAACCCATATTTAAAACCCTATCTTCTATATATCCGAAATTGGCTAAAGATCTAACTGATACCAATGCACTATATAGCAAAATGAAAGGAGTGCAAAAGGCTCTCGGAGTAAATAAAATACAAGAATATATAGACGCAGGTGCTACGACTGCTTTTTTAGGTTCTATATTTACAGGAAATTTGGATTTAGCTGAAAAAATAGCTGTTGGTTATGCAGGTAAAAAAGCACTAGGAAAAATTTCTGCGAAATTATTAACAGATCCAAAATGGCAGAATCTCCATAGTAAAATATCTGTAGCGATAAAAAACAAAAGTATTAAAGGGTCATCTGCAATATTACAAATTTTAAAAAATAAAGTTAAAGAGGACCTTCCAGAAGAATATAAAGAAATAAATTGGCCCGATTAATATTCTAATTCATCTTCGTTTTCATTGTTATCTCCCAAAATAAAAGGCACCAATGCAAGCCCAAATATTATAAAAAACCATTGTAAAAAAATCATTTATCTCCCCTTTCTTTAATAAAGATCTTTTCCTCATTTTTCCCGCTATTCTAGCACCTTCCAACATTTCGCTAAATACGATACATTTTTTTATTTCTATTAAAAGAATCTCTTGTTACTTGGAAAGAAACGATCATCAGGAGTTTCTCTCTATGTCTTTTGGAGTGATATCAAACAATTATGCCGTAGCAGTGGGAACGTCCACTGATAACGTTGCGGTTCCTTTCTATGCCCTAGTTAATCCGACGTCTACGAATGTAGGGTTTCCCATCGGGAAAAGATGGGTAAACACGGCGGGAAATACAGTTTATTCTCTCACCTCTTATACCCCTTCGGCGGGGGCTTTGGTAGCCAACTGGCAAGCAGACGCGGGAGGCAGTATTTTGGTATCAACTCTCACCGGAGACTCTGGAGGACCCATCAGTCCGGTCCTAGGCAATATCAATCTCCTAGGAACTGCTCTTGAAATTTCAACGGTAGGTTCAGGAAACACAATCACCTTCAGTATTCCTCCAACATTTTCTATCGGAAGTACCTCTGGAACGAATACGGCCACCATCTTAGGTGGGACGAGCATTACCCTTGATGGAGCCGTCGGTACGGCAATCGGAATCGGGGCTTCTCTGGTTGCGGGTACTATCGTCATCGGGGGAACCGGCCAGACAGGAACGCTCACTTTAGGTTCCTCTTCTGGAACGAATACAGTGATTGTGGGAGGCGGAGCAGGCGCCACTACCGTCAATATAGCCACGGGCGCTACCAACGCAAAAACGGTCAATATAGGCACAGGAGCGATCACAGGAAACGCGGTTACGATTGGATCGGGAACCGGAACGGGAGCCGTTACCATCAATGCGGGTTTGGGCCTCGTTCAAGTTGGAAGTGCTTTGCAAGGAACGTCAACTATCACGGGAGCTACATTCTATGCGACAGCGGATGCCGGGGGCGTAGTTTCTCAAAATGCGATGTCTAATATTAATTCCACCACGATTAGTACGGGGGTAGGAACAATTCACATGAGCACTGGAAATGTAGCGACCAATACTGGATGGATCAAGTTTTATATCGGTACTCAAGTGGCTTGGGTTCCAACGTGGACCACTAACGCACCGTAAGGAATAAATATGAGCGCAGCATTTTCAAATTTAGTTCCCGATCTATTGAGAAGTATTGATTCCTCTACTTTTACAGGATCTTACCAAGCGGTAGGAACTGCTCTTTCGTTTCCTACTCGAATTATTAAAATATATAATGGGTCGAGCGTAGGAATTACAATTTCTTGGGACGGAATAAACGATCACGAATATCTTCCTAGCACAGGATTTGTTCTTTTAGATGTGGCCACGAATAAGGAATCTAATTTTCAATGTCAAATCTCAGCAAATACGCAGATTTTTGTAAAAGGTTCGTCAGGGACCGGATTGGTTTATTTATCAACTTACTATTGTAATAGGTAACGATGAGTCAGTCGGGTTCTCAAGGAGGCGGAGGAAGTGGAGGCAGTTCAGTATTATTTCTAGCGGGAAATTCGGGCGGAAATGTAGGACCGAATGTTTCGGGAGTAATCAGTCTATTAGGGACTGGAGGAGTTTTGGTTTCTGGGAATGCCGGAACTAATACTCTCACAATTTCTGTTTCTGGATCGGGGTTTATGTGGTCTGTTGTGACAACAGATACCTCTATGTCAGCATTCAACGGATATATAACTAACTCCGCTAGTCCTATTACATTAGCTCTTCCGGCAACAGCAGCTGTGGGAGATACTTATTCGATAACTGGACTGGGTGCGGGAGGGTGGGATATTTCGCAAAATGCGGGCCAGAACGTGATTGTAGGTGGTGTAAGCACCACAGTAGGCGTCGGAGGATCGATAACGAGCACGAATCGGTATGATGATGTGACCATCGTCTGCGTCGTAGCCAATACTACTTTTAAAATTAGAACTTCAGGAACCTACACGGTGGTTTAATGTCTCAACAAAATACTCTCGGAACAGCAACGCAAGGCACTCAATATTTTGATGGGACGAGTGTTTATACCGGAGTAACTGGCTCGACCAGACAGGTACTACAAGCAAATACTAGTTCCGCTCCTACCTTCTCTACGGCTACATACCCTTCTACTACTACGATTAACCAGATCCTTTATTCCTCAGCAAATAACACCATCGGGGGACTGTCTACCGGGAATAATGGAGTTCTCATTACAAGTGCCAGCGGGGTTCCTTCTTTTTTATCAGCGGGAACTACTGGACAGGTTCTTATTGCTACTACAAGCAATCCTCCTTCATGGGGAAATATATCTTCCCTTTCTGTTACGACACTTACGGGGACAGCAAATCAAGTCCTCGTCAATGGGACGTCCGGAACTCCTACTAGTGGCGCGATCACTTTAACCCTCCCACAGTCTATTGCTACTAGTTCAAGTGTACAATTTGGAAAAGTTGGAATTGGGGTTTCTGCTACTTTTCTTTTAGATGTCTTAGGTTCCTCTAATTTAAATCTGAATGCAGATGGAACGGCACTAGTTGTCAGTAGCGGAGGAACTGCGGGGACGCAGGGAGGACAAATTCAATTAGTTAATACGGGGACGGGAGTTCCCACTCCAAGTAAATACGTTCGAATAGATAGTACAGGTGATTTCCAGGTACTAAATAATGCGTATGGCGCTTCTATCCTCAGTATCACCGATTCAGGAAATGTTTCTCTCTCTACTATTGTCGCGGGTGCCTGGCATGGAACGGTTATCGCCGGTCAATATGGAGGAACGGGAGTTGCGAATACAGGATTGACGATTAGTTTGGCATCAGGAGCGACCGGAAAGGTTTTGGCCTCTGATTCTAGTGGGAATGCGACTTGGCAAGCATTATCGGCATTAGGAGTGACTAGTATAACCGGAACAGCGAATCAAGTAATCGCTTCTGCTTCTACTGGAGCTGTGACTCTGTCCACACCTCAAGACATCGCTACAACATCTGCGGTTCGATTTGGGACTTTAACTCTCAACGGAGCTGCAACAGCAAACACTCGACTTACTATCACAGGGGTAAGTAACGATGTGGGCGGTATCAGCGTAATAGGAACTATTGCAGCAGCGTTAGGTGCCGCAAGCGTAATAGGGATATCGGTAGCTCCTACTCTTGATCCCCCAAATAGCAATCTATCCGCAAACTTTAACGCCGGAGGCACCGTTATTGCCCCTACGGGGGGAACTGCGACGTCAGCGTCTCTTTATACAGGACAATTTTTTATTTCTGGAACTGGAACAATCACGTCAAGCTATGGTGTTTTCATCGGGGCTACCTCAACAGCCTCTTCCCCTACCGTCACAAATGCCTATGGAGCTTATTTCACCAACCCTGGATTTGGTGGAACGAAAGCTGCTCTGTATTCCGACGACGCCTCAATTGGATACACGGCTACCACCCCTCCAACGAATGGCCTCTTAGTCTCCGGTCAATCGGCATTCGGCACTTCATCCGTGAATGCCAGCGCAAGAGTAACCCTTTCCACAGCAAGCTCCCTTTATGGATTGCTCATAAACGGAATTCAGACAAGTACCGCATCTTTTGGAGTGGGTGTTTATTCCGCTCCCACTTACTTTCCCTCTGCCAGCACTGCTAATTTGTATACTGCTATATATGGGGGTCCCACTTTTAAAATAGGAGGGGGAAATACAGAAAGCGGAACCTTAGCTTCCTATTATTCTTCCTATGGATTTACAGGAAATGCCGGAACTCTTACTACAGTAGCAGGGTTTTATTTCGACGGTGGCGGGGCAGCCGTTGGAACTATTACCACTGCATACGGGGGTTTTTTTGGAGCTCCTGGCGCAGGATCTAATAATCTTGCCCTCTATAGCGCCAATATGGCAATCGGTTCCTATTCGACTACTACACCGCCCACCAATGGATTAATCGTCAGTGGGGGAACAAGTATTGGATCATCTACAGCAACTTCTCTTTTCAACGTAGGAAGTGCGAATCAGTTCCAAGTTGACTCTTCTGGGAATATTTTGGCCTCTGGTTCTATCGTAAGTACTGGTGATCTAACCATCCAAAGATCGGTGAACGGAGGAGTCACTACCCTACTTAGAAATACAAATGCAGGGAGTAGCGCATTTACATTTTTAGAAATGGGAAATGATACAAGTGCGGATAAGCTTGTCATTTTCGTCAATTCTTCTACGCGAACTACAGACGGAGGAGCTGGGAATACCACCATAAGAACAGATTCGGGAAGCCTGAGCATCGGGGCTGCGGGAGCTACTCAATTATTTTTGAATGGAAGTCGAGTGATGGTCGGAACTGTCACAGATGACGGAGTCCATGAACTGCAAGTTAACGGAAGTATTTCTGGTACGACTATAACATTGAGCACTTCTCCTACGAATGGGTACGTACTTACTTCAGACGGTAGCGGCAATGGAACTTGGCAGCCGGTTGGAAGTGGAGGAGGAGGTCAGATCAATTATGCAACTACTTCCGTTAAAACTTCTAACTATAGCGCTGCAACAACTGACACTGTAATTCTTTGCGATACTACAGGGGGAGTTTTCACCGTCACTCTTCCTCACCCCGTGGTTCCTGGAAAGGGATTTGTCGTGATCGATGTGGGAAATTTTGCAACAACAAATAATATTGATGTAGCTCCGACGATTGGGGGAGATACTATTAATGGAAATGTGTCGGTCGTTCCTTATCAAATTAATCATAACCGAGGAATAGGATATTTCTACGGAGTTTCTACTACGGCTTATATCGCAAACCAGACACAAGTTTAAAAAAGTTATTTGTATGAAAGCGTTAGTTATGTATGGTCTGTATAAGGTCGCGGAAAATAAAAGCGATATCCAAACTAGACCTAACTAATCTTAAGGGGAAACATGAAATTTTTAAAAATCAGTGAAGAAATTGAAAAACACTTGGTAACTATCTTTGATGCCGCTCTCAAAGCTGGTGGGATGCAGGTGCATCACCAGGTCCATGCTGTAATCTCATCTATCCAGCTTCCTCCGGAAGAAATTAAGGAGCCTCCAGCTCAATGACCTATCCGGTAAGCAACCAAGCTTATTCAATTTCGAGCGGAGCGTCAAAAATCGGCGCTCCCATCTTTTCTCCCGCTGATCCATCAAATACCGACGTTGCTTTCCCTATTCAGCAAAGATGGGTGAATACTCAAACACAAGCGATTTGGATTTTAGAGACATTGGCTCCATCAAATGGGGTGGTTTATGCTCAGTGGAGAGCTTTAGGTCCTATTGTTTTAAAAACCGTTGATCCCACTACTTCCGATTATCTCTATCCGCTGGGACAAGTATGGGGCAATACAAGCTCTCATCGATTCTGGATGCTTGTGAATGTAAGTGGGACTACCGCTACCTGGGATGTAACCGCCGGGCCTACGACCGCCGATATTGCAACGATAACCGGAGACTCCGGAGGAGCAGTTACGGGGGATGCGTCTGGAAATGTGAATTTAGTAGGCGCGTCAGGACAAGTAATAGTTACCGGCAATCCTGGAACTAACACCCTAACAATTTCCCTTACGGGGGGAGGGGGCGCCATCGAGCAATTGAAACCTAACCTAGGAAGCAATGTTGTTCCGAGCGGTGGAGTGGTCAACGTAAATGATTCCGTGACTACATTTACTGACGGAAGCATAGCCAATACGTTAAAAATCGAGCTACAAGGCCCTTTAAATCAAATATTCTACGGTCAGGGAACCGATGTGGCCGCCTCTACAATAACAACGCAAAATAATGGGGTTTTAGTCACTGGCAATACAGGCATACCGTCTTTACTTGCCGGACCCGGTACAACTGGAAACGTTCTTCAATCTAACGCTGCATCAGCGCCTAGCTTTTCTACAGCTACTTATCCCTCTTCCACTACAATCAACGATATTCTGTATTCTTCTTCAAACAATGTGGTGGCTCAAATTACAACAGCGAACAACGGCGTTTTGATTACAAGTGCAGGAGGCGTTCCTTCTATATCTTCTACTCTTCCGGCAGCGGTCCAGGGAAATATAACTTCAGTGGGAACAATTTCTTCAGGAACATGGAACGGATCGGTTATCTCTGGTCAATATGGAGGAACGGGCGTAGCCAACACAGGACGCACAATTAATCTTTCCGGAGGAGTCGCTGGATATGTTTTGACAAGCGATTCCAGCGGAAATGGGAGTTGGGCCCTCGCAGAACCGAGCGGTCTATTATTCAGACAAGGAACTGCTACTCTTGATAATACCGGAATTGCTGTGACTTTTTCATCCCCCTTTCCAAGTAATTGTTTTGGTGTAGTCATCACGGCCAACAGTTCAGTAGGGGGGGGCATAGCATGTGCCGCTACTTCTGTAAATACCAACGGATTTACTGGGTGGAACACCTTCGGGGGCGGTACAGCCTGTTTTTACTTAGCATATGGAAACTGAATGAAACTTATATTTATCCTTCTTCTTTTCTTATCTGGTTGCTCCCTCCTACCCTCCCATGCCGATAACGAGCTGGAACTCATGACGGAACAAGTTCTAAAAAAGAAAGAGGGAATTGAAATTCAGCTCATCCCCCTTCCTGAACTTCCTTTCAAAAAGTAGACGTTTAATCCCCATCCCTTTATTTGGAAGATAAGTCTACCAAAGGTTTTCCATGGAATGGGTACTCAAAATAGGCATTTTTCTTCTCATCCTGTTCTTTATTCTTAGACTTATCCACTACATTCGCAACATCGCATGACAGATTTTTTCATCATTTGTTTTCTTTCCGTTTTGGGCGAGATTTTGCTGGAAAAAGAGAGGTTAAAATTGAGTCGCCCTAACAGGAAGTTGCATTTTTCTGTTAGACCCTAATTCTATTTTTTATTAGTCTTGAGGGAATGTTAAAGGTGCAAGGCCCCGCTGAAACGGAGCGCTTGCGGACTTGATATGTTAAAGGTACGAAAATAAGAACGTTTAGTATCTTATCTCGTAAGATAATTTCTCGCAAGCAAGTTTGCAAGCAGAAAACCTTTAACGGTCAAGTCCTACAAAAATAGGAGTGACCAATGACATTCAAACTCCCAGCCCCAAACTACACACAAGTCCCTAACATCTTTTTAGATGAGTGGTTGCCAAAACTCACCCCCGTCGAAACCAAAGTTCTTTTCGTTATCATGCGAAAAACTTTTGGTTGGCACAAAATTCGGGATCAAATCAGTCTTTCACAATTAGAAAAAAGCACAGGATCTTTAAGACAAGCCATCCTTAAAGCCACCAAATCTTTACAAGAAAAAAATTTAATATCAAAAGTAGTGGTAGGGGAAAAATCCGATCAAAAGACTTTCTATGAACTGGTGGTGTCGGAAGATTCAAATAATTTTACCCAGTGTGATGAACACACCCCCCCCAGTGTGTTTAACACACCCCCCCCCAGTGTGTTTAACACACCCACAAAAGAAATCCCTATTCCTAAAGGAATAGGGTTAAAGAAAGGGGGGGAGGCTGCGCCCCCGTCCACCCCTCCAAACATCCCTCCTATTTTTGAAAGAGGGAAAGTGAGAATGTTCCTTCATTCCTACAAAGAGCTTATTGAAAAGTTTGGTGAAGAAGCAGTAGACTATACCATCAAACAGCTCGATTTATTCTCGGAGATAGACCCAGCACGGTTCAAAAGGTACAAAAGCCATGCAGCCGTCATAGATTCATGGATCAATCGGGACTCTAAAGGAAAAAATAAACCAAAAATAAAGGAATCTAATCCATGGACGAAAAGATATATAACGAACACTACCGAATCCAATGCCAACTCATCGGGCAAAGATACGCCGGAGCCAACCTCTCCAAAATCCCTGATGGATCTCTTGATGGAAAGCGAGTCACCAACTACGTGAAAAGTCCCAACGGATTTTTATTATATCTTGGAGCACCCGGCATCGGAAAAACATATTTTTGCTCGGCTCTCCTTCCTTGGATTCATGGGAAGGTGAATAATTATTACTACATTAATGAGAGAAATTATTTGATTCGTCTTAGAGAATGTATCGACAGAGGGTGGGATTATTCGAAGGAAATATCTCAGTCCTTTGATCATGAGTTTCTGATGTTTGATGACCTAGGGAGCACTGGAATGAATGATTGGAGAGTAGAGGTAATTTTTGGGCTAATAGATTTCAGATATGAAAACAGAAAGCCCACCGTATTTACTTCCAATCTTACTAGAAAAACTCTAGCAGACTGCTTGGGACAGAGAGCGGCTTCCCGTTTATTTGCATCCGAAAATTTAATAATAGAAAATCATGAAGGACAAGATTTGAGACAAAAAGGGATGTAAAAAATTAGTTTATAAATAAATAAATTACTGCTAACTGAGAGGAATGGGTCTATATGTTAGCAAACTATCTCCTGTAAAAAGAGGAAAAACCCCATTCAATTCCTCGTGGGCAATCGTTCCGCAGTGCAAAGCTTCTAAATGCTACCGCTGCGGGATTTCGTTGAGAAAAAACTCTCTTACGGTCTTATTTAGAGACTGTTGCGAATGCAAGAGATGCGGTAAATTCATGATCATGGAAGAAAAAAACTTGAAAAGACTAGGGCTATGGAAATTTTAAATTATAAAGAAAATGGGGTGGGCGATAAAGTTTTTGCTACGTTCGACGTTGCGACCGGATCCAGAATCGTTTACCCAAACATGAGACTCAAAAGAGGGAAGAACGGAGGGTTTTTTATCGCTCGCCCTTGCTACCTTAAGAGCGACGACGGCTTTGGGAACAAAGTCTATGGGAACTATCCTGAAATGCCCGATGAAATGTGGAAGGATTTTAGTCGGCAAGCATTCGACCTAGTAAAACCCTTCCTTCCTATGAACCAACCATTCTAGGAAACTGTTAACCTCCAAGATGGTTTGATAGGTTTGAGAAATGAACTCAAATCAGCGCCAGGGGCTAAAGCGTCCAGAGCCGCTTTGTAATCAATCGACGGCTTAGGGACGATCTTTTGGACCTTCACCCCGTTACACTCGAAAGAGATCTCGCCAGCCAGATAAATGCCTCCATCTCGCAAGATCTTCCACTGTTCCTCAAGATTATCTATCTGCGCCTTTAAGGTCCTCGCCGCCTCCGAAAATTCCACCGCATCCTCATCGTCCCGAAATATGAGAGGTTCTGGAGGTGGGAGGTTGGATTCGAGGAGATCATGAAACCACTTTCCTTTGGCTATTAAATCGGCGATCGCAGTCTCATCCCTAAAGATGATGCCTGTTACCTGTTTTGACTCACTGTAGGCCAAAATAAACCCCTTTTCGTGGCCTCCGACGGCTAACTGAGCCTGCACTTGCCAGTAATATCGCTTGTAGTTATTCAAATCCTCGATAAAGTCGGGCAATTGGTTAGGACATTTAATCTCCAAGGACAGTCCCAATTCGAAATTAAGACCGTCAAACGAAGCCATCAACCATTCGTGGGTATCATGCACACCCACGGGCCTTTCAACCTTGATATCATGTTCTCTTTCAAACCATCGTCTTGCGTCCGCTTCCATATCCGATCCTCGGCGCATGGCTGCTGTTACGTATTTCTCTTCTCCTTTTTTCTCCCAGTAGAGGTCGGATACTTCTTTAGGAGATCCAGTCATAAGGATTCCGATGTCCGAGGCTCCGATCTTTGTTTTTCGAAACTCAATCCATTCAGGTGATCCTTGTTCTAAATTAATTATCTTCATTTTCTTCCTCCTCTTGGAACTCTGGGAAATAATATGGGGGTTCATATGGGTTTAAATTATCATACCACGTCTGCCAGCTCATACATTCCTCGCAATAGGTCTTGGAGTTTCTTTCAGCTTGCTAATCGCAGGCCCGAAGTCTTCTTGCTTGATATCCGCAAACGATCTAACCGGCTTTCTGTACTTTCTCTCATACCCCTTAAGGACTCTTTCCGCGAGGGCGTCATCGTTTCCTACGACAGTTTGTATTTCTTTTTGTTGAGATTCATTGAGAGTCATTTCTTGGTTTTGGTCCGGGTCATCTCCTGTTTCCAAACAGAATATTTTCAATATTGCATATTTAAAAGCGTAGGATACCGCCTTTCCTGGTCCTTTATCTGAATAGTCCAATCCATATCCCCACGCATCGATATCAATAAAATCGTTAGGATCATCGACATTTACGAACTTAACATTTAAGCAGACAGAGGTCCTTTGTTGTTTTTTATCATAAAAGGAACCATTTGGAGCCTTCACACTAGACATGAACTCTTCTTGTGTGAGGCTTTTAACCGTCGGGACCGCAACTATTCCGTGGTTTACTAAGGCCGGATGAATGACAGCGGCCACTTGGTCGTGGCTCACGAATCGATATTGGTTATCAACTCTTTTTTCTGATTTTTGGATATAAGTGACATCTTTCATAACTCCCAGAATTCTTTGATAAATATTCCGTTTCTCCATGATTTTTCCCTTGGGCGTTAAACCCTGTACTTGTTAAACTTCACTCTTTTAAATACCCACTCCAGGGTTTTCCCGCTTGCACAAACAAGCGGGTTTTTTGTTTACCTGGACGTTTGGGTATGCTAATATACTAATCCAACGGAAAGGATTTTGTCAATGAAAACGGAAAAAACATACACTCCTCTCTCTAAATACATGGATGAGAAAGGAATAAATCTTACCGAGTTCTCCAGGATGTCTGGAATTACGGTATCTGTCGTCCATGCCATCTATCATGGGCACAGAAAGCCAAAACCCTGGACAGCTATGAAAATAAAAAAAGCAACGAAGGGAGCGATCACCGATGAAGATTTAGGTTTAAAATAAATTATTTTGTTGATATCCCTGAAGCAACCAACAGGGGGTATACATGTTTGACTTTGAAATCGAAGGGAATCCGGTAGCATGGAAAGCACACGGAGGCTATGGAAGGCGTTCATTTAATCCTCGATTTGAAGAAAAGCAGTATTATCAACATGAAATAAAAAAACAGTATTACCAAAACTTACCTCTCACTGTCGCTGTAAAAATCGACTATTCTTTTTGTATGCCTATTCCCAATTCGTTCTCTAAGAAAAGAAGAGAAAGAATCCTGGCTGGCCGCGATCATCACATAAAACGGCCTGATACAACTAACCTTCAGAAATTCGTAGAAGACACCTTAAAGGATATAGTTCTTAAAGACGATTCGCAGGTTGTGGAATGTCGCGCTCGCAAGTTCTATTCAGAAAAACCTCGCACGATTGTTCATATCGAACTTGCTTAATGTTTTCGCTTATGATATATTACTTTCTCTTAATTAGGGAGTTTATATGTCAGCGCAACTTACCATGTGGGATGTAGAAGATCAGGAAAAGATTGCCGAAGCGTTAATAAAATTAGATAAAATTCAAAGGGCCCAGCGCGGCCTTTTTAAGAAGATCACCCAGCTTTCACAAGAAGCTGAAACCATTTGTGCTATTGTAGAAGACATCAATCACAATCAAATTTATGGGAAAAAATGAATGACTTTGGACTTTTAGACAAAGAAGCAGGACACCTCGCAGACCAGATCTTCGAGCTTGTAAAAAATACTCACCCCGCAAACTCACTAGCTGCGTTAGCCCGCGTCCACACCTCTCTTTGCATCCAATGCGGGATTTGCCCTCAAATTATGAAAGAGAAGGTTTACGAGTCCCTGTACAGAGACTACGCACTTAATTGGGAAAAATATATAAAAGAAATTGATAAATAATTATTGAAAAAGGTTTACTCAAATTTAAACAACAACCCGGAGTATCCCAATGGCCCATAAGAAAAAACCAATGATGAAGAAAGAACACAAAGAAGAAAAACACGAGAAAAAAGCTGAACCCAAAAAAGCCATCAAACACAAGATGGACAAAGATCACAAGATGATGAAAGGGTGCAAGCAATGATTTCGGTCTTTCCAGAAATTGTATGGGGATTTCTCCAAGCACTTACAATGATTTCTTTGTGGCTCCTCTGGGCAAAACACAGAGAAACGGACGAATTTATTAGACACCACAGTCATCCGAACCTTTCCCCTCGAGATCACGATCACGACCACAAGTATCAAGAAAAGACTTTCGAAAGCCATCCTACCATGAGGGATCTATCGCAAATGCTCGACCAATTTAAACTTGAATGGGAATTAGAGAGAGAAAAGGAGAAAAATAAAAATGGGTGAGAAAAAGAAATGGATCTCTGGCTCCATAAAGCACCCTGGAGCTCTCCACAAAGAACTTGGCGTCAAAGCAGGGAAGAAAATCCCGGCCAAGAAGTTAGAAGAAGCCGAGCATTCCAAGAATCCTCTTGAAAGAAAGCGCGCAAGCCTTGCAAAGACCCTGAAGGGATTTCATAAGAAATGAGTAGCGCCTATAATCACCTTCGAAGTGTGTTGAAGGGATTCGGACCTAAAAAATCTGCGGCCACTTTCCCACAAAAATTCCAAAGGATTGTCTGGGAATTAATGAAACTCCTCACTCGAATTTCAAAATTAGAGAAAAAAATGAAAAAAGAAAATAAATCCCAAAAGAAAGTTCACAGGGTAATGAGAGAGTTCAAGGAAGGAAAACTTCACTCGGGTTCCAAAAAAGGTCCAGAAGTAAGCAATCCGAAACAAGCAATTGCAATCGCCCTTAGCGAATCTAGAAAGGGCAAAAAAAAATGAGCGATTCCGAGCGATGGATTACGACGAAGATCCACGAGATGTTAAATAGAATATCTCACCTCGAGCAAGCTTTCGTTGAACTCTACAGGAAGACAGGAATGGATAAGAAGATGAGGAAGGAAGTGGGCGTTCCACTGAAAAAGGCAGAGAAGCTCGTGAAAAAGGCCGAAAAGAGCAACGCTAGACTCGCCGATTACGACGAAAGAGTGAGAGATCCGCTGATCGCTAAGTGCAAGAAGAAGATGAAATAAAAAAGCCTCTCAATCACGAGAGACGCATCCAGACCAGTATGAAAAACCTGATATGAGGCAGGTGGTCAGGCAAGTCTAGTTAATTTCCCGACACTTATTTCTTTAATACATAACTCACCATTTATTGTACATACCATGCAAACCTGTTTACTATCTCGGCACTTTAAGGAAAACATTTACATCTTTGGCTTCGCCCACTCTCCTTTATTATGTTCTTCAACCCTAAAATCTTCTGCTTCTGTAAGGGCATTGTCGTGCAATTCATAAATATAATTTTGGAAATCTTCCAAAGTGAATTCGGAATCATCATTAGAAAGCTCATCACATTCCCATCCCGCAGGAAAAACCTCTCTATATTTATTATACTCCACCAAAGGATCGGAGGAGCCGGTGATGAGGCCCGATATATCCCAGCACTCAGCAATGCCTCTATAATGTGTTTTCATAAAACCCTCCAGGTTTCCAACCATTATACATAATTCCCAAACAAAAACAATTCCCAATCTTTACTTTAATCTAACTCTGTGATAATGCGTAACTCATGGCTAACAAAAGACAATCGCAAAAAAGAGTGTGTAAATTCACCGATGAACAAGCGAAAGCCGCTCTAATTAAGACAGATGGGAATCAGTCGGACGCTGCAAAAATCCTGGGAGTTCAAAGGCCGTCTCTTCACAAAAGAATACAAAAAGTCCCCGAACTAAAGCAGGTGTGCGCGGAGCTAATCGAGGTTCGCCTAGACAAATACGAGCGAGCCCTTGACGATCTCCGGGATTCAAAAAACCCAACCGCAATTCTGTTCTATCTAAAGACCATCGGCCGACATCGGGGGTTCATCGAACACGCGCCACTAGAGGATATGAACACCGCGAAGCTCAATGCTTATCGGGAAATGTTTGCCGCCATTGGTTCAAAGCCCCGAGCTGGGGTTCAAAAGATTTTAGACGCCGCGCCTGAACCTTCAGAAGTGCCTCCAGCCACACCAGATGAGCCAAAAGATCTCCATTCGTGCACGGGGAAAACCGTCCAGCTGAAGACAAACTTTCCATAGCCTCGATCTGATGTGTAAGCGAAAGAATCAATTCCGAGTGGACGAGAGCATCTTCTAAAGCAGGTGCATCGGAAGGCGCTACGGCCACGCTGACCGGAACGATCTTTTCCTCTTCCTTAATCACGATCTCATTGCCCTCGTCGTCTACCATGCAATAATCCTCTCTTTGAGCGTAGCTTACCCTCATTTGTCCCGCCCCTATCACATCTGCGCCCAGCTTTCCGCACTTGCAGTAAACGATATTTCTATGTCGTTGTGGCTCAATGGTGTCTTTACAAAGCTTGCAATATAATCGTGTCTTCATGGTATACCCTATTTGGTGCGTAAAATTTTTTATGTACACTAAACAGGAGATCTCGCCAATGACTTTTGAACCCCTCCTCTCCCCCAAGCAGATTCAGTTTATTGAAGAGGCCGATGCTAAATACAATCTCGCTCACGGCGCGGTGCGAACGGGCAAAACCGTATGTACAACATTTAAGTTCTTGCAACAGGCATTTGAGTCTCCAGGCGAGAGCATTGCGATCTTTGGATATAGCATGGGCAGCGTCTATACCAATGTGATTGCCCCCCTTTACAACAGCGAAGAGCTTAAGGTGTTTCGTCCCCTGTGCAATTGGTCTAGCAAGGGCGTTCTCACCTTTGGATTGAAGACAATCGTTTGTATAGGGGCGGGCGACGAGGGAGCATTGGGTAAGATCCAGGGAATAACGCTCGATCTTTGCTATTGCGACGAGATGACCCTCTATCCTGAAATCGTGATCGACATGATCCAGACTAGACTGTCGCGCCCTCACAGCAAGCTCTATGCCGCCATGAACCCTAAAGCACCATCTCACAAGTGCAAGCAATGGATCGATAGGGCCGAGACCGATCCTAAGTATTACGCTCTTCATTTTGTGTTGGATGACAACATCTTCCTGGAGGAGTCATATAAAGAGGATATGCGGAGATCCTCGAGCGGCCTATTCTACAAACGAAACATTCTAGGTATATGGTGTCTGGCCGAAGGAGCGGTTTACGACTTCTTTGATCCAAAGCTTCACGTCGTTAGACGGCCTCCCAAGGCTGCAGAATATTGGATTGCGTCTATCGATTACGGGACGCTGGCCCCATTTTGTTGCCTCCTCATTGGGGTCAACACCGGAAGATTCGACGGCACCGGCCGCAAATGGTGGGTTGAGAAGGAATATTACTGGAACTCAGCTGTCACAAACAGGCAAAAGACCAACTCCGAGTATGCGGCAGACGTACAAAAGTTCTTAGCTGACTATGCGATTAAAGGAGTGTATGTCGATCCATCCTGCGCCGCGTTTAAGCTCGACCTCTCTCGGCTAGGAATTCATTGCATTGATGCAAATAATGACGTAGCCTATGGGCTGCAACAGGTTGCGTCTGAAATGTATAAGGGGAATTTGGTTATTTGCGACGAGTGCAAGAACTTAATCAAAGAGATTGAAGGGTATGTTTGGGATGCAAAAAAGGCGGAAAAAGGGGAGGATGAGCCTATGAAGGGGAAAGGGATTATGGATCACGCCTGCGACGCTCTTCGTTACGCAATTGCGACCCACAAGGTAACGAACGTTCCGGATTCAGATGGGAAAACGTTGGGAGGGTTTAGAAGAATATGAGAAAAGAAGAGGGCCCTCACGATGACTCCTGATGACTGGGAAGATGCTAAGATGTTAGATGAAGAATTTGCAGCGATCGTCCGGCGCTGGGTCAAAAAATGTGCGAAGAGAAAGATGCCCCCTTCGATTGTGACATGGGCGCTCATGCGAAACCCTCTTCTCGCGTGCCTCGAGCTTATCGAGGAGGAAGACCTCCTGCGGGGCATTCATATGATTATCGATGTAAAAAAGGGAAGGGTAAAATGAAACCATCAGACGCGTTTGAGGACATGTCCCCCGATGACCAGCTGGAGATAGAGGAGATTGACGAGCGATTCAAGGAGCTTTGCGAAGAATGGATGAATAAATTTCCAGGGGTTCATCCTGACGTTTTCGCGGCCACCATGTTCTTTCATGCGATTTCCTTCTCAAAGGCGTTCTGTGGCTGGGAACCCCAGGTTTTGTGCGACGTGATAAACGATGTGTTGGATTCTCTAAAGTACACGGATTCTGAGGAAGATGAGGTTTAGGGCTCCTCGTATACTATTCCCTTCTCGACCCAACTCTTTACGCATTGAACAGCTTTTTCGTGCCCTTCTTCCGCCTCTTCTATGGTTGTGTATCGAGCTTGGTACCCATCGAGGCCGCTTTCGTCTTTCTCGGTTTCTCTATCTTTAAATATCATGGTCTCGAAGATGATTGGCGTTATCTTTTCCCCTTCTTTTAGAAAATACTTTCTCATGGACATGTCATGCCCAATCCACACTGTGCTTATGTAGAAGTCGCCGATTGTAGTTCCCTTCACGTGCGGAGAGCACAATTCTCTAACAGTGATTCCTATTCCAAAATCTATGGGCCGTCCCAAGGGGGAATAATATTTTAGAGAGGTGCGTGAGATGGGCGTGATAAGAGAAATTCCGGCTTTTTCGTCATCCGAGAGTGTTTTTGGATCTTTATGAAAAAGTCTTTGAAGTTTAGAGATTTCGTCTTCTATTATCTGCATGTTTTGGTTCATAAAATTACCCTAATTGGTTTGTTAACCGGTTTATAATATTCGTTTACGTGAGAGGCGTTGACATATAAAACGGTTTGGGTTGTCACCCGAGGAAAATAGTCTCTCTTCTCTAGGCCGTGTCCTTCGTGTATATGCCCGAACACGTGCAGCTTCGGACATATTTCGGTAACCTTGAAATATAAACTTTCGCTCCCTACTGCAAAATAGTCATTCCATTCAGTTTTTATATGATCCCCAAAATCGTACGGAGGTGAATGAGTTACCAAAATATCCGTATCATGGGGAATTAACGACCACTTTTCGGCCAGCTCTTCGTCTGTATCGACCGTGAATGCTTTGCAATGCGGATTCATTCCAGGAAAGGTTTTAGTCCACGGAGATCCCCATATTTTCAGACCTTCGAATTCGGTTCGGGCGTCGCAGAGATAATGTACGCCATCTAATCTTCCCCAACAATGGAGGATCGTTGATATTTTATTATCGTGATTTCCTCCAATGATGACCACTTGATCGTAATCGCCACCGTGACCGTAATTACAGAGCCAATCCGTAAATTCTCTATATTCGTGCGGCTCATCTCCAGCGGTCAGGTCGCCCCCAATAATCAGAAGGTCCCCTCCTTCGAGCTTGGGGTAATATCCGTGTAGGTCCGAGATGCAATCAATGATCATTTGAGTTCCCTAGGATATTCAATTCCATTTAATATTATTATACCTGGAGCTTTTCCTATTTTTACTCCCACTAAGCGGAGTTCTTTTATGCTTTGGTCGATGATTTCAAATACCAGCTTTGCGACCATCTCCGGGGGCTGCTCAGCGCATAAATGTTCAAGAGACTCGAGGCGCATTTTCTTCACTTGCTTTTCTCGATCTGACTTAAGTTCCAAGTTTCCTGTTCCTTCATTTCTATCACCACGGCGCTCTTTCCCATTTTTATAGCGTCCCTAAAAGCGTCCTCTTTGAACAGATGAAGATGCTTGTGCCACGTAATACCCACAATTCCACCCTTTTCGTCTATTTCAATTGTTTGGATTATGTAGAGTCTCATTTATCCCACCACTTTCTATAATGGTCATAAGCACACCTCCAATCGACGTCGAACTCCTCAAACGAAACGCCTGAGTTTAGATATCCGTTAACCAGGGCCGTCCAACAGGCACCGGCCCATAACGTTTGTTCTATCTCGGGGTGTTCTTGCATCGCTTTTATCAGAATCTGATAGGCGTATTCAGTGTTTTTTTGGTCAGATCTCTTTGGTTTTCTTTTACTCACTCGCGCCCTTCCTCAGTACGCTAGGGATATTAAACAGTTTCACCGGAACCAGCTCTATTTTTTCCAAAGATTTTGTACCTTTCCAAAGATTTTTAGCTGGATCAAAAGAATTCCAAGGGAAACCGCCCACCCAATTCTGAGATACGATCTGCACTCTTCAAAGTAAACCGCGATAAACACATAGGAGAATGCATAGGCTATTGACAATACCACTAAAGCCGACCATATTTTTTTTACCGGCGTCACTCGCTCCCTCCTTCTCCACTAGGGATATTAATTATTTTGAACTTTTCTCCTTTTGACCCATTTTTAATAAAATCCACGAAAGCTTGGGAGTTTAGCACCATTCTATTTTTAAGATTGATTGCCTCTCCCTCGGGAAGACGATCCACGGTTACAATCCGGTGAATATCCAGCATTAGCGCCGCGAGCGCCCTAGCAACTGTTCTCGGATCTTGCTCAGCGTAGTAGGATTCTAGCTTGTCGATTGCTTCTTTGTTGTTTATGGTCATTTAAAGTAATTCCTCACTTTGTTATTGGCACTTCTATAGTCATAGAGGTGTAACATTAGCTTTTATTACCCCCCCTGGAATAACGCACTCGAACCGAATCAAGGAAACGTAAGGGCTTGGTTAGACAACCTTTACAGCAAATTTCAGCCTATCGAGCAAGCTCGCTGGAACCAAAGTAATATAGATACTTTATTTTACGCGGGCTCTCAAACATTTATTAATAGATACTTTAATTTTACACCCAGCTTCAGTTACCAGAACTTTTATTTCAACTTGCTGCAACAACCAATAAACATGGTAACAGGGTACCAAAGGCAGCACAGAAAGTCAATCAACTATATAGCGTCCGAGGGGGGAGATGGACAGACAACCGATCAATACACAAGGATTATCGACCATGCCTGTAATGTGGGAGGGATCAACGAGCAATTTTCTAAAGCGTGTGAGCTTGCCGCCATCTCTGGGCTTGTATTGGTGCAGCCCTACCTTGACTTTGTGGGGAATGATCCGGCTCAGGGGGAATTAAAGGCGAAGATTTGGGAGTATAACGCGTTTCTGGTTGATCCGTATGCCAGAGATCCGGGGTTTGCAGATGCCCAATTCATCTGGTGTCAAGAATATATTTCAAAAAAAGAGGCTGAAAATCGATTCCCTGACAAGTTACAGAACATCGCGCCGATGTCAGGAACACCCCAAAGATATGGTAGTTTTTACTTCTTACCGGAAAACTACAACATGGCCCGCAATGACCTTATGGTTTTGTCTTATGTGTGGTACAGGTGGAAGCGTAAGAAAAAGAGATTGTACAGCCGATCCAGAAACCAATTCTTTGACTTCGCTGGAGGACAAGAAACTCTAGACGCGATGCTCTATCAGATTCCAGATATGGAAGAGGTAGAGGTAGAGGTTCCGACGTGGAAGCTGGCTGTCGTTCTCAACGATCAGCTCATGTTTCAAGGGGACAATCCGCTGGGATTCGACGAGTGCCCAATGGTCCCGGTGTACTGGAACTACGAGCCGCACATTAATTACTATGATTTAAGAATTAGATCATTAGTTAAAACAATGAGAGATCCACAATTCTTGCTTAATAGAAGGATAATAATTAATCATGATATATCGGAAGCTACTATCAATGCTGGTTGGAAGAGAAAGGTTGGCGCGGTTGCGAATGAAGATAACCTTAAGAAAAGTGGACAAGGTTGGGATATTATTATTAACGAGGGATATGAACTTGCCGACTGCGAAAAAATCCTTCCTTCGGCTGTTCCTCAATCTGATATGGAACTCGCGAACCAACTGCAGGCATTAATATTTTCTACTTCAGGGGTCGATATTGAGAATTGGTCTGGCCAGGACGACAAACAGACCTCTTCCTTGACGGTTTTATTGAAACAGGCGGCCAATCTGATGGTGCTCCAAAAGTACTTCGATCAGTGGGACTTTTCGTTGAAACTTTTAGGCGAGCGGCTCTTGAGCATTGTTCAAAATAACTGGAATGCAGCTAAGGTAGGTCTATACCTCGGTGAAGAACCTTCTCCATATTTTTACTCGAAGATCTTTAGCCGATACCAGGTGGTGATTGCGGAAGGTCTTAACACCGCCATCCAGAGACAACAGGAATTCCAGCAAACTCTAGAACTCAATCAGATGCTAGGCGGCATCATCCCTGCCTCTTACATTGCCTCTGTGGCCACTCTTCAGGGAAAGAATAAGCTTATGGAAGCTCTGCAACAGCAAGAACAGCAACAAGCAGCCGTTCAAGAGCAGGCGACGACCATTCAGCACGCGTTTGAGGAGGCCAAACTTAAAGAACTTTACGCAAAAGCCGCCAATCAAGTGGCTATGGCAAGGGAGCGTCATGGAAGAACAGAAGCCGATATCGGATTATTTGAAGAGCGCCTTAGCGAGATTACGCAAAATCGCGCAATGGCTACAAAGGCTAAAATGGAAGCTCTTAAGACACTGGTTGAGACTATTGGGCTAGTCGGAGATAGACAGGCTCAGAATGCTCTTGGAGAGGTCGAAGGATTGAATGCCAGCCAGGAAGCGGGGGAGGATAGAGAGAAAGAAGATGCTAAGCGAACCGCTTTGAGCAATGATTTTGTTCGTCAGATGATGGGGCAATTAGGTGGAACGCAACAACAATCGTCACCGATGCAACAATGATGCGCGTAAAAATAATTCACACATTTTTAATGATCTTTGCTATAGTTTTCCTTACCACTCTTGTCATGGTGTGGTTAGATGATGGACTTTTCCTCGTGGAAAATCCTCTTGAAATCTTTTAGCTGAGGTAACAAATGAAGTCTTCTGTCAAAGAATTTTTCGATAAAAGCATCCCCTTCGGTTTCAATTATTGGGTTTTTCTTCTCGCAGTATCTTGCTTCACTGTCGCTTTGGGGATGGCCGCGTATTCTTATGATTCTAAGCATCCTACCCCTCTTTACAGAGAAATGGTGTTGGGGTGGCCCGGGCCTATTATCGATATCCATATTGAGCGTCCGATTCCAATTCCTGGCGGTGAAACAAATACCGTTTAAGTTTGTTGCCATAAATAACTCTACTTGTTAATTAAAAGATAAACAGCAATTAGAGGAATTAAGATGGCTGGCAGACGTATTGACGATCATGCATCGTTCGCGGGAAAGTCGGGAAAAGAGTATCCGCTTCCTGAGGGAAATAAAATGAAATCTTTCAAAAGTGCGGAAGGATTTGCCCACGTTGGTGAGGACTATCCTGACACGAGCGAGAGAATCCACAGCGACCAAATGAAAGGGGATGCTGAGGGTAAAAAACAAAAGATGAAGCCTGGTTACAGGTATTAATTTTTGGGGCAGCCTTCGCGAATTGCCATGCCTCCTTAAAGGTTTGATTCGTAAGGGAGGCTTGCCCTCTTTTATACATGGCTCGCAGGGGTAGCGGGGCTTTCGACAGCCCGGAGCGATAAGGGACTGAACTCCTTATCTTAGACGTGTGCAACTATAGTATACGCCACTATACATGGGTATAAATTGGTATAAATCGAGGAACTTATGGAAAAACGCGGAATTTTTAACAACCCCACTCAGCCGAAACTTAGTTCTAAGGGCGGAAGTTCTGGCCGTAATCCATTTCAACCTCAACCTTCTTTTGAAGCCAAGCATCAGATGTGGCCCGGAGGAGATTATTACGGGACCGGATTCAAAGCTCCGATCGGGAAGCTCCGTTCTTCTATGAGCGACTCTCCGATTCCTCAGAAATCGATGAGAATGCCTCCGAAGGCGTTGGCTTAATACAGTGTATCTCACTCTTAAGCCTTAATATCTCGGAACAAATAGACCTTAGTGCCCCGGGGAAGTTAAAATCTTCTGCATAAATTTCAGGAATAGGATCGTTTGGATTGTTTTCACGAAATTTTTCTATAAAATCATCTGACTGTTTTTTTGCTCGCACCATGTGGTCCGAGAAAATGTCTATAAGCTCTTCAATTTTATACTCTTCCATTCTCATAACTTATCCTTTTTCTGTCTTTTGCTATTAATTTCTGAACCTCGAAACAGATATCACATAGGTATATCTTTTCTGGCCATCCATAAACCGAGTCGTCAATTCGGAGTTTGGCTGGGTCGGAACACTTCGCGCATTTAGACCGCTTTAGACCGCGCTTCTCTGCTGATGCTTTCATATATTTTAATTCCTTCTTCTTCCCTTGCATCGTCTTCCTCCGGTGCTTCTAGAGCCCCTCTATCATTCTGAAACTTATCGATGCTCTCCACCACAATCTGGCTCTGTGTCATCTTCCCCTTTTGGTACTGATCCCACAACTCACGCTCGGGGATAATCCAAATGATCTTAATCATATCAGTTCCTGGATATGCCTTAAAGAGCATGGAGTTAGTTTGGGCCTTAGGTTTGGTTAGGCGGGGCTGCCAAATCATACGATGTGTTGGAACTTCGGCCATGTGATTGAATTTTCCGGTTAAAAAGAGAGAAAATTTCTCGTCGTATCCTATTTCTCTCTTGTGGGCGAATATATAAAAGGGACGGTCTCCGAATGGCCTTTTATCTATAATAGATTGGCAACAGGTTGTTAAATCTACCGATTGTGTTTTGTTAAAATGTTGCCATCTGTCGTGTGTCTCTAATCTATTTATCTTCATTTAAAAGCTCCATTTGATCGTCTGTGTCTGAATGTTTAATTATTCTAGAACGAGCTATTTCGCAATATTGTGGTTCTTTCTCGATACCAATTGCATTAAATCCAAGGCGTTTGGCTGCTATAATTGTGGTTCCCGATCCTGCGAAGGGGTCTAGGAGGAGGCCGTCTTTTGGGGGCATAACGAGCTTGATGAGGTATTCCATGAGTTTGATGGGCTTAACTGTGGGATGGGTAGACCTTTTACCTTCGGGAAGCCCCTCATTTCTTTCTCGAGATGATGCTTTAGCGCAGTAGAAGAAACAGGAGGCTCCCCCCGTAGACCCTTGGCTATCTCGTTTTATATATCCATATCCTTTGCCATATCCGCCGTTTTGCGTTTTATTTCCTTTATCACCGCCACCGCTTTTCAATACCCCACTCTGCTCATCC
>Ga0265338_10001241_pt1 | contig 42035 bp, 40 predicted proteins | sample 42126metaG_FD_193579 | JGI IMG/M metagenome (GOLD analysis project Ga0265338, IMG submission 193579) | Rhizosphere microbial communities from Carex aquatilis grown in University of Washington, Seatle, WA, United States - 4-21-26 metaG | ecosystem: Host-associated > Plants > Roots > Rhizosphere... | reverse complement strand
TCCCGAGGGCGGCGCCGCCGCGGTGCTCGACCACGTCCTGGGCATCCGGCAGGCCGCCGAAGCCGAGGCGCCGGCGGCCGGCCCGGTGCTGGCCGGGGCGGTGCTGGCCGGGACGGGGGCCGGGTGAGCCGCCAGATCAGGCTGACGCTGAACCTCCAGGTCGGCGGGCGACACGATGCGGCGTGGAAGCGGCTCCCGGCTGACCAGGCCCGGGTCGCCCGCTCCATCGCCAGCCTCGACTTGGTCAGCAAGGGCCGCGCCGGGTGGAACATCATCACCAGCCAGGGCGAGTCCACGCTGGAGGCACTAGGCACTAACGAGGTGCTCGACAGCGAGGCGCGTTACCGCAAGGCCGAGGAGTTCACCGGCTTCGGTGCCGCCTGGGCCGACGGGCTATTCACCAGCCAGCGGACCAAGGCCCACGGCCAGCAGTTCCGCTCGCACGTCCACGCCCTGGCCCGCGCGGCCGGCCGCGACCCCGACAAGATCGTCATCCTTCCGGGGCTCTTCGTCATCCTCGGCGGCACTGAGGCCGAGGCCCACGCCCGCAAGGATGCCCTGGATGCGCAGTTGGACACCGAGTTCCTCCTTGACCGCCTCGCCGAGCAGCTCGGCATTCCCGCCTCGGAGTTCGACCTCTGCGCAGAGCTTCCGTACGACCGGCTGGTCAACGAACCCGGCGACGTGTCGCAGTACGCCCGGCGTCGCGAGCAGATCGTCACCGAGGCGCGCCAGCGTGGCCTCACCGCCCGGCAGCTGCTCTTCAACAACCTCACCGGCGGTCAGCGGGTGATCATCGGCCCGCCCGAGCAGGTCGCCGACGACATCGTCGACTGGGTCGATTCCGGCGCCGCGGACGGCTTCACGATCAACATCGACGTCCAGACCGAGGGCTTGGAGACCTTCGTCGACGGAGTGGCCGGCGAACTGCGCCGCCGGGGCCGGTTCCGCCGCGAGTACGAACACCAGACCTTCCGGGAGAACCTCGGCGTCGCCTGACGCCGTCCGACGCGAGAGGCAGCGCATGACCGACATCGACACACCCCGGTTCCGGCTCGGGTTCCTCACCCACGTCCAGGGGCGCGACGACCCGGCCGCCGTGTACCGCAACGCCGCGGAGCTGTTCGTCGCCGCCGACGAACTGGGCTTCGACGTCGGCTGGGTCGCCCAGCACCACGCCCCGCTTGGCGGGCACAGCGGGCTGCCGTCACCCTGGACGTTCCTGGCGAACGTCGCTGCCCGCACGACCCGCATCCGGCTGGCCACGGCGATCACGATCCTCCCGCTCGAGGACCCGCTGAGGCTGGCCGAGGACGTCTCGGTCGTCGACACGATCAGCGGCGGACGGGTGGAGATTGGCGTTGGCAGCGGTGCCAGCAAGATCGAGTACGCGGCCTTCGGCCGCGACGTCGAACGCAAGCGGGAGCTGACCACCGAGGGACTCGCCGTGCTGACCAAGGCACTGGCCGGCGCGGAGGTCGGCACGGCCGGATTCCGCATCCAGCCGCCGCCCGGCGACTTCTCCGACCGCATCTGGCAGGGCGTCTTCAGCGCCGGCGGCGCCCAGTACGCCGCGGCGTCCGGCTCGAACCTGCTGCTGAACCGTGCGGCCTACGGCTACAACGAGCCGACCGACGAGGTACAGCGACCCTGGGCCGACGCGTACCTCGCGGCGTGGTCGCAGCCGCGGCGTCCGCGCGTCGGGCTGTCGCGCTTTGTCTTCCCCGCCAAGGACCGCAAGACCGCGCTGGACATCATCGGCGCCGACGTCCTCGGCGCCGCGCGGCGGGTAGGTTCGGAGCTGGGCTTCCCGGCCAACCTCGACACCGACGAGGCGCTGCGCCGCTTCCACTCCTTCTACGGGCACCCCGACGAGATCATCGCGGCGTTGCGGAACGAGAAGGTGCTACCGGTGGCCACCGACCTCATTACGCAGTTCAACCCCGCGATCGTCGACCACGACAACGCCATCCGAGCCCTGGAGCTCATCGCCACCGAGATCGCGCCGGCGCTGGGGTGGAAGCCCGTCGGGCAGACCGAACCCTCACTGACAGGAGTGCGACCGTGAGCGATTACCTGGACTTCGCCGCCCCCGAGGGGCTGCGCGTGCGCGGGACGGTTCTCGTCGTCCCCGGCCGCGGCGAAACCAGCGCCACCTACCGCCGCTTCGGCGCCCGGATCGCTGCCGACTCCTACACCGTCCGCGTGCTGGCCTCGCCGATTGTCACCACTTCCGCCGGCGACGCGCTCGCCAGCCTGGATGCCGCGCTCTCGGCGGCGCTGGCGTCGCTCAAGGTCGAGCCGATCAAGCCGCTGGTCCTCGTGGGTGCCGACACCGGTGCGACGACCCTCGCGGCATTGGTCGCGCGTGGCCCAGTGAGCGGCGGCACAGATCTTCCCGCGTGGTGGCCGGACGCGCTCGTGCTGGCTTCGCCGCCCGGCTCTGGCGGCCACGAGGTCGGTGGTGACTGGGACGCCGAGCTGGACGTACGCAGCCACTGCCCGGTACACCGAGGTGTGCTGTCTGACGACGTCGCCTTCAACCGCGGCGCACTATCGGCCGCGGTGGACGATGAACTGCTGGACGCTGCCTACGGCAGCACCGCCGACATCCCGCAGCTACTGCTCGTCGGCGACAGCGACCCGCTGGCCGACCGGCAGGCGATCGACCGGGCGGCCAAGACGCTACCCTCCGCACGGCTGTCCGTGGTGCGCGACGCCCATCACGACGTGCTGAACGACCTGCAGCACCGCTCGGTGGCCGCCGAGGTCGTCAGTTTCCTCGAGGTAGTGCGCGGCCGGCGACCGCTCACCTCGATCGTCCGCACCGAACTCAGCAGCTGGTGAGCGCAGGCCCGTGTAGTGCCACGGTACGAGTGCTGGGTCCGCCGTCACCAGCCGTTGACGTGCAGCACCGAGTCCAGGTCGACCCGGGGGCCGCGGCGGAAGTCGGTGCCGATGGTGTAGGCGACTGGTAGCAGCACCCCCTGCCGCACGTCGGCCGGCAGGCCGAGCAGCTCGGCCACCTCGCGCTCATAGCGCAGGTGCAGCGTCGTCCAGGTCGTGCCCAGCCCGCGGGCCCGCAGCGCTAGCGCCAGGCTCCACGCCGCCGGCAAGACCGAGCCCCACAGCCCCGCCTGGTTGCCGGCGAGCTCGGCCTCGGTGGCGCTGATCGCGCCGATCACCAGGACCGGCACCTCGGCCAGCACCTCGCGCAGGTAGTCCGAACTCGCCGAGACCCGCGCGGCGGCCGCGTCCGTCGGCTCGGCCCGGGCCTGCCGGTAGGTCAGATGCGAGCGCCGGTAGTAGCCGGCCACCTCCGCCTTCAGCTGCGGGTCGGTCACCACGATCCAGTGCCAGCGCTGCCGGTTGCCGCCCGACGGGGCCTGCAGCGCGACCTCCAGGGCCTCCCGGATCACCCCCAGCGGCACCGGCCGGGACAGGTCGAGCCGCCGGCGCACCGCACGGGTCGTGCTCAGCAGTTCGTCCGGCGTCAGCGGCAGCAGCTCGGTCACGGAGACCTCTTCCTAAGATATGCCCACTATGTTGTCACGGGGGTAATGTCTATTTTACCTATTGAGATACACGAGATTGGCGCACTTGCCATGACGGGCAGCTGGTCGAATCGGGACGCGACAGGAGTCGGCCATATCCGTTCGCTGGCGTTCCTGACCCCCGGCAACTTCGCCGACGATGACCCCTATACCGGGCTCGAGGCGACGCTGCAGTTGTTCGAGGACGCCGACAAGGCCGGCTGGGACGGTGGCTGGATCCGGCAGCGCCATCTCGAGCACGGCGTCGGCTCCGCGGCGGTGTTCCTGGCGGCGGCGGGACAGCGCACCCGGCACATCGAGCTGGGCACCGCGGTGATCCCGATCGGCTACGAATCGCCATTCCGCCTCGCCGAGGACCTCTCGCTCGCCGACGTGCTTTCCCGCGGGCGGCTGCAGGTCGGGTTCAGCTCCTCGATGCCGCACGCCGAGATCATCGGAGACCTCGTCTACGACGGCGACTGGCGCAGCTTCGACCTCAAGCACGGGCGCATCGCCCGCCTGGTGGACAACCTGCGCGGGAACTTCATCGGCGCCGAGGACACCGTCATCCGCTCGCCCGGCAATGTGCAACGCCCGCGCCTGCAGCCATATGCCGAGGGCCTGGTGGACCGGATCTGGTACGGGGCCGGCAGCGCGAGCTCGGCGAAGTGGGCCGGGGAGCAGGGCCTGAACTTGCTGTCCGGCAACGTGATCTTCGGCGACGGTGCGACCGACTTCTACGCGGCGCAACTCGCGGTGCTCGACGCCTACCAGTCGGCGCTGCCCGCGGGCCGCGCCGGGCGCGTCGGCATCGGCCGGGTCATCGTCCCGACCGACAGCGCGGACGCCAGGCAGCGCGAACGGTACCGGGAGTACGGTGCCAGCCGGTACGAGCGAACCCTCAAGCCGCAGAATTTCCCCGGCGTTGGAGGCAGGGACGGCATCCTCTTCCCGGTCGACCTGATCGGGACGACCGACGAGATCCTCGAACGCCTCGCCACCGACCCGGTGGTAGCCCGCGTCACCGAACTGCGCGTCGAGGTGCCGTATGAGTTCGAGAAGCACGAGTACGAGCAGATACTGCACGACGTGCGCTACAACCTCGCGCCGCAGCTGGGGTGGGCCCCGGCGTCGGCCGAGGCCGGGGCGTGAGTACAGCGGTCAACCCACGTTGGCACCCTGCGCGGGCCGCGCGTTCAGCCGCGCAGGAGCGGGAGTAGCTGGTCTCCCTGCCGCTTGATCTCGGGCAGGTACGGCGTGTCGGAAAGTATGAAGTGCGTGATCCCCAGGCTGGCGTACTTCTTGAGGGACTTCGCCACGTCTTCGGCCGAGCCGACGAGCCAGGTCGTCGCGGCGCCCGCGCCGCCGAACTTGCCGGGAGTGGTGTAGAGGTTGTCGTCGAGGACCTCGCCGCGCGCGGCCAGGGCGGCCAGGCGCTGCTGGCCGACGGCCGCTTGCCATTGATGGTCCACCGGGTGCGAGGCGGCGGCCTTGGCCATGCCGGCGACCTTTGCCTCCGCGTCGGCCCAGGCCTGCTCCGTGGTGTCACGGACCACGGTCGTCACCCGAAGGCCGAATTCCAGGGGCGCGTGCCGGCGGCCGAGCTCGCTGCTGAGCGAATTCAGCCGCTCGATCCGCGTCCCCACGCCGTCCAGCGTCTCGCCCCAGAACAGCTGGACGTCGGCCTCGGCCGCGGCGACCCGCTCGGCGGCGGCCGACGCGCCGCCGAAGTAGAGCTTGGGATGGGGCCGCCCGGCGCGCGGCGCGACGGGCGACGCGATCGTCGAGTCGGCGACATGGTAGAACCGGCCGTCGTAGCAGACGTTCTCCTCGGTCCAGAGCTTGCGTACGAGCTGCATGAATTCCGTCGTCCGCGCGTACCGGTCGGCTTGGTCGCCCCATGTGTCGCCGTACGCGGCGAGCTCGTCCTTACCGGAGACGACGTTGACCCGGACGCGGCCGCCGGTCAGGTGGTCAAGCGTCGCGGCGGCCGCGGCGAAGTTCGCCGGGTGCCAGTAGCCAGGACGGGCCGCGATAAGCGGCTCGAACGTGGTGGTCCGCACGGCTAGGGCGGTCGCGACGGTGAAGGTGTCCGGGCGTCCCCAGCCGGCGCCGATGAGCGCGCCCTTCCAGCCGTGTTCTTCCAGCGCCCGGGCCTGGGATGTCAGGGTGTCGAGGCTGTTGTGGCCGGTGGTGACCGGCTCTCCGCGATGACCGGGCAACGCCTGGTTGGGGATGTACCAGAGGAACTCGGAACTCATGGCTCTTCCTGCGGGGTTGGTAGCGCCAGGCTAGGCGATCAATTCTTGACTATTTAGATCGACATAGTTGAGAATAATGCCAACCGACAGCTTCGCCGCACCGGGAGGCATCATGCCGCTTGACACGCTCATCGCCGACACCCGCAGGGCAATCACGGAGGACGCCGCCAGGGCGCAAGCCGCGTTCACCGCGGAGGGGACGCTGGTCGGGGTCACCGAGGTGGACATCAAGACCGGGGCGCACACCTTTAAGGTAGATGAGCCGGCCGCACTCGGCGGCTCCGACGTCGCGGCGAACCCGGTCCAGTACGCGCTGGCGTCGCTCGGGTCCTGTCAGGCCATCACGTACCGTTTCTGGGCCGCGCAGCTCGGCATCGAGGTGGACTCGCTGACCGTGCGGGTATCGGGCGACCTGGACCTGCGCGGCTTCTTCGGCACCGACGACAGCGTCCGGCCCGGCTTCACCGCGGTCCGGGTCGAGGTGGCGGTGACCGGGCCGGAGACCAAGGAGCGCTATGCCGAGCTGGCCGCGGCGGTAGACGAGCACTGCCCCGTCCTTGACCTGTTCAGGAACCCGGTGCCGGTAAGCCGCGACATCGTCGCCTCACACTAGGGCGCTCACCCGCACCCAGTGGGTGGACAGCCTGGAGCTGTTCCAGTCCGATGTGGCACCCGCGCTGCGCCGGTCGATCCCCGACCCGCCCTGGCCCGAGCCCGTCGTCACGGGCTGACGTACGCCGGCGACAGCCGCCCCCCGATCGTTGATCGGGAGGCTAGATCTCATCCCATGGGCAGTTGTCAATTGCGGCCGTGATCACGTCAGTGAATGCCTCGTCCTGGGTGATCGCGAGGTCGTCGACCCGGCTAACCGGCGCCCAGCCGCGCGAGTTGCACAAGATCATCCCGTGGTAGCCGGCGAGGTCCCGCACGCGGACAGGCTCCTCAGCCTGCTCGATGCCGGCCGCGGTGAGCTGGCGCTGCAGCAGGAGCATCGTGATGCCCTCCAGTTTCGGCGCGTCGGGCCAGATCACCACGCCGTCCCGCCAGAGTCCCACGTTGGTGATGACGCCCTCGGAGATCCTGCCCGTCTCGTCCACCAGCAGGCCCTCATCAAAGCCTGCCGCCAGGGCGGCCTCGTGGAACTGGCCCTGGCCCCAGCTGCCGACGTGCTTGAGCCGGGCGAGCGGCCGCTGGAAGTGCACGGCGGTCATCGAGTGCGGGCGGCGCGGCATGTCCTGTGGCTCGCGAACCGTGACGATCAGCCCGGCCCAGTAGCCGTAGACGCGGACGCTGGCGTCTGGCCGGCCACCGAGGGCATGCCGGATGCGGGCGCGGACCGCCTGCCCGCCGAGCGCCCGCCCGTACACGTCCTGGTGTGCCGCCTCCAGCCGCGACAGGTGCAAGTCGAGACCGCGGGTCCCGCCCCTGCGGACCTGCATCGCGGTGAAATGGCCCCACCCCTCATATTCCAGAAGGGACATGGCCGCCTGGTCGGCTTGATGGCCGTTGACCTCGATCGTGACGTAACCGTCCGGCATTCGACACGTTCCCTCCAGCCAGCTATGCAGTCCCTCCACTGTCATCTCCACCACCGCCGGCGTAAGACCGGGCCACTGGCATCCTGAGGGAGTGCCACGTGTTCTACGGTAGAGGATCTGGATTAGCGCCACGCAGGAGCACGATCCTGCCGAGCACCTCGCCAGCTTCCATCTTCTGGTGGGCAAGCACGGCCTGTTCCAGCCGCAGTTGCTCGTGTACCACCGGCTGCAGCTCCCCGCGGCCAGCGGCGGCGAACAGGCCTGACTACAGGCGCCCGGCGTCGGTGACCCGGCGGAGGAAGCGCTGGGTGCGCTCATCGCGCGGGCGGCCGAAGAGGTCGGCGGGGGCGGCCATCTCGACGATCTCGCCGTCGGCCAGGAAGGCCACCCGGGAGGCGACGTCCCGGGCGAAGCCCATCTCGTGCGTGGCGAGGAGCATGGTCATCCCGCCCTCGGCTAGCTCCCTGATGACGTCGAGCACCTCGGCAACCAGTTCAGGGTCCAGGGCGCTCGTCACCTCATCGAGCAGCATGAGCCGGGGACTCATCGCCAGCGCCCGGATGATCGCCACGCGCTGCTGCTGCCCGCCGGACAGCCGGTCCGGGTAGTCGGCCGCCCGGTCGGCGAGGCCGAACCGGCCCAGCAGGTCCCTGGCCAGCTGCTCTGCCTCGGCCCGCGGCATCTTCAGCGCCTTGACCGGTCCGAGCGTGATATTGCGCAGCACCGTCATGTGCGGGAACAGGTTGTACGACTGGAACACGATGCCGATTCGCCGCCGGACCAGGTCAGGGTTCACCACGGGAGCGGTGATCTCCGTGCCGGACATCCATACCGACCCGGAGGTCACCGGCTCAAGCAGGTTCACGCAGCGCAGCAGCGTGGACTTCCCAGAGCCGGAAGCGCCGATCAGGCAGATGACCTCGTGCGGGGCAACCGTGAGGTCGATACCGCGCAGCACGTCGTGATCGCCGAAGGACTTGCGGACCTGCCGGAGTTCAAGAGCGGGCGCCGAGGTGGGGGAGGCCGGCTCGTCCGGGAGCAGCGGCGGGCTCACCGGGCACCGCCGGCCAGGCGCCGGGCGCGGTCGCGCGCGATCAGGTGGTCGGTGAACCGGGCCAGCGGGATCGTCAGGATGAGGAACAGTACCGCGGCCACCACGTAGGAGGAGTAGTTGAACACCGTGGCGCTGTAGATCTCCGCGGCGCGGTTGGCCTCGATCGAGCCGAGCACGGACACGAGCGCGGTGTCCTTCTGCAGGCTGATGAAGTCGTTCAGCAGCGCCGGGATGACGGTGCGGACCGCCTGCGGTAGGATCACGTGCCGCATCGCCTGGGGCTGTGTGAGCCCGACCGAACGGGCGGCGCTGACCTGGGCCAGCGGCACCGAGTTGATCCCGGCGCGGTAGACCTCGCATACGTACGCCGAGTACGACAGCACGAGCGCGATCACCCCGTACACGGCGGGGTCCTGGGTGGAGACGACGGTGAGGCTCAGCGCGGGCAGGCCGAAGCCCACCGCGTAGATGACCAGGAGCGTCGGTATCCCGCGGAAGACGTCCACGTAGAGCAGGGCGACGACGCGCAGCGGCAGCATGACCGGCCCGGTCGACTGCCGGACGATCGCCAGCAGGAGGCCGAAGGCCAGGATGAGGACCTCGGCGACGAGGAACATCCGGATGTTGAGCCAGATGGCCGCGCCGACGCTGTAGTAGCCCTTCGCCGGGTCGCCAATCAGGGATTGCCACAGGTCCGGCGGGCTGAAGAAGGTGTGCCGGACCTGCGCGCTGCCCGGAGCGAGCAGGAACAGGGCGGCGATGACGGCGATGACGGCCACCGTGCTCGCGGTCGACAGCGCTGCACCGCGGGCATCATTACGGCCGCGGCCCCCGCCGAGCAGGCGGGGGCCGCGCCGCGTGAGGTCAAGAGGCGGCTCGGTCACTTACGGCTTGATGGTCGGGACAGCCAGGTAAATCTGCAGGTACTTCTTCTGCAGCGCGGCCAGCGTGCCGTTGGACTTCAGCGTGGCGAGTGCCTGGTTGACGCAGGGCACCAGCGGGTTGCCCTTGCTGAACAGCAGGCCGAAGTGATCGCCGGTGGACGGGAACTGGCCCACCAGGACCGAGTTCTTGATCTCAGCAGAGGAGGTGATGTACTGCGCGGTCGGGGTGTCCGCCACGAGCGCCGCGATCTGCTTGGTCGCCAGGGCCTGGGCGACGTCGTTGAGGGTGTTGAACACCTTCGGCGTCTGCGTCGGCTGGATCGCGGAGGTGATGTACTCCAGGCTGGTCGAGCCGATCTGGTCGCCGAAGACGTAGCCCTTGAGGTCGGCGGGGGAGTGCGCGTTCACGATCGAGGACCCCTTGAGCGCGACCAGGGACTGCTGGACGTCGTAGTAGGAGTCGGAGAACGAGACTGCCTGGGCCCGCTGCGCGCTGTAGGAGATCTCGTTGACGTCGAAGTCGAACTTCTTCGGCCCCGGCGCGTACGAGCTGTCGAAGGGCTCGACCACCCACTTGACCTGTGACTTGCTGAACCCGAGCTGGGCGGCGACCGCGTAGGCGACGGCCGATTCGTAGCCCTGGCCGTTGGCCGGCTTGTTGCCGGCGAACCATGGTGAGTAGGCCGGGGAATCGGTCGCGACGGTGAGCTGGCCCTTGGCGTACAGGTCGGGCTGGATAGCGGCATTGGAGCAGGCGGCCGCCGAGGCCGTGGCGCTGCCGGCCGCGCTGGCGGCGCCGCCGCCGCTGGTGCCACTGCTGCCCGATGACGAGATGCTCGCGCACGCGGTGGCAAGGCTCACCATGGCGGCAGCAGCACTCACTGCTAGCACCTTGCGTCCCGTCTGCGTGGCGTGTCTCAGGTGGTTTGTCTGCCTCATGGAGCGAGTGCCCTCTCTGTGATCGCGCGCCAGAGTAGCGCACGGGCCTGGGTACTTGACGTGCTTATCGTGCGAACGTCCAGGTACCCGGCCTTATCGGGCAAGCTCTCGCGGCTGGTGAGATCATATATCGTACTATTCCGATAGGACTAATCGACATTATGGCGCGGCACGGCCGACCCCCGTACCGATCTTGCGCGCACGGCATCGTCCTGCGGGCCCGCGGTCGCTAGCCCCGGCAGAGGTCCGGCTGCTCAGAGCTGCCCGTGGTTAGGCGGCAGCACGTCATTGAGCAGGAAGTTCCCCACGTGGTGGTACTTCCATGACACGGGGTCGTGGCTGGCATGGGTGCGCGCGTTGCGCCAGTGCCTGGACAGGTCGTACCGCTCGTCCGCGGCACTCGTGCCGCTGAGCGAGAAGATCTCCGTGGTCACCTCGGCCGCGACCTCGCTGGCGAACGCCTTTGCCTGCGCGACCGCCAGCGTGCCTGTGGCCGCCGCCTGCGCGTCGGCCGGCACCAGGCCGACCGACTGCTGCACGGCGGCGGCCCGGGCGAGCAGCGCCTCGGCGGCGCTGACCCGGGTGGCGAGCTCACCGTAGCGGTGGATCGTGTGCGGGTCGCGGCTTGCGGTGTCGGCCAGTCCGGCCCGGGCCGCCTCGAAGAACGGCCGTGCCTTGTCCCGCACGAACGAGCCCGCGTCCCGCAGCGCCCCGCCGGCGATGCCGGCCTGGATCGCGGCGTGCACCAGCTGGGTGCGCGCGCCAAGCTGCTGCGGCACCGCGAACGCGGCGGTGTAGGGGAGTACGAGCGCCGGGTCCGCCGGCACGTCCGCGAAGACCGCGGACCCGCTGACCGTGGCCCGCTGGCCCATCACGTTCCAGTCGGTACCGAGGGTGACCCCGGGTGCGTCCCGCCGGACGAATGCCAGCGCCAGCTGCCCGGCCTCATCAAGCGCGGTGACCCCGAGCCAGCGGGCGGTGTGCGACCCGGTGGCGTAGTACTTGGCGCCGGACAGCCGCAGGCCGCCGCTCGCGTCGCGGTACAGCCGCGTCTTGAGGTCCTGCGCGTGCTGGCCGCCGCGCTCCGCCTGCGCGCCGGCCAGCCGGCCGCCGTCAAGCACCTCCGCGAACAGCCGCTCCCGCTGCCCGGCCGTCCCCAGCACGGCGAGCACGTCGGTGAACAGGAAATGCGCCTGCGGAACCTGCGCGATCGCCGGGTCGACCGCGGCGATGACCCGGATCACCTCCGCGAGCACCGGCGCGCCGAGCTCCGGCCCGCCGTGCGCGCGCGGCACGGTGATCGCCAGCAGCCCGCTGGCGTCCAGCGCCGCCAGCTCGGCCACCGGGACGCTCCCCGACCGGTCCCGCTCGATCACCCCGGCGGCGATCGACTCCGCGTACTCGCCGGCCGCTCTGACCGCTTCGTCGGCCGTCTGGATCGCCGGGATGCTGACGGCACCCGCTCCGAGAGACGGCGGAGCTTCAGTGCCGGGTACGACGGCCATGACGGCTCAGCGGGCCAGGGCCGCGTCGCGCTTCGCGACCTCCTCGCGGACGATCGGGATGACCTGCTGGCCCACGTCGATCGCGTCCTGCCGCAGGTCGTAACCGCGCATCGAGATGATGTCGACGCCGAGGTCGATGTAGTCGAGGATCGCCTGCGCGACGGTCTCCGGCGTCCCGACCAGCGCATTGGAGTTGCCCGCACCGCCGGTCGCGGCGGCGGTCCTGGTCCACAGCGCCCGGTCGAACCGCTCGCCTTCCTCGGCGATCGCGATCAGCCGCTGCGATCCGGTGTTCTCTGGGTTGCTGACGGAGCGGCGGCGGGTCAGCGCCCCGTTGCCTGCCCGCACCCGGTCCTCGATGCGCGCGACGATGTCGCGGGCCTTCTCCCAGGCCTGCGCCTCCGTTGGCGCGATGATCGGGCGGAACGCCACCTGGATCTTGGGCGTGTCGGTGCGGCCCGCCAGCTTCGCGGCCTGCCGCACCGACTCGATCTGCTCGGCGGTCCGCGCCAGCGGCTCGCCCCACAGGCAGTAGATGTCGGCCTCGGCGCCGCCCGCCTGGTAGGCGGCGGGGGAGGAGCCGCCGAACGACAGCCTCGGCCGGGGCTGCTGTGCCGGGAACACGTCGCTGACGAAGTCGGCGAACTTGTAGTGCTTGCCTTCGTAGTCGAAGGGCTCCCGCGAGGTCCACGCCTTCTTCACGATCTGCATGCACTCACGGGTCCGCTCGTACCGCTCGTCCTTGGTCAGGTAGTCGCCCTCGCGCTGCTGCTCGTGGTCGGTGCCCCCGGTGATGAAGTGCACGGTCATCCGCCCGTTGCTGACCTGGTCGACGGTGGCGAAGGTCTTGGCCGCGAACGTCGGGTAGGAAACGTTCGGCCGGTGCGCGAGCAGCAGTTGCAGCTTCTCGGTCTTGCTCGCGATGTAGGCGGCCCCGATGTTCGGGTCAGGGCTGCCGGAGCCGTAGGCGAACAGGACCCGGTCCCAGCCGTTCTCCTCATGCGCCCGCGCGAGCCGCAGCGTGTACTCGCGGTCGAAGGCCGGCCCGGACCGGGCGCTGACCTCCGAGCCGTCGTTGGTCGCGGCGATCCCAAGGAACTCGACCGGCATGACGTTACGCCTCCTCCAGAACGTTCCTTCATGCCTAAGCATCCCGGCCAGGCGCTATATTCCCGGTTAAACCCATCTGTTGAGACGACAATCCCTGGGGCCCGCGCGGCAGGATGCGCTGGACCGCCTCGCGGCGAGCGCCCCGGTGCAGCAGGGCGGCCCTGCTGCACCGGGGCTGGGGGTTAAGGCAGGTGCCACACCTGGGCGGCGTCGCCGGCCGTGCAGTCCCAGATCTGCAGCTGGGTGCCGGAGCCGCCGAAGTTGGTGTCGTCGAGGCACTTGTTCGATTGCGGGTTGTAAAGGCTTCCGTTGGACTGGGGGATGAAGACTTGCGCGCCGGTTGTGTTGCAGTCGTACAGGTCCACGGTGGTCCCGTCGGCGGTGCCGCCGCCGTTGATGTCCAGGCACTTACCGAGCGCGTGCAGGGTGCTGCCGGCCTGGACCACGGTCCACTGCTGGGCGTTGGTCCCGTTGCAGGTGTACACCTGGACGGGCGTGAAATTGGCGGAGTTCGCTCCGCGGACGTCCAGGCACAGGCCGTTGTAGCCGGTGACGGGACCGGTGCCGCTTCCGCCGCCACCGCCGCCGCCACCGCTGCTGCTGCTGGTCGAGTACGCGGCCACGTAGGCCACGCTCATCGTGCCGCCGGAGGTCGTCGAACTGGTCGGTGAGGTGCAGCCGCAGACTCCGTTCGGATAGCCGCCGCCCATCGCCAGGTCAAGGATGATGGACAGGTTGTGATCGAACGCCGCCTGCCACGTCGCCGTGCCGACCTGGGCCTCGGTCACGGTGAAGTAGGAGCTGCCGTCCAGGTAGAAGGTGATCGACTCCGCGGAGGTGTTCGTCCGGTTGAGGATCATCGTGTAGGTGTGGTAACCGGACTGGCAGCCGGAACACGAGCGTAGCCCGCTGCCGACGCCGTTCGGCTCGTTGCACGGCCCGCCCGGGTCGGTGCCGCAGTGGACGGTTCCGGAGACCTCGGATAGCGAGTTGACGTCCTCCATGATGTCGATCTCACCGTTTTCCGGCCACTGGCCAGGACCGAGCATCCAGAACGCGGGCCAGTAGCCAAGGCCGCCAGCCGGCTGCTGGATGGAGGCGGTGACTTCCAGTTGCCCGCCCGCGGGCGCGCCGACGTTGGCGCTGGTGGTCTGGACGCGGCCGGACGTCCACGAGTTGCCGCTGCCGATGGCCCTGACGTTGAGGTTGCCGTTGCCGTCTTGGTACACGTTGCTTGTCGAGTTGGTCATCGTCTCGATTTCGCCGGTGCCGAAGCTCGAGCCTGGCCCGGTGTCGTACATCCATTGCGAGTCCACGCCGGACCCGGACGCGCCGTTGAAGTCGTCGCTGAAGACGGTGGACCAGCCCGAAGGCGGCCCAGGGACGGTGGCCGGCGCCGCGACAGCAGCCGCCGACGTGGCGGCCGCCGGCGCGGCGAGCGCCGAGGCGGCGGGGACGGTGGCCCCCGTCACCGCGATGACCGGCGCGATGATGGCGAGTGCCAGCCCGCCTCTCAGGCGCCACCTTGTGGCGCGCTTGCAGATACCCGTGACGCGTTCCGATACGCCAGGCATGTACCCGGACTCCTTACCCCCGCTCCAGGGGTTTTAGATAGGAAACCTTCCTATTTGCCGAGGAACGTAACGTTACGTTTTCCCTGCGTCAATAAGCTGAGCCGTAAAAAAACGTAAATCCCCATGCTCCATCGACAGTCTCCAGAACGGAGCAGGTGCCACCCGTCCAATTCCGGTGCCCGGCAGGCACCGCTTGCGGCGGGTGGCGTTGCGGCAGGGGTTTTCGCGGTCGGCGGGACCGATGGGGCCGTCGGCTTAAGCAGGATTTAAGGTTCCGCCACTTAATTATTAAGAAACTTTGTTATTTAATTCTGGGTAACGGAACGCCTCGGGGGAACACACCTTGACCCTCCAGGAGGAACGATGGATCACGCCGTACTGGAACCGCCCCGCAGCGCCAGGAGCCGGCGGCGAAGGGTGCGCACGGCGATCGCGACGACGGGTGCGGCGCTGCTTGCGGTCGTCGGCGCGGCCGCGGCGGTCGCGACCTTGGGAAACTCTCCCGCCTCGGGTCAAGCGCGCCAGGCGGCGATCCTGACCGCGGACTCTGCGCTCTCCGCCAACTGGTACGAGTCCGCGCCGTACTACAGCGTGCTCGATCCGAACGCCCCCGATCTCGGTACGGTCATGGCGGCCACCGGCCAGAAGGCATTCGAAATGGCGTTCATCCTGGCGGACGGCGGCTGCGTCCCGGCATGGAACGGGACCGACCCGGTGTCCGGCGATACCCAGGTGGCCGCGGTCATCAACGAGGTGCGTTCCGACGGCGGCGACGTGATCGTGTCCGCAGGCGGCTACAACGGGACCAAGCTCGGCCAGGTCTGCGGGACCGCCGCCGCCACCGCGGCCGCCTACCAGCAGGTCATCAATGCGTACGGGCTGCACGCGATGGACTTCGACCTTGAGGAACCGGAGATCGAGAACTCCGCCGCGATCGCTAATGAACTGGGCGCGGCGCAGATCCTGCAGCGGAACAACCCGGGCCTGTTCACCTCGGTCACGATCCCGTCCACCGCAACCGGGGCCAACTACTTCGGGCAGCAGTTGCTCGGCGAGGCCAAGACGCTCGGCTTCACGCCCGACGATTACACCATCATGCCGTTCGACGGCGGCTTCAACGGCGGTACGTCTCAGGTCACCGCGCTGCAGGACTTCAACGCGCAGCTGGCGAGCACGTTCGGGTGGAGCAGTTCGCAGGCGTATGCGCACGAGGGCTTCTCCGGCATGAACGGCCGCACCGACTCCGCCGAGTACTTCTACCAGAGCGATTTCCAGACGGTGCTCAGCTTCGCGCAGAGCGTCGGTCTCGGCCGGTACACGTTCTGGTCGGTCAACCGCGACCGTCAGTGCAACCCGCCGGGCAACAACGGCAACCTGTCGAGCGAGTGCAGTAGCGTGACGCAGAACTCGTGGGACTTCACCGCCTACACGGTCGCCTTCGCCAAGAGCGCGCCGGTGACGGAGCCGACCCCGACCCCGACCCCGACAACAAGCCCGACATCGAGCCCGACTCCGACTCCCACGCCGACGACGGGCTCCTGCACGGCCGCCGCCTGGTCATCGAGCACGGCCTACGTTTCGGGCAATGTCGTGTCCTACGGCGGCGGTAAGTGGACCGCCAACCAGTGGAACTACAACGAGGTGCCAGGCGGTCCCTCGGGCGCGTGGAACAACGACGGCGCCTGCTGACGCCGCTCATACTGCGGGTGCCCGTGTCAGCGGCAGCACGGGCGCCCGCTACGCCGTTCCGTCAGTTACGGCCGGCCCACCGGTAACGGTGCCGGGATCCGTTCATCCGGCGTCCCCCAGACCGGGCTCGGCGTGGACAGGGGGATGACGGACGTCACCGCCGGGTTCAGGTCGTGGTGGATGACTTTGGCGATGGCCTCGACGGTCGTGATCCCGTAGGCCATGGTCGGGTTGTCCATGGAGAGCACAACGATGCTGTACCAGCCCGTGGGCCAGGTGAAGCCGCCGATGCTGTTGATGCGCCAGCCGTGAGTGGCGAGCGGCAGCCATCCGTTCTTCACGTGGACGGTGACGGTGCGCGGCGCGCCCGCCGGGACCCCCCACCGCTGGGACGAAATGACCTGGGACATCAGGCCGAGCGCGTAGGCGCGGGAACCGCTGGAGAGCACCGCGTTGGACTCAAGCAGCAGCCGCAGCAGGAGCATCTCGTCATGCGCGGTGACCTGAGTCAGGCCCCAGTAGCCGCCGGGCCCGAGAATGGTCTCCCGCATCCCGGCGAGGTTGAGGAAGTGCTGCAGGTACGACCGCCCGAGCCTGGCCCACAGCGTGGACGCGGCGTTGTTGTCGGACTTGGTGATCATCGCGCGCAGCAGGGCCGTCTCGCCGGCGGTCAGGTACCGGTGCTGCTCGAGCGCCTTGCGCAGGACCGCGCCGAGGACGATCACCTTCACGATGCTGGCCGAGTCGAACTGCGCTGACCCGTTCAGCGAGCAGGTGATCCCCGCACCAGGATCGTCGACCCATACCGCCACGGTGGAGGACCGGCCGCGCCGCGCCGCCTGGATGTCACGCGCGAGCGCGGCGGCCACCGCCGGGTGTGACGCCGACGTGCACGCGACCGTGCCGACCGCCAGGCTGACGCCGGCTGGACTCGCGCTGGCGGCCGGCGCGGCTAGAGCCAGCAGCGCGATGAACGACCCGAGCAGCGCGACCGCCGTCGTCGCCAGCAGCCGGCGCCGCGACCTACCACCGAAACCCAGAGCCTGCATTTTCCGACCTCCCGCCTCATAGACGGCCGCCGCCCCGCACCGGTTGTCCGCAACCGGCTTGACCCTCCTGTAACAGGAGCGTCGAGGCTCGTCTTGTCGGCCCGTCCAGGCCGGCGGACAAGGCAGAAAGCCGGAAGGAAGCGCATCACCATGACACAGCAGACCGACCTTGACATCACCGCGATCGCGGCCCGCTACCTCGCCGTGTTCAACGAGCCAGACGCGGTCACCCGCCGCGGGACCATCGAGGCAATCTGGCGGCCCGACGCCACGGAATTCGTGTTCGAAGTGCAGTTCCACGGCTACGAGGAACTAGAGGCGCGGGTCATCCGCGCGTACCAGACGTTCGTCGCCAACGGCAAGTACACGGTCGAAGGCGCCGACGACGTGACGCGTCACGATGACGTCGTCATGTTCACCGCCCAACTGGTCACGCCCGACGGGGTGGTGGACTGGGCCACCCGCGTCTTCCTGCTGCTCGACGGCGACGGCCGCATCAGGGAGGACTACCAGCTGACGACCAAGCCGCTGCCCGCGTAGGCACCCGGCCATGGCCCTGGGCCGCTCGGTCAGGCCCAGGGCCGGGCAGCCCGGACGGCGAAGCGGTCACCGGGCGCCCGGCTCAGTTCTCGAGCGTGATCGTCGGCGCGTGCTCGTACCAGCTGGCGATCAGGGACGACACCTGCGGCCCGGAGCTGAAGTCGACGCGCAGCCAGCCCGTGCCCGACCAGGTCGTGACCGCGTACCCGGCGTCAGGCACCGCGGTCACCAGCTGAACCGAGGTCGGCGTCACCTCCAGGGTGACCCGCCCGCCGGTGAGCAGGTAAGCGTGCGCGCTTCCGGCCGACCCCGTCGGCCCCGTCGGCCCCGTCGGCCCCGTCGGCCCCGTCGGCCCCGCCGACCCGGTCGGCCCCGCCGAGCCGAACGGAGACGGCGACGCAGCGGAAGGCACCGCAGCGGAAGGCACCGCAGCGGCGGACGCCGGGGGCACGCTCGCCTGAGCTGACGCGCTCGCCGACGGCGACCCAGGCGACCCAGGCGACTCCGGCGACCCGGACGATCCCGGTGCCCCCGGCGGCGCCGTCGCGACGCCCGCGGGCAGGACGGCCGCGTTGACCACCGGCATGCCGGGCCCCACGCCAGCGTCCCTGAGCACGACGTTCGCGCCGAACCAGGTGATGCCGGTCGCGATGGCGGTTCCGGCCGCCCAGGCCGCGAGGGCGGCCATGATCCGCACCATGTCGGCAATAATGCAGCACGAAACGCCCCGTATACGTACGGTTCGGAACATGGCCCGTGTGCTCATTGTCGAGGATGACCCGCTTGTCCGCTCCGCGATGGCCGCCGACCTCACCAAACGGTCGCACGCCGTGCGCACGGCGGGCAGCGCGCTCGACGGGATCAGGGAAGTCAGCCACGATCCGCCCGACGTGATCGTCCTTGACCTGGGGCTCCCCGACCTGGACGGCGGCCAGGCGCTCAAGATGATCCGCGCGATCACCGCGGCGCCGGTCATCGTCGCGACCGCCAGGGACGAGGAGGCGGAGATCATCCGGCTGCTCAACGACGGCGCGGACGACTACGTCGTCAAGCCCTTCTCCGGCGAGCACCTGGCGGCCCGGGTCGCCGCGCTGCTGCGCCGGGCCGGCCAGGCCGCCGCGCCCGTTCTCGACATCCGCGTGGCCGGCCTGCGCCTCGACCTGGCCCGGCGGGAGGCGCAGCTCGACGGCCGGCTCCTCGACCTCACCCGCCGCGAGTTCGACCTGCTCGCCTACCTCGCCGCGCGGCCGGGCGCGGTGGTATCGCGCCGGGAACTGCTCACCGAGGTGTGGCAGCAGGCCTACGGCGACGACCAGACGATCGACGTGCACGTCTCCTGGCTGCGGCGCAAGCTCGGCGAGACCGCGGCCCGGCCCCGCTACCTGCACACCGTGCGCGGTGTCGGCGTGATGCTCGACGCCCCCCGAGACACACTGCGATGAGCCGGCCAGCGTCGGTCAGGGTGACCCTGGCCCTGGTGTCGGCGGCGGTCACCTCGATGGTGGCGATCGCCTTCCTCATCCCGCTCGCGGTCATCGTCAGGGACGTGGCGCGGGACCGGGCCTTCACGTCCGCCCAGCTGGCCGGGGCGGCGATCGAGCCGGTGCTCGCGGTCAGCACGGACCGGGCGGCCCTCGGCCGCGCCATCGTCAGCACCCCGGCCGGCGCGGCCGGCCAGCTCGCCGTGTACATCACCGGCCCGGTCTCAGCGGGAACGCCCGCCGCGGGAACGCTGGTCGGCGGCCCGCAGCGGGCGAGCGCGGCGGACCTGCAAGCCGCCGCCACGGCGGCGCGGTCCGTCATCGTGCACGCGTCTGGCGGTTACGCGGTACTGCAGCCGGTGGCGCTGGCCGGCGGCCGCATGGCGGTCACCGAGGTCTACGTCCCGGCCGCGGCGGTCGCCCGGGGCGTGGCCGCGTCCTGGGCCGTGATGACCGCGATCGCGCTCGTCCTCATCAGTGTCTCCGTCGTGGTGGCCGACCGCCTCGCGACCCGGGTCACCCGGCCCGCGCGCGAGCTCGCGCTGGCCGCCGCGATGCTCGGCGACGGCGACCTGACCGCCCGCAGCGCCGTCCGCGGTCCCGCCGAACTGGCCGCCGCCGGGCACGCGTTCAACGTCATGGCCGAGCGGCTGAGCAGGCTGATCGCGGCGGAGCGGGTGATGGCGGCCGACCTGCCGCACCGGCTGCGCACGCCGCTGACCGGCTTGCGGATGATCGCGTCCGCCCTCGGGCCCGGCCCGGCCGCCGACGACACCCGGCTCGCCATCGACCGGCTCGAGCGGGAGGTCGACCTGATCATCCGGGCCGCCCGGCGTCCCGCGCCCGACGAGCCGTACGGCTGCGACGCCGCCGAGGTCATCACCGAGCGCTTCGGCTTCTGGTCCGCGCTTGCCGAGGACCAGTCGCGCCCGTGCCAGCTGAACGTGACGGGGGAGCCCGCCCCCGTTCCGCTGCCGCGGTCTGACCTGGCGACGGCGGCGGACTCGCTGATCGGCAACATCTTCAAGCACACACCGGAAGGCACCGGGTTCGCGGTCACCCTGCACCGCGGCGAGGGGGCGGTGCTCCTCCTCGTCGCCGACGCCGGCCCCGGGATCGCCGACCCGGACGCCGCGCTGCGGCGCGGCAGCAGCGGCGCCGGCTCCACCGGCCTCGGGCTGGACATCGCCCGCCGGGTCGCCGAGTCCACCGGCGGCGGACTCAAGATCGGCGTCTCCGCGCTCGGCGGCGCGCAGCTGCAGCTGCGGCTGCGGACCTGGTCGCTGCCGCCCGGCGGCCGGCGGGGGAGGAAGGCCAGCTTGGGATGGCCACGGAACGGGGGGTTATTCCAGCGCGTACTAACACCAGGAAATGAGGCCGCCAGCCAGCCGTCCCCCAAAGGGGAGAGGACGGATGGCTGGCGGGGCTTGGCTGGCGCCGCTAACACCGGGCTCAGGCGCGGTGGGCCAGGAGCGGGCGCCCGACCGGCAGCAGGATCCGGTTGCCCGCTACGCCGGCGGAGACGCCGGCGGCCGAGGCGTACCAGGCCGCGAGCGCGGTGATGACGCCGATGTAGCCGCCGATGTGCACGACCGACGTGTTCCCCGCGAAGTTCCCGATGAACAGGACGATCTCGGTGATCTCCAGGGTCAGGAAGACGACGAACACTGCGATGTTGACCGCCAGGGACATGATGAGCATGTAGGTGTTGAATATCGCGAACGCGAGCAGGATCCAGCCGAGGTCGTGGTCGGCCGCCGAGGCGCTCGCGGCGTGCGGCGCCACGAACTGGACCCAGAGGAACAGGCCGATCCAGAATCCGCCGTACGTGGAGAACGCGGTCGCCCCGAAGACGTTCCTGTTCCGGAACTCCCACATGCCGGCGAGCAGCTGGCAGACGCCGCCGTAGGCCAGGGCGTACCCGAGCCACGCGCTGCCGGTGGCGGAGGTCATCCAGTTGGCGTTGGCGGCGGAGAGCAGGAAGGTGGTCAGCGCGAAGGCCGCCAGCCCGAGCGGGGCCGGGTCGGCGGCAGGGGTCAGGACAGGGCGTGCTTCCTCGGTCATAGGTTGCTCCGTTGCATTGTGGCCCGATGTGCTAAGGCGGAAAATACGGCGCTGGCCGCCACCGCAGGCTAGCCGTGCGATGAACGCCGCAGATAATGCGCGGAACGGGCCTTCACGGGCGAGGAACGGTCGCTTCCGGCCGGCAAGCGGTCATGTGCGGCGCCGGGGGAACGGTTCTTCGCCATTTCGCATCTCGCTGAGCAGCCCGCAACTTTATCGCAGGGTAACGCTGGTATTTCCCAGGGGTATCCGTGACAGTGCCAGCTGGTTTATAGTGCGGCGATGGCGATGGTAGTCCTCATCATTATGTTCGTTTCCGTCGCCGTGGCGTTGTGCTCCGCCATCTTGTTCTGGCGGCGCAGCTCGCGCCGCGTCGGCGCACCGCCGCAGCGGGCAACTTACGAGGTGCTCCACACGGCCAGCCAGGCCGTCTCCGTGCTGCGTGACGGCTTGACGGCGGCCACGGCGGTCAAGGCCGCACCGAGCCTGCGCCAGCTTCTCGGCACCCCGACGGTCGCCATCGCGGGCCAGGCCGGCGTGCTCGCCTGCCACGGATCCGACCAGCACGCCGAGGCGCTCGCCCGCCACCTGCGCGGCGTCGTAACGTCCGGCCGCTCGCAGTTGCTATCGCCATCGGACCTTGGCTGCGGGCACGGCAGCGACTGCCTCGTGCGGGCCGGCGTTGCCGTGCCGATCGCCGTCGACGGGGCGGTTATCGGAGCACTCGCGGCGCTTGGCCCGTCCGCCGACGCGGCCCTGATGCGGACCGCGACCGAGGTCGCCAGGTTCGTGTCCACCCATCTCGCGCTCGCTGAACTCGACGCCTCCCGCACCCGCACGGTGCAGGCCCAGCTGAACTTCCTGCGGGCCCAGATAAGCCCGCATTTCGTCTACAACGCGCTGACCGCGATCGAGTCGTTCGTCCGGTCTGACCCGGAGCGGGCGCGGGACCTCCTGGTCGGTTTCGCGGAGTTCATCCGCTGGTCCTTCCGCGAGCACAGCCAGTACGCGACCCTGGCCGAGGAACTGCGCTTCGTCGATACCTACCTGGAGCTGGAGCGCGCCCGGTTCGGCGACCGCCTCGCGGTCAGCCTGCGCGTAGCCCCCGAGGTGCTTCCCGTGCGCGTGCCGTCCCTGGTGCTGCAGCCACTGGTGGAAAATGCGGTCCGGCACGGCCTTGAGCGGTTCACTGGAACCGCCCGGCTGCAGATCTCCGCGGAAGACGGCGGCCACGAGGCGATCGTCACCGTCGAGGACCACGGCAACGGCGTCGATCCCGGGCACCTCGCGGACATTCTCGCGGGGCGGACCGGAGGCCAGTCCGTGGGGCTGCGCAACGTCGACGAGCGGCTGCGCGCCACCTTCGGCAACGACCACGGGCTGACGATAGAAACCGGGGTCGGCGCGGGGACGAAGGTCACGATGCGCCTGCCCAAGTTCGCCCCGGCGGTGAGCGGGCAATGACCCCTCTGCCGACCCCCCCGCCCCCTACCCCGGCCCGGAAAGCGTCGGCGCTGGTCATCGACGATGAGGCACCAGCCAGGGACGAGTTGAGCTACCTCCTGCGCACGGCATTCTCGATCGCGCCGGTCGATACGGCGCAGAATTCAAGCGACGCGTTCCGCTACCTTCAGGAGCGTTCTTACGATGTCATTTTCCTCGATGTCAGGATGCCCGCGCTCAACGGCATCGAACTGGGGAATGTCCTCTGCCGGTTCGCAACGCCCCCGGCAATCGTCTTCGTTACGGCGTTTGAGGAATACGCGGTTCGCGCCTTCGAGATCGGGGCGTGCGACTACCTGCTTAAACCGGTATCTCGCGCCCGCCTGGGCACCGCCCTCGGGCGGGCACTCGGGCGCTCGCCTGATCACCCGGACTCGCAGGCCGATGACCCGTTCGCCACGATCCCGGTCGAGACGTCGGGACGCACCCGGTTCATCCCGCGTGAGCAGGTGCGCTGGGTCGAGGCCGAGGGGGACTACGTGCGGCTGCACACCACGGACGGCAGCGCTTACCTGCTGCGCATGCCCATCTCCCACCTGGAGGAACGGTGGTCGGCTCACGGGTTCATCCGCATACATCGCGGCTTTCTCGTGCAGTTCAAGCACATCACCGAATTCTCGGTGACTAACGGCGTGCACGCCGTGACGGTCGCCGGCCATTCCCTGCCGGTGAGCCGCCGTCACGTGCGGGATGTCAGGGACCGGATCCTCCGGGCCGGAAGGCGGAACTTACCGTGCCCGACCTCGGCGATACGGCACCCGGCCGCGGCGATCCCGCCCCTGGCCGGCAGCGCGTTGTCTGGCGGTCCGATCAGGTACTGATCCAGCGCGACATCCCCGGGCTGAGCGACCTGCGGGACGATACCAGCGCCGGCCGCCTGCTCATCAAGTCATTCGTGCGCGCCCAGCTTGGCCTGTCCCTCATGTGCCTGACGTTCGCGCTCACGGTGACCGCCTCGTTCCCGATCATCGCGGCCATGGTGCCGGCCGTCGCCAAGACCACGGTGGCCGGCGTCCCGCTCACGCTGATCGTGCTCGGGTTCGCCTTCTACCCCGTCTTCCTCGCGGTCGGCTGGTTCTACAACCGTCACGCGCGGCAGCTAGAGGCCAGGTTCACTCACCTGGTCGACCCGGCGAGCCGACGGCCCGATGTCTAACGCGGCCATCGGGGCCATCGCGTTCGTCACGCTGCTGACGATCATTGTCGGCGCGCGCGGCATCCGGGTGGCCCGGACACCCGATGACTTCATGGTCGCCGCCCGTCAGGTTCCGCCCGCACTCAACGCCGCGGCCATCTCGGGTGAGTACCTCTCGGCCGCGTCCTTCCTCGGCATCGCCGGGCTGGTCGTGGTGCAAGGCCTGGGCGCCCTGTGGTACTCGGTCGGCTACACCGCCGGCTACCTGGTCCTGCTGCTGCTGGTGGCGGCGCCGCTGCGGCGCTTCGGCGCGTACACCATCCCCGATTTCGCCGTCGGCCGGCTAGGGGCCCGCGGCCTGCGCCAGACGGCGACCGCGCTCGTGCTCGTCATCGGCTGGTTCTACCTGCTGCCGCAGATGAAGGGCGCCGGCATCACCCTGCAATGGGTGCTCGGCACGCCGTACTGGGTTGGCGCGGCGACGCTCGGCGTGGTCGTGAGCTGCAACATCGCCATGGGCGGTATGAAGGGAATCACCTTCGTCCAGTGCTTTCAGTACTGGCTGAAGCTGTGCGCGATCGGCATTCCCGCGCTCGTGCTGCTGTTCGCGGCCGGGCACCATTCCAGTCCCAACCTGACCCCGGACCGCGCCCCGGTGTTCACCCGCGCCACCGTGGTCAGCATGACGCAGGCGACCAGTTTCACCCTCACGCGCTCCGCGGAGGCCACCGTCACCGGCCTCCTCGATCAGCGCACGTACCGGGACCAGGCCGTGTACCTGTGCGCCTGCCGGCACGTCGCCGGCGCGGACGCGCGGATCGGCTTCGCCGCTGGTGCGCCCGTCCCGGTCAGCCTGGCCATGGAACCCTCTTCGAGCGCGTCGTGGGATTCCCCGTTCCTGACGTCGAGCGCGAGCGGCGCGCACCCCCTGGCGGCGACCTACGGCGTCATCATCGCCACGTTCTTCGGCGCGATCGGGCTCCCGCACATCCTGGTGCGGTTCTACACCAACCCGGACGGCGAGGCGGCGAGGCAGACGACGTTGATCGTGGTCTTGCTGCTGAGCACCTTCTACCTGTTCCCGACGGTGCTCGCGGTGCTGACCCGATTGCAGGCGCCCCAGCTCTACCTCTCCAGTGACTCCGACAGCGTCGTCCTGGCCCTGCCGGGACAGCTGCTGCCCGGGCTGCCGGGCGAACTGCTGGCCGCGCTCGTCGCCGCGGGGGCGTTCGCCGCCTTCCTGTCCACCTCGTCCGGCCTGCTCGTCAGCGTGGCCGGCGCGCTGTCACACGACCTTATGAAGCGCGGGGTCACCACGTTCCGCTGGTGCGCGATCACCGCGGGCGCGGTCGCGACCATGGCCGCCCTGCTCGTCGAGCCCTTCTCGCTGGCCCTCCTCGTGGGCTGGGCCTTCGCGATCGCGGCGTCGTCGTTCTGCCCGCTGATGGTGCTCGGCATATGGTGGCGGCGGCTCACCAGGATCGGGGCCATGGCGGGCATCGTCATCGGCGGCGGATGCTGCCTGGCGGCAATCCTGTCGACGATGCTCGGCGCGGCGGCCAGCGGCTGGGGCGCGGTGCTCACGAGCCAGCCGGCGATCTGGACGGTCCCGCTCTCGTTCGGCGTGATGATCGTCGTGTCGCTGCTCACCCAGGGGACCGTCCCCGCCAACGTCGGCCAGGTGATGCTGCGGATGCACCTGCCCGAAGCGCTCAGCAGGCAGGCCTACCGCACGGTGAGCCAGCCGTCGCGGCTCGCACCGGACCGGCGGGCACCCGGCCCCTGATCACTCACCGACGGCGACCGCTTCCCAGCGGCGCTGCCATTCGGCCGGGTCGGCGCCGCACGCCCGCGCGAACGCGAGCGTGACCTGGAGCGTCGGGAAGGACACGCCGCTCGCCGCCGACGAGAGCACCGACGCGGAGTACAACGCGCGCCTGGCCAGCGAGCGGTACGTGGGGTACCCGGCCGCGGCGCGCAGCTGGCGCAGCTCGTGCGCGAACCGGGAGACAGGGCCGTTGAGCGGGTTCACCGGGCGTTCAGGCCGGCCCACCCTCCGGGGTTCCTCCACCAGGTTTACCTCCCGTCCGCAAGGCTGTGCTGATAACTAGTATGCCCGCCCGCAATTAGCGCTGAATTAATATCCGCTTGGCGGGCGGCTAGCGATCCTGACCGGGCGGTGAATCTCGCTAAATTTTTCTTAAGAACACATTCTGAGCTGGGCAGACAATATTAGTTGATCGGTTTTCCGCGTTATTTGTTCCGGTCGATTGAGCGGCCTGGTTACTGTCTTCACAGCGCGGTTCAGGCCCCGCGACGGGGTCGGCGCTTTCAGTGAGGGGAATACTTGATCGGTAACAGCAGCGGCTCTGCCGGCGTGATCCTCAGCCACCCGTGACGCCGTGAAAACGACGGGCTGCCCGGCATCGTCGCCGGGCAGCCCGTCCCCCTCATCGGTGCACGCACGGTGCACGTTTGGTGCGGCTAGGCGCCAGAGTGCGCCCAGCCGATGTCGCTCGTCCGCCAGGTCCCGCCCGCGGCGGCCTGCGGCGGGTCAAGCGCCGGGTCGCCCGCGAGGATCCGCGCGTGCAGGCGGCGCAGCGCGGGCCCGGGGTCGATGCCGAGTTTCCCGGCCAGCTCAAGGCGGGTGTCGTCGTACGCCCCCAGCGCCTCGGCCTGCCGCCCGGACCGGTACAGGGCCAGCATGAACTGGCCGCGGAACCGCTCGCGCAGCGGGTGCCTGCGGATCAGCGCGGCCAGGTCGGCGAGCACCTCGTGGTGCGCGCCGAGCATGAGCAGCACGTCCAGGCGGTCCCCCGTCGCCGTCTGGTACAGCTCGTCGAGCCTGGCCCGCTCGACATCCGCCCAGGGACCGGGGATCCCGTCGAGCGACGCACCGTGCCAGAGGCCAAGCGCGGCGTCGAGTGACCGGAGCGCGACCGTCGGGTCACTCGCGGCGAGGCGCCGGGCCATCGCCAGGTGGAAGTCGAGGACCTCCGTGTCCAGGCTGCCTGGAGTGAGGTCCAGCCGGTAGCCGGAATGAGCCGTCGTCAAGAGCTGGCCGGGCGAGCGCCGCGCCCGGTCAGGCTCGAGCACCCGGCGCAGCGAAGAGAGGTGAACGTGCACGGCGTTTCCCGCACTGGCCGGGGGATCCTGACCCCACAGCCCGTCGATGACCTCGCCGAGAGACACGGGCCGGCGACTGCCGGCCAGCATGCCGAGCAGCGCGCGCCGTTGCGGCCCGCCAAGCTCCAGCTCTTCGTCACCGCGCCAGGCCCGCACGGGGCCGAGAAGCTCGACCCGCAGGGCGGTGACATCCTCCTTGACCTTCGCCACTGGGCACCCCATATCCGACAGGCCGCCCGTTGTCCTCGGGGCGACGCTCCCGCCATTGATAGGGATACGTAAGGAATCCCGATCTGGATTGGTGTTAGGCGGGCAGGTCGTCCTCGGGCTCATCGGCAAGCTGCGCGTCGGGGGAGAGCGGCAGCTTGACCTGGAAGTCAGCGCCCTGCCCGGGCGCCGTGCGCACCGACACCGTGCCGCCGTGCGCGGCGACGAGCCCGGCCACGATCGCCAGCCCGAGCCCGGTGCCGCCGGACGCCCGGTTGCGCGCCGCGTCGGCCCGGTAGAACCGCTCGAAGACGCGCTGCGCCTGGGCGGCATTCATCCCTGGCCCGTCATCCTCGACGTCGAGGACCACGGCAGGTACCGGCTCGTCGGCGGTCGCCGGCTGGCCGCCTTCCTCGTCTTCGCTGGCCCAGCCGTCGTGCGCGTCAAGTTCCGCTCTCCTGGCCCGGCCGGCGGCGTCGGCCTCAAGCGTGCCGCGGCCGATCCTCAGCCGCACCGGCGTCCCGGCGGGCGTGTGGGTGAGCGCGTTGTTCATCAGGTTGCCGATCACCTGGCGCAGCCGGGGCTCGTCGCCGTCGACGATGAAGGCCGTCCCTGGCGCGACCACCAGGTCGACCGGCCGGTCCTGGGCGACGATCCGCGCGTCCTGGACCGTGTCGGCGGCGAGCGTGAGCAGGTCCACCGGGGCCTTGGCGAGCGGGCGCTGCTGGTCGATCCTGGCCAGCGTGAGCAGGTCATCAACGAGCAGGCCCATCCGGGCCGCTTCCGCCTCGACCCGGCTCATGACGTGGTCCAGTTCCTCGGGTGACAGCCCGTCCGCGTCCGGCCCGGTGCCGGGGAAATACCGTGGCCCCTGAGAGTCAGCCGGCCACGTGCCTGATGACGGCTCTTGCCCTGCGCTGACGGTGCCGCCGGCCGGGACCCGGGACCGCCAGCGGCCCGCGCCGCCGCGCTGGCGGTAGTGCGCGGCGAACCCGCGGATCGTGGTCAGCGGGGTGCGCAGCTCGTGCGCCGCGTCGGCGGTGAAGCGGCGCATCCGCTCCTCTGACTCGTGCGCGGCCTGCTCGGACGCCTCCTGCGCGTGGAACGCCCGCTCGATCTGCGCGAGCATCGCGTTGAGCGAGCGGCCCAGGGAGCCGATCTCGGTGCGCGGGTCGCCCTCGGGCACGCGGTGGTCCAGGTGACCCTTGGCGATCTGGCCCGCGGTCATCTCGATGTCGTTCAGCGGCCGCAGGTTCGTCTGCACGACCGCGACGCCGACGGCGGCGAGCACCACCACGATCGCGCCGCCCACGATCAGGTCGAAGACCACCAGCCGCGCTGTCATGCCGTCGAGGTTGCCGAGGTCCACGGCGAGGACCACGTTAACGGTCTTGAGCTGGGTACCCGAGCTGCTGTAGACGGGGAAGTTGTTCACCTTGGTGGCGATGACCCGCCAGCTGTCCGGGCCGGACCGCGACGGCACCGTCAGCATCGCCGGGCTGTTGCCGCTGGCCCAGCTGGCGCTCGTCGGCAGCGAGGGGAGCGGCCCGGGTACCGCGCCGCTGTTGAACTGATTGCTACTCGTGCTCGGCCAGCTGAGCTGGTGGCCGGGGAGCTGGATGCCGAGCACCATGCCGGAGTAGGTCGGCTGCGCGGTTCCCGCGGACACCCTCGCCAGCGCGTAGGGGCTGACGCTCTGGAAGTCCTGGGTCAGCTGGGTGTCGCGCTGCGTGGTGACGTAGCCGCGCAGCATGTACACGCTGGCGATGCTGATCGCGGCGAGCGCCATGATCACCAGGGCGAGCAAGGCCGTGATCAGCTTGGTCCGCAGCGGCGTGCGGTCGGACAGCCGCCGGGCCGCGGCCAGCGGAGACCGCACGGGCATGCGCGGCAATCCCGCGCCCGCTTGGGCTACGTCGGCTTCCGGCGTTTCATCCGACATGAGCAGGGGCCGTTCCTACGAGGCCGGGAGCCGCAGCACGTACCCGACACCGCGCAGGGTGTGGATCAGCCGGGGGTCCCTGGTGTCGATCTTCCGGCGCAGCACGGACACGTACGACTCAACGATCCCGGTGTCGCCGCGGAAGTCGTAGTCCCAGACATGGTCCAGGATCTGCATCTTCGACAGCACCCGGTTGGCGTTGGACATGAAGTACCGCAGCAGCTTGAACTCGGTCGGCGACAGCTGCACCTGCGCGCCGCCCCGCCACACCTCGTGGCTCTCCTCATCGAGCTCGAGGTCGGCGAACTTGAGCCGCGGCGTCGGCTCGACGCCGTCACCGCGGGTGCGGCGCAGCACCGCCTTGATCCTGGCGATGACCTCTTCGAGCGAGAACGGCTTGGTGACGTAGTCGTCGCCGCCGAGGGTCAGCCCGCGGATCTTGTCGTCGGTCGCGTCCCGCGCGGTCAGGAAGACCACGGGGATCCGCGCGCCGCCGCCGCGCAGCCGCCGGATCACGTCGAACCCGTCCATGTCGGGCAGCATCACGTCGAGCACGATCAGGTCGGGCCGGTGCCGCTGCGCGGCCTGAACCGCCTCCGTGCCGCCGGACGCGGTGATCACGTCGAACCCCGCGTAGCGCAGCGATGCGGACAGCAGCTCAAGAATGTTCGGCTCGTCCTCAACGACGAGCAGCCGCGCCTCGGCCGGCGCCCCCGGATCGGTCATCGGCATGTTCATGACCTCTATCTTCGCTCGCTTGGCTGAGGAAAGCCTGAACGTTTCCTCGGGGACGGCTGTTGCCTTTCCAGCGTACGCCGACCGTTCACCGCAGTGCGGCGCAGTGCGGCGCACTGGGTGTCGGGGAGAGCGGGAGCGGGCTAGGTCGTGCGGGGGGAGCGGGCGGAGAGCCAGTGCGCGATGGCGGCGGGCCGGTTGTGCACGCCGAGCTTGGAGTAGATGCGCCTGACGTGGTTCTTGACCGTCTTCTCCGCGAGGAACAGGCGCGCCGCGATCTCACCGTTGGTATGGCCGCCGGCGATCAGCGACATGACCTCACTCTCGCGTGCCGACAGGCCGAGGCTGGTTTGCTCTTCAACCTGTACACGGGTCATGAGACCTCCGGTTAAGCCAGTTCGCGACGCGTAAGCACCGGCGCGCCGTGATGTCAAGACCTACCTGTACAGGTACAGATACACCAAAACGACTCGGCTCAAACCGCCAGAAAGGGATCATCCACGTCAACTGGTGCGAACCGGTGTGCCGCGTGGGACTGGCTCAGCCGACCTTCGTCCCGGTCAGCAGCCCGGCCGGGACCGGCTTGCCGGCCTGCAGCGCGTTGAAAAGTTCGAGCGCCTGTGACCGGTTCCACAGCACCGCTTCCCCGGCGGAGGTCTGGTAGGCCGCGTTCGCGATGGGCACGGTGCCCGTCTCCGGCTGGCGCAGCGCCTGCGCCACCTGGATCAGGTCGTACAGGCTGGTGCCGTTGTCGACGGCGATAGAACTGGCCGCCGCCGAGCCGAACGGCAGCGCGGTGAACGGGTTCAGGTAAACGCCCGGGCTCGTCGCCTTGGACAGCAGGGCCGACAGGAACGCCCGCTGGTCCTGGATCCGCTGCAGGTCCGAGGTCGCGAACGAGTGCCGGTCGCGGACGAACGCGATCGCCTGCGTGCCGTTGAGGGTGTGGCAGCCGGCCGGGAGGCCCTTGAAGCCGGAGTCTCCCGTCGGGTCGGCCGGGAGCGCGGTCTTGACGCAGATCCGCACGCCGCCGACCGTGTTCACGACGTCGGCGAGGCCGCCGAACCCGATGCCCATGTAGTGATCGATGCGCAGGCCGGTGGCCTGCTCGACGGTCTTGATGAGCAGCGTCGGGCCGCCGAACGCCAGCGCGGCGTTGATCTTGTTGTTCCCGTAGCCGGGGATGTTCACGTAGGAGTCGCGCGGGATGCTGATAAGCACCGGCTTGCCGGTGCCCATGTGCAGCAGCATGAGTGAGTCGGAGGCGTTCGCGCCCTCCGCGCCTAGGTGCAGCGTGGCCCGCTGGGCGCGGGTGATCCCGTCGCGGGTGTCGCTGCCGGCGATCAGCCAGTTCGTCCCGGCCGAGGTGCCGGTGAACGCGGGCAGCGAGACGGTGCGGTGCAGCTTCCCGTCGAGCCAGAAGTAGGTACCGCCCACCCCGGCCAGGATCAGCACCAGGATGACGACGATGACCAGCGCGATCCGCCGGCCGCGCCGCCCCGGCTGGCCCCAGAACCGCCGGCGCCGCCCGCTGCGGGCCGGCCGGAAGCCGGGCGGCGCGCCGCCGTAACCGGCCGGGCCGCCGTAGCCCGGGCCTGCGGACCCGCTGCGGTTCCCCGGCTGGTCGTACTGCGACCCGCCGCCACCGTACTGCGATCCCGGCGCGCCGGAGGAGACCCGCGGCGGCTGCTGCGGCCAGGCGCGGCCAGCGCCTGCGCCCTGGCCGCTATCTGTCGGCGGGAGCTGCGAGAACGACGTCATGTCCCGCGTCGCGTCTGACCCCGTATCCCCGGCAGGCGGCTGCGCCTGGTACCAGTTCTTCCACGGGTCCTCGTCGCTCATCGGGCATCCCTTCACCAGCCATCGCCCCGTCGCCGAACGCCTCAGGCCATCGGCGTTTCCTACAGACAACGCGGCCACGGGGATTAAGGTTCAAACTCGGCGAGTACGCGCCAGTGTACTTGCGGCAGGCAAGACAGCCCCGTATCCGTAGTTCCTACACGCCGCGACTTTCACGTCACCACTAGTTAAATCGCCGGTTAACCCGCGGACAACGTGGGAACATGCTCCCCGACGCTACGCGGAACGCGGAACGAGGGGGAACCGTGACCACGCAAGTGACCAATGAGGACGGCAGCGAAGTCAACCTGGTCGAGCACCTGAGCCACGTGCACCAGAAGGGCACCAAGGGCTTCACCGACGAGTACCTGGCCATGCTGCACAAGACGCTGCACCAGCGCAAGCACGACTCGCTGCCCGAGCACTCCCACCCGGAGGACGAGCTCGTCGAGCTGTAGCGGCGGTACGGAACGGCCCCGGGCGCCTCCCGGCGTGCTGAACGCGAGCTCCCCGCCCGCCACGGCAGGGACGCGCTGACCGGTCACCGTGACCGGTCACCCACCAGGCGCCGCCGCGACCGAGCTCCTGACGACCAGCAGCGGCTCCAGCGCCGCGCCATCCGCGCCATCCGCGAAGTCTGCCGCGCCGTCTTGGCCGGCCAGCAGGGCCGCCACCTGACGGCGGCCGAGCTCGCCGAAGTCCTGGCGGACCGTGGTGAGCGGCGGCCAGAAGTACGCCGCCTGCGGAATGTCATCGAATCCGGCGACGCTGACATCGCGCGGCACCTCGATTCCCGCTTCGTGCAGCGCGCGGACCAGGCCAAGCGCCATCTGGTCGTTGGCCGCGAAGACGGCACTGAACCCAAGCTCCCGGCCGCTCCGGCGCTCAAGCAGGGCGCGCCCGGCGGCGTAACCGGATGCCGCGGACCAGTCACCCGCCAAGGGCGGCAAGCACGGCAGGCCCGCGAGCCGCAGCTCCGACTGGTAGGCAAGCAGCCTGGCCTCCGCATCGTCCCAGCCGGCCGGCCCGGCCAGGTGCAGCACCCGCCGGTGCCCGAGGGCGACGAGGTGGCTGATCAGCTGCCGGGCCCCCGCCCGCTGGTCGATGGAGGGATACATAACGGAGGCGGGGTGCTGCGGCCCGCACCACGGCGCCACAACGGGGAGGTGCGCGACCAGCCCGGGCAGGCCAGGCAGCCAGGCCGCGCCGGGCGCGACCACGAGGGCGCCGTCCACGTGGTGGCCAAGCAGCTCCCGCACGGCCGCCGCCACCGCCGGCCGGGAGGCGGACGCCGCCCGGACGACGATGACTCCGTGGCCGTGCTCGCGAGCCGCCTCTTCGAAGGCGGCGATGTTCGTCGTCGGGCCGTAATGCGAGCCGGCCGCCACGGCGAGCACCCCGAGCGTGTGTGACCGCCCGCCGCGCAGGACCCGGGCGGCGCGGTTCGGGCGGAACCGCAGCTGCGCGGCCGCGGTCAGTACCCGCACCCTGGTGTCCCGGCGGACGTTCGGGTGCCCGTTCAGCGCCCGGGAAACGGTCTGTGTCGAGACCCCGGCCAGCCGCGCGACGTCGTGCATGCTGGCCGGCTCCATCCGGGGAGCGCTCTGCGGGAGAGGGCTCACCGGGCTGCGGGCCCCGGCGCTGATCTTGCCCCGCCGTTCAGCGCCTTCGAGCCCTCGCCCACTATGCCCCCTGGCCTGACGCTGACTTCGCCCCGTCGTCGACTCGGTTCGACAGTCTGCGCATTCCTGACGGGAAAGACAGAAAGGCGCAACTACCTGCAAATTAACGTCGATAGGCAATCTCTGTCAAGAATCTCGGACCTCATAAGCGAACCGATTCGATTCAAGACTCCGAGCGACCGGGACAGAACGTAGCCGGAAACCATGTAATGCGCATGCCAGTGACAGGCGGGAAGGCCGTGACGAATCGCTTCGACCACCTCCACGTCACGCGCCGGCGCCGCCGTCCACCGGCACGATCGCCCCGGTCACCATGGAGGCGCGGTCGCTGAGCAGCCACGCGGCCACCTCGGCGACCTCGCGGGGCTCGGCCATCCGGCCGAGCGGCATCGACGCCTTGATCCGCGCGATGACCCCGGGGGCCGCCGCCTCCCAGGCGTCGATCATCTCCGTCGCGGTGCCGCCGGGGGTGATGCCGTTCACCCGGATGCCCTGGCGGGCCCAGGTCACCGCGGCGGTCTCGGTGATGCTGTTGAGCGCGCGCTTCATCGCGCCGTAGGCGGGGAGGTCGCGGTTCGAGCGGCGGCTGCCGATGCTCGAGGTGTTGACGATCGCCCCGCCGCCGTTCCGGCGCATCAGCGCGGCCTCGGCCGTCATCGCGATCCAGTGCGCGCGGAAGTTCACCGCGAACTGGTCGTCGATGACCTGGTCGCTCGTGGTGTCGAGCGGGCCGGGCGGCTGGCCGGCCGCGCCGTTGTTGAAGGCGCCGTCGAGCCGGCCGTGCAGCTCATCGACCCGGTCGACGGCGGCGCGGATGCTCGCGGGGTCGGCGAGGTCCATGGTGACGGCGTCGGCGGTGCCTCCGCAGGCCCGGACCTCGGTGACGACGCGGTCGAGGGCGCCGGTGCTCCGGGCGGCGAGCACGACCGCGGCGCCCTCCCGGGCGAAAAGCTTGGCCGCGGCCGCCCCGATCCCGCGGCTGGCGCCGGTGATGAAGACGACCTTGCCGGCGAGCAAGCCGACGGGCGCGCTCCCGGTAGTACTTGTGGTGCCGATCTCGTTTGTCATGCCGTCAGCGTGCGCGGCCCGGGGCACCGGATCCAGGCACAGCCGGTACGACGATCGGCGGCCAAACCGCGTGCACACTTGAGCTATGGACAAGCACGAGCTCGGGGCGTTTCTCCGCAGCCGCCGCGAGCGGCTGCGGCCGCAGGACGTCGGCCTGCCCGCCGGCGCGCGGCGCCGGACGCCCGGCCTGCGCCGTGAGGAGGTCGCGGTCCTCGCGTACATCTCCACCGAGTACTACGCCCGGCTGGAGCAGGGCCGGGCGCCGCGGCCGTCGGGTGAGGTCCTCGCGGGGATCGCGGGCGCGCTGCGGCTCACCGCCGCGGAGTCAAGCCACCTCCACGTCCTGGCGGGCACCGCGCCGGCCCGGTCCGGACGGCACCGCCGCGACGTGCGCCCGAGCATCCTCGCGCTCCTTGAGCGGCTACCGCAGACGGCCGCGATCGTGGTGTCCGCGACGTTCGAGGTGCTCGCCTGGAACGACCTCGCGGCGGCCCTGCTTGAAGACTTCGCCGCGCGTGCCCCCGCCGACCGCAACCTCGCGCGCAAGGCGTTCCTCGGGCCGGCCCAGCCTAACGCAGCACGGCCTGACGCGGCGCTGTACAGCATCTCCGACGTCGCCGAGTTCCGGCACCACGTCGTCACGGAACTCCGGTCGACCCTCGCCAGGTACCCGTCCGACCCCGCGGTGACCGGCCTCGTCGCGGAGCTGCGCGACGGCAGCCCCGAATTCGCCCGGCTCTGGGAGCGGCACGACGTGCAGGGCGGGCCGACGCATCGGAAGACCTTCCGTCACCCGGCCGTGGGGGAGGTCACCGTCGACTGCGACTCACTCAAGCTCACCGACCGCGACCAGCACCTCGTGCTGTACACCGCCCCCCAGGGATCCCGTGACGCCGACGCCCTGGCCCTGCTGACGATGCTCGGAACCGAGGGCGTCAGCGCCCGCACGCCGCTTTGACCAAGCCTGATACACCAGCGATGGCGGCCTGCTTTACCACGCCCCGTTCCTCATCCAAACGTCACGACCGAATGTCGGATTGATCATCTTCGCGTGGTTTCTGGTTCTGCTGCCGTGCGGCCTCTACCGTGGGAAAGTGGGCATCCAGCGTGACCTGATGCCTCGTTATGGGGAGGCGGCAATGCGGTGTCCGGAATGAGCGGGACGCCTGGCGGGTGGCCGGGCCGGGTCCTGCGCTTGGCGCGGTCGTCGTGGATAGACATCACCTGGGTGGTGTTCGTCGGGATCAACCTGCTTGGCATGCGCGAGATGGGGGCCTGGTCGACGATCCCCTTCCTGGTCATCTGGGTGAGCCTGACCCTCATTTACGGGTGGCGCATGTGGCGGCTGCAGCCCGCCATCCTGACGGTGTTCGTGGTGACGCTGGCCACCGGGGGAATCATCGTCGCCCAGGTGGTGGACGGCCAGCAGGAAGCGGACTACCTGGTCGAGGTTCCGCTGGTCGCGCTGATGTTCCTGGCGATGGTCTGGCACGGGCGGCGCCGGCACGCGGCACTACTGCAGCAGATCGCGGCGATGGGAGAGGTGCAGCGCGTGTCGCGGGAAAACATGCGCTTGCTCGAGCAGCAGCAGATGTTCCTGCTCGATGCCTCACACGAGCTGGGCACGCCGATCACCGTGGCGCTTGGCCACGCGGAGCTGATTGAGCAGTCGGCCACCGACGAGACGGTCGCCGAGGACGCCCGCGTGGTGATCGGCGAGCTGGCGAGGCTGCGCAGGCTGTCGAGCCGCCTGCTGCTGCTCGCCGCGGCCGGCAGCCCCGGCTTCCTTGACCTGGCGCCGGTCGCGGTCGGCTCGGTCGTGCTCGAGGCGCTGGACCGCTGGGGTTACACGCCGCGGAGGTGGCGGCTGGGTGAAGTGGCGGAGGCGACCGTCCCCGGTGACCGTGACCGGCTGGCCGTGGCGCTTGACGCCCTGCTGGAAAACGCCATCGCGCACACGGACAAGGACGACCGCATCGAGCTCAGCGCCCGCGTCGAAGACGGGCACGTCATCCTGGCGGTGGCGGACTCCGGCTGCGGCATCCCGCCGGCGGACCTGGAGCGGGTCTTCGGGCGGTTCTCCCGTGCGGCTCCCTTCCGGAGCCGGGAGTCCGGGGGGTTCGGGCTCGGGCTGCCGACCGTCGCCGCGATCGCCGAGGCCCACCAGGGCTCGGTCCGGGTGAACAGCACCGTGGGCAAGGGCTCGACCTTCGAGATCCTGCTACCCACCGAGCTGACGACGGCGGTAACCGGCGACTCCGCACCCAGCGGGGCGGCGGCGGCCTCGGCTTAGCCCCACGTCGGCGCCCTGATCAGGTAACGAGGAACGCACGACGCTCTTCATCCTATTGAAGGCGGGTTTCCGCTCCTCTAGCGTGTGCGCAATGTAGTTATCCCGGAGCCGTAACCAGATGAGGAGATTGAAGTGTTCACCGTAACCAAGCTTTCTCTGACCCCGCTGTCCCGCGCGCGCGCCCCGCGGCGGGCCCTTGCGGTGATCGCCGTGGGCGGGTGCTGCGCGCTGCTCGCCGCCTGCAGCTCAAGCAACGCGAGCTCCGCTGCCTCCACCGCGAGCTCGGCCGCTTCCTCCGCTGCCTCCGTCGCGAGCTCGGCTGCGTCCGCGGCCGCGTCCGCCGCGAGCTCGGCCGCGTCCGCAATTGCCTCCGCCGCGGGGTCCGGGGCCTCCGCCGCGGACTGCGTCATCATCAAGCAGGTCGACTCCAATGCGATCTCCACCCTGGCGCCGCTGCAGAGCGACTCCACGGCGCAGGCTACCGCCGCCCTGAAGACCTATATAACCCAGCTCCAGGCGGACCAGGCCAAGCTCACCTCGGCCGGGGGCAAGAGCGCGCTGAGCGCCTACATCGCCGCCTTGCAGAAGGCGTCGACGGAGAGCACGGCGGACGCGACCACCACCATCACGAGCGCCCTCGGCGCGCTCGGCGCCGCCTGCCCGTGAGGCAGCTCGCCGAACCAGGCGCGCTTAACATCGACCGGTGACGCGAAAAGCCGCCGCGGGCATGCCCGCGGCGGCTTTTCGCCCGGTGGATATTGTTGGTAGACATCGGCCAGACCCTTGGAGTGCCCGTGACCGCTGCCCTGCGCGATGTCGTGATCTGTGAGCCGCTGCGCACCCCCGTCGGCGGTTACGGCGGCGTCCTCCGTGACGTTCCCGCGGCCGAGCTGGCCGCCGCCGTCATCCGCGCGCTGCTGTCCCGTACCGGCCTTGAGCCGGGTGCGGTCGATGACGTCATCTTCGGTCAGTGCTACCCGAACGGAGAGGCGCCGGCCATCGGCCGGGTAGCGGCACTTGACGCCGGCCTGCCGGTGGAGGTGCCGGGAATGCAGATTGACCGGCGGTGCGGCTCGGGGCTGCAGGCGGTGCTGAACGCGGCGATGCAGGTGCAGACCGGGGTCAGCGACGTCGTGCTCGCCGGCGGCGCGGAGAGCATGAGCCAGGCCGAGTACTACAGCCTCGACGTCCGGTGGGGCACGCGGGGCGGCCAGGCCGGGCTGCACGACCGGCTCGCCCGTGGCCGCGTCACCGCCGGCGGTATTCATCACCCGGTGCCAGGCGGCATGCTCGAGACGGCGGAGAACCTCCGCCGCGAGTACGGCATCCCCCGGGAGGAGCAGGACGCCCTGGCCCTCCACTCGCACCGGAAGGCCGTGGCGGCCCAGGCGGACGGCCGGTTCGCCCAGGAGATCGTCCCGGTGACCGTGCGCACCCGCAAGGGAGAGACGGTGGTGGACACCGATGAGCACCCGCGGGCCGACACGACGCTGGAGAAGCTGGCCGCGCTGCGCCCGGTGCTCGGCAAGAGCGACCCGCAGGCCACGGTGACCGCGGGGAACGCCAGCGGGCAGAACGACGGTGCCGCGGTATGCGTGGTCACCTACCCGGAGCGGGCCGCCGAGCTTGGCCTGCGGCCGCTTGGCCGCCTGGTCAGCTGGGGGGTGGCCGGCGTCCCGCCGGAGACGATGGGCATCGGCCCGGTTCCCGCCACTGCCCGGGCCCTGGCCCGCGCGGGGCTGAAGCTCGACGACATGGACCTGCTCGAACTGAACGAGGCGTTCGCCGCGCAGGCGCTCGCCTGCCTGCGCGAGTGGGGCACCGACGGCACCGACGAGCGGCTGAACGTGGCCGGCTCCGGCATCTCGCTCGGCCACCCGGTCGGGGCGACCGGGGTCCGGATCCTCACCACGATGCTGCGCGAGATGGACCGCCGCGGCGCGCGCTACGGCCTGGAGACGATGTGCATCGGCGGCGGCCAGGGGCTGGCCGCCATCTTCGAGCGGACCACCTGACCCGGACCCTGCGCCCTGGCCGATTGCCGGGTCTCTTCGGACGTCGCCTTGGCCCGTTCTGGTTACCGGATCCGGTAGTCCTCGAGGATGCGCCGGCCGATGATCATCTTCTGGATGTCGGAGGTGCCCTCGCCGATGAGCAGCATGGGGGCTTCGCGGTAGAGGCGCTCGATTTCGTATTCCTTGGAGAACCCGTAGCCGCCATGGATGCGGAAGGCGTCCTCCACCACGTCATGGCAGTACTCGGCGGCGAGGTACTTGGCCATGCCGGCTTCCAGGTCGTTGCGCTGGCCGGAGTCCTTCTTCCGTGCCGCCATGATCATCATCTGGTGCGCGGCCTCGACCTTGACGGCCATCTCCGCCAGGCGGAACTGCACCGCCTGGTGCTGGGCGATGGGCTTGCCGAAGCTGCGGCGCTGCTGCGCGTAGCCGATGGCGAGCTCGAAGGCGCGCAGCGCGACGCCGCAGCCGCGGGCGGCCACGTTGACCCGGCCGACCTCGACCCCGTCCATCATCTGGTAGAAGCCGCGGCCCGGTGTTCCGCCCAGGATCTGCTCCGGCGACGTGCGGTACCCGGTGAAGATGAGCTCGGTGGTGTCGACGCCCTTGTAGCCCATCTTCTCGATCTTGCCGGGGATGGTCAGGCCGGGTTCCACCGTGCCGTAGCCCTGCTTCTTCTCCACCAGGAACGTGGTCATGTTCCGGTAGACCGACTCGGCGCCCTCGTCGGTCTTGACCAGCACCGCGACCAGCGTGGCGGTGCCGCCGTTGGTCAGCCACATCTTCTGCCCGTCGATGACGTAGGCCTCGCCGTCACGGGCCGCCCTGGTCTTGATGGCGGACACGTCGGAGCCGCAGTCGGGCTCGGACATGGAGAAGGCGCCGCGCAACTCGCCCGTCGCCATGCGCGGCAGGTAACGCCGCTTCTGCTCGTCCGTGCCGTGCTGGGCCAGCATGTAGGCGACGATGAAGTGCGTGTTGATGATGCCGGAGACGCTCATCCAGCCGCGGGATATCTCCTCCACGGTCAGCGCGTAGGTCAGCAGGGACTCGCCGAGGCCGCCGTACTCCTCGGGGATGGTCAGGCCGAACAGTCCCATCTCGCACATGGCATCGACGATCTTCTGCGGGTAGACGTCGTCGTGCTCAAGCTGCTGGGCGTTCGGGAGGATCTCCCGGTCCACGAACTCGCGGACGGTGCCGAGGATCTGCCGCTGAACGTCGGTGAGTCCTTCTGTCTGTGCCAACCGGCCCACGTGCCGACCTCGCTATCGCTCTGACGGCGAGGCGGTTGCGACCACCCCGCGCTTGCGTAGTTCCGTGATGTCCTCGTCGGACAGGCCGAGATCGGCCCGCAGGATCTCGGCCGTGTCCTCGCCGAGCAGCGGGGCGCGGGCCGGCGCCCGGTCGCCGGCCGTCCCGGTCACGATGGGGGAGGCGGGCGCGTGATAACGGCCGACGCCCGGCTGCTCGATGACCCCCATGAGGGGATTGACGCGCACGTCGTCGCTTTCCGCCACCTCGCGGAAGCTCCGGTAGACGGACCACAAGGTGGAGGCAGGCGCGAGCGCCTCGCGGACCTGGTCCAGGTCATGCGCGCCGAACCAGCGCTGCAGCAGGCCGGCCAGCGAGTCGCGGTAGGCGTACCGGTCAGCCTCGGCGGAGAAGTCGGCGCCGAGCGCCTGCTCAAGCGCGCTCACCGGCCCCGTGAGGCCGGCCGCGGCCACCAGGTCCGCCCAGTGCCGCCCGGTCAGGGCCACCACCATGACCCGCCGGCCGTCGCGGGTGGCGAAGTCGCGCGCGAAGGAACCGTACAGGTGGTTGCCGACGCGTCGCCGGCTGGCCCCGTTGACTTCCGCTTCGGCCAGGAAACCGAGGTTCCCCGCGGTCGCCAGCGCGACGTCGTCGAGCGCCACGGTGAGCTGCTGTCCCGCTCCGGTCAGTCGCCGCTGCCGCTCGGCGCCCAGGATGCCGATCGCCGCGTAGAGCCCGCACGCGACGTCCCACGCGGGGAGCACGTGGTTGACCGGTCCTGCGTGCTCTTCCGGCCCGGTCACCAGGGGGAATCCCGTGCTCGCGTTGACTGTGTAGTCCACGGCGGGCCGGCCGTCGCGCAGGCCGTCGATCCGCAGGTGGATCAGGTCCGGCCTGACCGCCGACAGCGCCTCGTAGCTCAGCCAGGGCCGGTCCGCGTTGGTCAGCACGATACCGCCGCCCGGCCCCGACCCGGCGATCAGCCGGATGACCAGATCCCTGCCCTCGGGGGAGCGGAAGTCGGCGACCAGGGAGCGCTTGCCTTTGTTCAGCCCGGTCCAGTACAGGCTGGTGCCCGACGCCGCCAGCGGCCACCGGGTGTAGTCCGCCGCCCCGCCCGGCGGGTCGACCCTGATCACCTCCGCGCCGAGCTGCGCCAGCGTCATGCCTCCCAACGGTCCCGCGACGAACGTCGCGACCTCGATCACCCGCAACCCGGCCAGCGGCTTCCCGGTCGCTGGCAGCCCGCGCGAGTGAACGCTCATCTCATCACCACTCCCTAGTTGCGCGACCACATTGTCCTACCTGCCTTCCTACCGCACGAACCTGGGCCGCAGCCTCCGCGGGGGAGTGCTGCGGGTCAGGGCTGGTCGCCCGCGAGAGCGATTGCGCGCGTCTCGGGAACTCCCAGCATCAGCAGGCTCGTGATCGTCGCTGCCCGGGCGCCGAGGGTCCCGTTCGACCGTTCGCTGTCCGCGATGGCGAACACGACGCCGTAGGCAACCTGGCTCAGGATGCCCGCCGGCAGGTGCTGTGCGAACACGTCGTTGTCCTGGCCCCGTTTCACGAGGTCGGCGAGGAGCTCATCGACTGGCCCGAGCAGGCCGTGGATCGCCTCGCCGTACTCGCCCCGGCGCAGCGCCAGCAGCACCCGGTACCGGTGCGCCACCGGCCAGAGGCGGGCGATGAATTCGGCCCACGCCGCGTCCGCTGCTGCGTCGGAGGCGTTGACTTCGGTGAGCACGGCTGTCACCTCGGTGACGGCCCGTTCCGTGAGTGTCCGAATCAGGTCGAGGCGCGAGGGGAAATGGCCGTAGACCGTGCGGCGGACGACGCCGGCGGCGGAGGCGATGTCGCCCATTCCGGCGTCGGGGCTCTCTCCCAGCACATCGAGGGCGACGTCGAGGATGCGATCGCGTGTCTCGTTCATCGAGCGCACACGGGAGGACTCGGTAGGCACCACGCCATTGTTGCACACCAGTGTGCAATGAAGTAGACTGCACACCAGTGTGCAG
>Ga0265338_10001240_pt1 | contig 42050 bp, 49 predicted proteins | sample 42126metaG_FD_193579 | JGI IMG/M metagenome (GOLD analysis project Ga0265338, IMG submission 193579) | Rhizosphere microbial communities from Carex aquatilis grown in University of Washington, Seatle, WA, United States - 4-21-26 metaG | ecosystem: Host-associated > Plants > Roots > Rhizosphere... | reverse complement strand
GACCTCACGGTATGCTATAATTTAGCTACTTTCGGGCTCATAGCTCAGTTGGTTAGAGCGTTGCATTGACATTGCAAAGGTCAGAGGTTCGACTCCTCTTGGGCCCACACCAAGATTAAAAGTATATAAAAGTAATCAAAAAAACTATCCTCAAATCTAAAAAGTTCGACTCTTGCTAAGATATTTATGTTCTTTCATTCAACATCTTAAAACCACAAAGACAAAAAGAATAATTATATTATTGCTTTATTTTTATAGATAACTTTTTTTTCTAAAAAGCTTATAGTATTGATTTATTCATATAAATCTGTATAATACACATGATATGACTGCTGAATTGGGAAATGAAATGGCTAGAGGCACTGCAATCTGTATTGGTCGTCCACCAGAAACTGGTTCTACGCCTGACATACCAGGCACAGCTAAAGTTGGCCAGATCAATCTGGCTTTTGGTCCTAAAGGCCAAATGATTTTTGAGGGTTGTACTGCACTCGTTGGAAATAGTTGCACTATATTTGAAAGTAACCCAAACCTAGCACCTGATTGTCCGGTTAAATTAAGGGCTAGTACATCTAGAGAAGAAAACGGCGATACTCCCAGAGAGGTTATAACTATTAGATACCCCGAGTATACTCTTACTTTAGATCAAGGTGCCCATGAGGTAAGAAGAAGTGATAGAGAAGGGCCAATTAATTTAACTCCCACTGAATTTGGTTTATTGAATGTATTCATGGGACATAGTGGGAGAGTTATAAGTAAGAGCCAAGTACTTGAAGCTTTGGAGCCTGGCAGTTCCGATTACAGAAAACCAACATATGTGATTAATTTAGTAGCCTTCCTTCGTAATAAAATTGACGGACCTGATAAGGGTAATACACCTTCATTTTTAGAAACAAAGCATGGTCATGGTTATGGAATTCTTGGCGGAATGAGACAAGATCCACAATAGTAGCTCCAAATAAGAGATGTCTCATGATAATATGAAAGAAACTGTATGGAGAATATCTCCAAAGGGTTAATAAACTAAACAACTCACTAAATGATATAATAAAAGTATGTCACGAGACGAAGCTTATCAGCTCCTTACAAAATATCTTAAAAACAAAAACCTTATCAAACACTCTCTGGCTGCTGAGGCGGCTATGAGAGGCATTTATAGGCATCTTACGCCAAAAGATGAACAAAATGCAGTCGATGAAGAAAAATGGGGGATTACGGGGCTTCTGCACGATATAGACTATGAAATCGCACAAGAAACTAATGAACTAAACAAACATGGCAAACTCTTATTTGAAAACGGAGAAGTAAAACTCCCCGAAGATATTGAGCACGCAATCAGATCACATAATTACACAATTACAGGAACCGATCCTGAAAGCCTAATGGACTGGGCCATAACTGCATGTGATCAACTCACAGGACTCATCACAGCATGTGCGCTTGTCCGCCCTGATAAAAAATTGGCATCAGTAACACTTGAATCTGTAGAAAAGAAGTTTGGTCAAAAAGCCTTTGCTGCAGGTGCAGACCGCAACTCAATTATGCTTTGTGAAAGTAAGCTTAACATTCCGCTGAAAGATTTTATCGAAATAACTCTCCAAGCAATGCAGGATATCAGTGACCAATTAGGCCTCTAAAGTGGTTACTCGTCTTAACGTGTGCTACTATTGAATTATGGTTGATCCACAACCTTTTGAACGATCAAGCAAACTTTCACGAAAAGAAATTATTATAAATAATTTTATTGGCGGTATCTCCTGGGGCCTGGGTGCGACAGTTGGTCTTGCTTTATTTTTCTTGATCATTGGCATTTTGGCCAAAGAGATCAACATTGTGCCTCTTGTAGGATCATTCGCGTCACAAATTCTAAATTATATCTTGGCAACCAATCACAATTTGCAACATTAATAAGTCAACAATTAAACGTATAGCCATTTAGCCTTTTTTTTACTATAATGCCTACATGAGCAATAACGATAACCTTTCTAGTCTTCGTCATTCAACAGCCCATCTTCTGGCTGCAGCGACGCTTGAATTATATCCTGAAACCAAACTTACCATTGGACCAGCTATCGAAACTGGTTTCTACTATGATTTTGACCTGGGTGAACAAAAAATAACAGATGCGGATTTCCCGAAAATTGAGAAAAAAATGGCCGAGATTTTGAAAACATGGAGTACATTTTCTCATCGAGAAGTAACTGAGACAGAAGCAAAAAAAATCTACAAAAATAATCCATATAAGCTTAATCTTATTGACGGTATTGTGGAAAGAGGAGAAAAAATTACCCTTTACAAAGTAGGGGATTTTGAAGATCTTTGTCGTGGAGGGCATAGCGAAGAGCCAAAAAAAGATATTGGAGCTTTTAAACTTCTCTCTATTGCAGGCGCATATTGGCGCGGAGATGAAAAAAATAAGATGCTGACAAGAATTTACGGAACTGCATTCCCAACAAAAAAAGAATTGGATGACTATCTCGAAATGCTTGAAGAGGCAAAAAAGCGCGATCACAGGAAGCTGGCTCAAGAATTAGATCTTATTGTTTTTTCAGATTTAGTAGGATCAGGTTTACCATTATATACCCCGAAAGGAGCCATTCTTAGGAATGAAGTTTATAACTTCAGTCGGAAATTAAATAAAAAGATAGATTATCAAGAAACGGCTATGCCAAGTGTTAACCGTGCCGAATTGTTTAAAGTTTCGGGACATTATGACAAATATAAAGACGATATGTTTGAAGTAAGATCTCATTACTCGAAAGAAGAATTTTTCCTTAAACCCATGAATTGTCCTCAACATTGTGTCATTTTTGGAAGTCGAGGGAGATCATACAGAGAACTGCCCTTGAGATTTTCAGACTTTTCGGTATTGTACCGTGATGAAAAACCAGGAGAAATTAATGGTCTTTTTAGATCTCGTGCTTTTACGCAAGATGATGGACATTGCTTTTGTACTGAAGAACAAATTGGTGAAGAATTTCAAAAGGTGCTCGGTGTTGTAGATGAAGCACTAAAAGCATATGGATTTACCTACTGGATTCGATTATCTCTGAGAGACCCTGAACACAAAGAAAAGTATTTAGGAGATGATGCTGTTTGGGAAAAGGCAGAAACCAAACTTCGATCAATAGTTGAACAAAGCAAACTCCCTTATAAAGAAGGACTTGGCGAAGCCGCAATTTATGGGCCAAAACTTGATTTCATGGCAAAAGATTCGTTAGGACGTGAATGGCAAATTTCAACAATTCAGCTTGATATGATTATGCCAGTACGCTTTGGCCTTGTTTATACAGATCAAGATGGTTCACAGAAAGCTCCTTTCATGATCCACAGAGCTATTATTGGCTCTGAACGATTTATTGCTATTTTAATAGAACATTTTGCAGGAAAATTTCCTGTTTGGCTTTCACCTGTTCAGGTAACACTTATTCCAATTGCTGACAGGCATATTGAATTTACTGAAAAAGCCGCAAAACTGTTAAAAGATGCAGGAATTCGAGTTGAAACTGATATCCGTTCAGAGCGGCTTCAGGCCAAAATTCGTGACGCCACTTTACAAAAAGTACCTTTTATGGGTATAATAGGGGACAAAGAAGTTACTGATGAAGTAATTTCGATCCGGAAACGAAATGGAGAAGATCTTGGACAACTCAAGATAGCTTCATTTCTAAAACAATTGTTACAAGAAATTGATAAAAAGAACTAAATTTAAACAGCAAGAAAAACGGTATAGAATAAACAGCCGAATCTTTGCATCGCCCCTTCGCGTCCTAGACACCGAAGGCAAACAGATTGGCGTCATCAGTAAAGATGAAGCGTTGAGACTTGCCCAAGAACAAGAGTTGGATTTGGTTGAGGTAGCACCAACTGCCAAACCACCTGTTGCAAAACTTATCGATTTTAATAAGTTTTTATATCAACAGGCTAAAAAGAAACAGGAAGAAAAGAAAAAAGCTAAGAGTTCCGAGACCAAGGAAATCCGCCTTGGTCCTTTTATTTCTGATAATGACTTACAAGTGATGATCAGACGTGGACGGGAATTTTTGGAAGACGGTGATAAAATACGATTGGTTGTCAGATTCAGAGGAAGACAAATTACACGATCTGAATTTGGAAGAAATACTATACAAAAAGTTGTTGATGCGCTTGCAGACATATCAAAAATTGACCGCGAGCCGCATTTTGAAGGGAAACAGTTAATCGCAATGTTATCTGTCGAGAAAGGAAAAAAACATGAAGAAGATGAAACAAAAAGTTAGAAAATCAGCAGCCAAACGCTTTAAAGTTACAAAAACAGGTAAAGTGATGTTTGGGCACCAGTTTGGTGGTCATTTAAAACTTCACAAATCAAAGAGAAGACTACGAAGACAAAAAGAACCAGGAGTTCTTGTAGGAAAATTCGCAAAAAGAGTAAGACGTATGTTAGGCGTCGCCTAACATCGATTATTTGATGTTAAAAATGAGATTTTCTGGAAACCGAATCTTTGATAATTTGATATCAAGTATTCAAAAAATCAAGATTTCAAGATCAAAGATGTCACATTTCACACATCAAAATATCTAAAACATTATGGCACGAATTAAACGGGGAACCGTATCACGAAGAAAACATAATAAACTTTTGGGACTTACCAAAGGATATCGCGGTACAAAAAGTAAATTGGTAAAAGTAGCGAAAGAAGCTGCTCTTCATGCTGGGCAATACGCTTATAACGGTCGCAAACAGAAAAAACAAGATTTTCGTACCCTCTGGATTACTCGTATTGGCGAAGCAGTCAAAAAAGAAGGTCTTTCTTATAGTGTTTTTATTAACAAACTTCACAAGACAAATATCGGACTTGATAGAAAAATTTTGAGCAATCTTGTCGTTGAAGATCCAGAGACATTCAAGCATATCGTTGACAAAGTAAAAAACGTATAATAGAATAAATTATATGAATAAACAATTGCAAGCTTATTATTGGTTTCAATTTACTTCCCAACCCGGGAGGAAACGTCGCGGTTTAGTGTAAAACTAACAAGAAACCAAAAACGTGAATCCTCCCCAAAAGGGAGGTTTTTTTTTGTTAAAATTATGAAAGTACTTGGAATAGGTGAATCAGTAATAGATAATTTATATTTGGTCGACGACGAAAAACCAGAGCTACGTTCCGCGCCGCAAAAACATGTCGGGGGTCCGGTGTTGATTGCTTTACTTCTTTTGGCACGATTAGGAGAAGACTGTACACTAGTTACTAGTCTCGGCAACGATGAAGATGGCGAGCTGATTAAATCTTTGACCAAACACGAAAATGTAACAATTATCCCAAAAACGCAAAGAAAGACTAAAGTGAATACAATTTTAACCAGCATAAATACTGGTCAACGAAAAAAAATAAGAGGGACAACGGTTCATCGCAAAATTAAAGATCTGGGGAGAAATTTCATCAGACAGTTTGATGTGATCATTATGGATCGTCATGAACATGACGCATTTTATGAAGTGGTAAAAATGAAAAAACCGTCTGCCAAAATTATCATTGATCCATCAACAGAAATATCAAAATTCACTCTCGATATGATTAAATACGCTGATTATCCCATTATTCCTATTGAAGCAGTGACACCAACATACACAGGCTCGCTTGAGCAAATTGACCATGTACTCAAACGTCTTTATGAATGGACCAACAAACCTCTGATCATCACAGCAGGCGATATCGGAAGCTTTATCTTCAATGGTTCAACTGCCGAACTACTTCCACCTCTTCCAGTAAAAGCTATCGATACTCTCGGTGCTGGAGATGTCTATCGCGGTGCCTTTGCTTTTGGCATAATACAAGGATGGGATCTTAAAAAAACCGCACGTTTTAGCAATATTGTCGCAGCTTTACAATGCACAAAACTTGGTAATGCAGCAGCAATCCCAACAAAAGAAGAAATTATGCAATACCAAGATACCTTACTTGAAGGGAAAATATTAACCTCTTGTACGCTAAACAATATTTTTTTACAATTACAAAGTAAATTATGAATAACAAACAATACGACTTAGAAATTATTGCAGGTCCGTGTTCTATAACACCTGAAAATACAGAACAAATAATTAATGAAATTGCACACGTAAAAACACCAGATGGCAAACGTGCTGTTTATGGCACCCGTGTTGTAGGCCTAAAATCCCGAACAGCTCTTGATGAAAATGGCAGTGGCATGGGAATTGATTATGAAGTTGTTAGAGAAGCACTTAATCTTCCTGAAAATGAAAGAGAAAAATTAACGATGCCAAGCGTTGAGTTAGCAGAAAAAATTGCAAAAAAGACAGGCCTTATGATTGCATCAGAAATTATGATTCCTCATATACAACTTCCATTCTTTGAAAAAAAAGAATCTCTAAAAGGTAATTTTTTACCCTGGAATCCGGCAGTTAATCAGTTGGGATGGCAATTATTTGAAATGAATGAATTTGCAAAACGGAATGATTGGAATATCGGCATTAAACATGGGAAATTTTTAGGTAAAGATCCACTTGAAGTTGCAAATCACCCTGATTATAAAGGAGAAACAACGCTTGAAAAAGTAGTTCTCGGATTAACCGCGTATCTTTCAGGCCACCCAAAGGATCTTATTATTATTCACCGCGGAGTTGATGTACCGAGAAATAAGGATTATCGAAATGCAATAGCACATGAAATCATGAAAAGAATAAAACAAAAAGCACCTTTCGCAAAAATGTATTTCGATCCCACACATACTATTGGTCCTAAAATGAGACATACCATTATTGATGAAACCATTTCTGCAATGAAATTAAAAGTGGAAGAAGATTTTCTTTACGACGGAGTTATTGCTGAAGCAGGAGATTCACCAACAGATGCCGATGAACACATAACAATCACAGAATTACAAGATTTAGTTATTACATTAAGTACTTTTAGAAGGCTCCGTCCTCCAACTTCTCTGTAATGAAACGAGTAACAATTACCATTAAAAAGCCCCAAGAATCTTACGATATTGTGATCGGAAATGATCTTATTAAAAACTTACAAAAATATATAAAATTCTCTGAATATACAAAAGTTGTTCTTATAACTGATGACAATGTTTGGCGAAGTTGGCAACAGGTAATTGAAACCGCTCTTCCGCTGAATACTCATCATATTATTCTTCTTCCGGGTGAACAAGCAAAAAACATAGATTCTTTGCAAATAATTTGGAAAAAACTTTTAGATATTGGCTGCGACAGAAAATCACTAATTATCAATTTCGGTGGCGGTGTCATTGGCGACATAGGAGGATTCGCAGCATCAACATACATGAGAGGAATTGATTTTATTAATATTCCCTCAACATTGCTTTCTCAAATCGATGCAAGTGTTGGTGGAAAAACAGGATTTGATTTTGTAGGTATCAAAAATCTTATTGGAACGTTTAATCAACCGAATGCAGTGTTTATAGATGTCCAAACATTAACAACTTTGCCAAAACGTGAATTTATTTCAGGATTTGCTGAAATTATAAAAACTGGATTAATATTTGATAAGGATTTTTTTGAAACTGTTACGAGTAAAAACCCTTCAGAATTTTCAGAATCGGAGTTAATTAAAATAATTGAAAAATCTTGTGATTTAAAATCCACGATTGTGCAAATGGATGAAAAAGAAAATGGAAAAAGAAAATTGCTAAACTTCGGCCATACCATTGGACATGCCATTGAATCAATTTCATTAGAAACAGATAAACCGCTACTTCATGGTGAAGCAGTAAGTATCGGTATGGTTGCTGAAGCAAAGATTGCGAAGGAGATTGGGCTACTTACCCAAGAAGAAGCAACTATTATAAAAGAAAAATTACAAAACGCAGGTCTTCCAATTACGCTTCCAAATTTTTCAACTGAGTCAATAATAAAAAAAATGAAATCAGACAAAAAAAATAGTGGAGGACATATAAATTTTACATTACTTAAAAAAATTGGTGATGCAATTATCAATCAAACTGTTGATGAAGAAGTGATAAAAAAAATACTAAACAATGTATCAATGGAACAATGAAAAAAATTAAACTTTATCCATTAAAAAATCCAATTACTAAAACAATTTTATTACCTGGATGTATAGGTTACACAATTCGTGCATTAAATATTGCAGCAATGACAAAAGGAAGTGTCAAAATTCTCAACCCTCTCAAAAGTGATGACACTGCTCATATGTTCAATGCATTACAGACATTAGGAATTGTCGTAGAAGAAAAACCAAATGCGTTCATTGTTCATGGAGACATACATGATGTTGTTGAGAAAGAATATAACATTGATATTGGACTATCAGGAAGAACAGCGAGAAGTATTTTGGGACTTTTATCAATTGTCCCCGGAACAAAAATAGTAACATGCAAAGAGCCATTCAAGAAACGTCCGATTGCTGATCTTGTAGATGGTCTACGGCAACTTGGGTCAAAAATTGAGTATCTTGAACAGGATGGACATCTTCCTGTAAAAATCACATCAAGCAAACTTACAATTAGCTCTACCAAAATGAAAGGAGAACTCAGCAGTCAATATTTTTCCTCACTTATGATGATTGCTCCACTTGTCGGAGGACTTACTATTGATGTTATTGGAGAACAATCTTCCAAACCCTTCATCGACATGACAATTGCTATTATGAAAAGTTTTGGAGTAAGTGTTGTCAACAAAGATTATAAACAATATATCATTGAAAATACTGAACAGTACAAAAACCCGGAGGTGTATGAAGTAGAGCCGGAAGCAACATCCGCGAGTTATTTTTTTGCAATTGCGGCAATTACCAAAAGTACTATCAAAATTCTTCATCTCAGTCCAAATTCCGCTCAAGGAGATATTGCATTTGCTGATATCCTTGAAAAAATGGGATGTCGCATTATTAAAGACACAGAAAACAAATGGATTGAAGTAACAGGAACCGATCAATTAAATGGAATAAAAATAAATATGAACGCAACGCCAGATCTTGTCCCTACACTAGCTATCGTTGCTGCGTTTGCAAAAGGCAAAACAATAATAACAGATATTGCTCATGTCAGATTGAAAGAAACAGATCGTATCTCATCGCCACAAAATGAATTGAAGAAAATGGGAATCAGAACCGAATCGACGGAAGATACATTCACGATCCTTGGTGGAAAACCTCAGCCTGCAACTATCGATACCTATCATGATCATCGGATGGCAATGGCGTTTGCTACAGCTGGCGCAACAATTTCCGAAATAACAATTAATGATCCCGACGTTGTGAATAAATCATTCCCTGAATTTTGGAATAAACTGGAAGAAATTGGGATGATAGTTGAAAGGATAAATATATCATGAACATTATACTCGTCGGTTTGCGTGGAAGCGGAAAATCAACTGTTGGAAAAATAATTTCTCGAAAACTAAATAAAACTTTTTATGATCTCGATTCAATAATTATTAAAAAAGAAAAAAAGACTATACCTGAACTAGTAGGGAAATACGGCTGGGAATATTTTAGAGAAAGAGAAACAGAAACAATTAAAGAAATTTCAAAAGGAGAAAATTCAGTAATTGCAACTGGGGGAGGCACAATAAAAAAAAATGAAAATATCGATATGCTTAAAAAAAAGGGTAAATTTATTTTTTTAAAGACTTCTCTGGAACAAATTACCGCAAGGATTGGTGATGATAAAAGTCGCCCATCATTAGAGGGCAAAAAATCATTCATCGATGAAATGCAGGAAATTTGGATTATGAGAAAGCCAATTTATGAACAAGTAGCAGATATTATAATTGAAACTGATGACAAATCACCGGAAGAAGTAGCAAATGAAATTATAAGCCGTTTATGAATATAACAGCAAAGACAAAAATTTGTATGGTAATTGGTGATCCTGTGGCACACTCTTTGTCACCGCAGATGCATAATGCAGGATATGAAGCGCTGAACATTGACAATCAATATATCTATGTAGGATGTAAAGTCGACGTAAATGATATTGATGATTTTATAAAAGGTGTCAGAGTGATGAAAATACAAGGTATCAGCTGCACGATGCCACATAAAATTGCCGTTATGCCATATTTGGATGAAATTAATGAGGTCGCAAAAAAAATTGGCGCTGTTAATACGATAGTAAATGACAACGGAAAATTAATAGGATATAACACTGACTGGTTAGGCATTATTACACCCTTAGAAAAGATCACAACTATTAAAAATAAAAGAGTTGCACTAATCGGCGCAGGTGGGGCAGCAAGAGCGGCTGCATATGCAGTAACATCTAAAGGAGCAAACCTTACTATTTATAATAGGACTCTTGAAAAAGCACAAAAGCTTGTAGAAATCTTTGGAGGAACAGCTTTCAGGCTTGATGGATTAAATAATATTACAAATGCAGATATTATCATCAACACAACGTCGGTTGGCCTCAAAAATAAAAACGAAACAATTTTACCAAAAAAATTTATAACAAAAAATCAAATACTCTTTGATGCTGTTTACGGAAACGAAACACAATTTCTCAGAGATGCTAAAGAAAAAGGCACGCAAACAATTGCCGGCGTCGAAATGCTTTTATGTCAAGGTGTTGAACAATTTAAATTGTTTACAGGGCATGATGCGCCGGTTGATGTCATGAGAAAGATTTTATTATGAAAATAAATTACTGTTTACCAATTTTAAATAAAACTAAAGAGCAAGTGATAAAACTAATAAATGAAAACCGTGAAGAGTATCAATATTTTGAAGTATGGCTTGACACAATCGATGGAATTGACAATATATTTGTAAATAAATTAGTAAATACGCTTGGCGACAAAATAATATTCCTTTTCCATCGGGGAATTCTTAAGAATCCCGGAATAGATCCTGAAAGAAAATTCCAAATTCTTGATCTTTTGGATAAAACACAAGCATTCTTGGATTTAGATCTTTCAGAAACGAAAGAACTTGACTACATAAAAAATAAAAAATTAAAAAATAATTTAATTGTCTCGTATCATAACTATGAAGAAACACCAGTTGATTTGACTGAAATTATTAAGAACATGGATAGTTATCATCCAGCAATTTATAAAGTCGCAACAAAATGTAATTATGAAACCGACGCGTTAAAACTCTTATTATTACAGCAAAACCTCCGTATACAAAATAAACGACATATTGTTCTTGGAATGGGAGAGTTTGGTACAATAACAAGAGTTTACGGAACTCTCTGGGGCAATGAACTTATCTATGCACCTTTTAAAAAGATAGAAGAAACGGCTCCTGGACAATTAACAAAACAAGAACTAAAAAAAATAATGAAGATTCTGGTCCCTAGTACCTAAAACCTAGTCCCTAACATATGGCAGGCAATACATTTGGACAATTATTTCGAATAACAACATTTGGCGAATCGCATGGAGGAGCCGTGGGCGTAGTTATTGATGGATGTCCACCAAACTTTGCAATTAGTGAAGAAGAAATTCAAAAAGATTTGGATAAAAGAAAACCTGGACAAAGCGCAATAACAACTCCTCGAAAAGAACAAGATAAAATTCATATTATGTCAGGTGTTGTCGATGGTAAAACAACCGGTACGCCAATTCTTCTTCTTGCATACAACAAAGATGTACGCTCAGAAGATTATGGCAATCTCAAAGATCTCTACCGTCCAGGACATGCAGACTATACTTTCCAAATGAAATATGGCATCAGAGATTATAAAGGAAGCGGTCGTGCGTCAGCGAGAGAAACATTGGCTCGTGTTGCTGCCGGAGCAATTGCAAAAAAATATCTCAAAGAAAAATTGGGAATAGAATTTATTAGTTATGTCGAACAAGTTGGAGATATAAAAACAGATATCAATTTTGAAACCGTTACCGAAAAAGAAATTGAATCCAATATCGTTCGATGTCCTGATAAGAAAATTGCTGAAAAAATGATACAGCTTATTGAAGAAGTACGTGATGATGGAGATTCTATCGGAGGAATAATCCGTGGAATCATTAAATATGTTCCAGTCGGATTAGGGGAACCAGTTTTTGATAAATTACCCGCAGATCTTGCAAAAGCTATGTTGAGTATCAACGCAACAAAAGGTTTTGAATTTGGTTCAGGATTTGAGGGAATAAAGTTGCGAGGTAGTGAACATAATGATGAATTCTATACTGATAAACATGGAAAAATTAAAACCAAAACAAATAATGCAGGCGGGACATTGGGTGGCATTTCAAATGGAGAAACAATGTATTTCAGAGTTGCATTTAAACCTGTCTCAACAATCAAAAAGAAACAGCAAACAATAACAAAAGATAAAAATTCTATAGAATTAGAAGCGAGTGGAAGACATGATCCATGTGTTTTACCACGAGCTGTGCCAATCGTTGATGCGATGGGTGCTCTTGTTATCATGGATCATTATCTGCGTCACAAAGCGCAAAATTTGTAGTATGAAAAAAACTTTGGAAAATTACAGAGAAGAGATTGACATAATAGATGAAGACTTACTCGAAGTTCTGGCAAAACGTTTTGCTGTTGTCCGTGAAGTTGGAAAATTAAAGAAAGAAAAAAACATTCAACCGCTTGATGAAAAACGATGGAAAATAGTTTTAGAAAGAGTAAAAACAAAAGCAAAAAAACATTTTCTTTCAGAAAAATTTATTGAAAAAATTTATGAAGAAATTCATCAAGAAGCATTAATAATTGAAAAAGAAAATGAATAAAAAAACCGTAACAATTATTGGATTTGGCCGTTTTGGGAAAACACTTTATCAACTCATTAAAGACGATTTTGATGTAACAATTTATCAACGTCAAAAAAAAGAAGAAATTAATTTTCCTATTACTACTGACCTTCAAAAAGCATATGAAAGCGAAGCAATTTTCTACGCGATTCCGATTGAAGCATTTGAGTCGGTAATCATTCAACACAAAAAATTTTTCCGGCCGGAACATGTCCTCATCGATGTTCTTGCGGTCAAAGCATATCCTGCCAGAATTTTTAAGAAACATTTATTTGGGACAAAAACACAAGCTCTTCTGACACATCCGATTTTCGGCCCTGACAGTTCTAAAAACGGATTTGCCAATTTAACTATTGTAGTTAACAAATTTTTAGCAAACGATGAAACATACCAATTTTGGAAAAATTATTTTGAAAGCAAACAACTGCGTGTTATTGAATTGTCAGCCGAAGAACACGACAGACTTTCAGCGAATTCTCTGGGATTAGCGCATTTTATCGGAAGACTCCTCGATGAATTTAATATGCAACCAACTCCTATTGATACCGTCGGAGCCACGAAACTTTTGGAAGTAAAAGAGCAAACATGCAACGATACGTGGGAATTATTTATGAATATGCAGCATTATAATCCACATACAAAAGACATGCGCATAAAACTTGGTGAAGCATATGATAAATTGTACAATCAACTTCTTCCCGAACGAGTGGATTCTCACCATTTCGTTTATGGCATTCAGGGCGGCATAGGGAGTTTTAATGAAGAGGCTTTAATGCATTATCTTACTCAAAAAAAGATTACTGACTACAAAATTGAATATCTCTATACTACAGAAAAAGTATTGAGAAATCTTCATGAAGGCAACATTGATTTTGGTCTCTTTGCAATTACAAATTCGACAGGTGGACTTGTTGAAGAAACAATGCAAGCATTAACGAAATATCAATGTACAATTGTTCAAGATTTTCAAATTCTCATCAAACACTTCCTGATGAAACAAAAAGATGTGCCAGCCGAAGAAATTGATACTATAATGGCTCATCCGCAAGTACTCAAACAATGTGAACAAACATTAGCAGAAAAATATACTCACTTCAAACTTATAAGTGGGACAGGGGATCTTGTAGATACAGCAAAAGCAGCTGAACAGCTTGCCAAGAAAAAATTGTCAAATAATATCGCAATTCTTGGACCATTGACTCTCGCGAAACGGTATCATTTTGATGTTCTTGACGAAAATTTGCAAGATAAAAAAGATAATTACACGAGATTTTTATTGGTAAAGCGATAAAAATCTCGCAATACTTACAAAAAACTATTATAATGCAATATATGGAAGAAAAATTACTCGGTATTAAAAACAACGCTATCTCACTCATTCTTGAAACAAAATCTCCAAAAGAACTTGAAGAAATTAGAATTCAATTTCTGGGAAGAAATGGAGAAGTTACGCAATTAATGAAAGATTTGCCAAAACTCTCAAAAGAAGAGCGACCAAAAATCGGTATCGTTGCAAACAATGTAAAAGATATCATTGAAGAAACAATAAAAACACGGGAGAAATCTTTGAAAGAAACAAAATCACTACATGTTTCTTCACTTGATGTAACAGAACCAGGGATAAAACCACCACTTGGACATCTTCATCTGGTAACACAAGCAATCCGTGAGATTACGACGATTTTCGCACAAATCGGATTTACCCGTGTGCGCTATCCTGAGATCGAATGGGACTGGTATGCGTTTACCTCTTTAAATTTTCCTGAAAACCATCCTGCACGTGATGATTGGGAAACGTTTTTTATCAAACAACAATCAGATCAAAAAAAAGGGACGGTTCTCTTAACACCACATACTTCTTCAGGACAAGTTCGAGAAATGGAAAAGGGGAAATTCCCAATTAAAATGTTGAATATCGCAAAAACATATCGAAGGCAATCAGATGTGAGCCATACGCCGATGTTTCACCAATTTGAAGGATTGGTGGTTGGAGAAAACATGGCGATTTCGGATTTGAAAGGAACACTAAATTATTTTGTTAAATCATATTTTGGAGAAAACAGAGTAAGTCGCATTCGACCGTATCATTTCCAATTCACCGAACCATCTTTTGAAGTTGATATCACCTGTGGAGTCTGTCTCGGAAAAGGTTGCCGGCTTTGCAAAGAAGGATGGCTTGAGCTTGGCGGTGCGGGGATGGTACATCCAAATGTTTTAAAAGCAGGAAAGGTCGACACTAAAAAATATACAGGCTTTGCATTCGGTTGGGGAGTAGAACGAGTACTTATGATGAAAGAAGGAATTAAAATTGATGATTTAAGAATTTTGTATGGTAATGATTTAGACTTTTTGAAACAGTTTTAAATCAGGGAAAAAGGGAACAGGAATCAGGGAGTAGAAATTAAAAAACTATTTTCTGTTCCCATTTCCCTGATACCTGATACCTGATACCTGATACCTGAATATATGAACATAAAAATACTAGACAGTTGGTTACGAGAATATTTGAAAACTTCAGCAACTCCAAAAAAAATAGGAGTAAATTTGTCACTGACGAGTGTTTCTGTTGAACATATCGAAAAATATAAAGATGATTTTGTCTATGATATAGAGATCACTACTAATCGACCAGATCTTATGTCTGTTGTTGGAATTGCACAAGAAGCCGCAACAGTTCTTCCACAATCAGGGATCGATGCGACATTTATAAAACCGGACTTGCAACTTCCTGACATCCATCCTTTAAAAAGTTCAGAACTTCATATTACATTCGATCAGAAACTTATTAATCGAATCTGTGCAGTTATTATGGAAGTTACTATCAAACAATCTCCACAATATATGAAAGACAGACTTGATGCATCTGGAATCCGAAGTCTTAACAATGTTATTGATATCACAAATTATGTTATGCGCGAAATCGGTCATCCAACACATGTCTTCGATTATGATAGATTGTTGAATCACACACTAAATATCCGAGAATCTAAAAAAGGAGAAAAAATGAGAACACTCGATGGGAAAGAATATGCACTTTCAGGCGGCGACATTATCGCGGATGATGGCAAAGGAGAAATTATCGATCTTATCAGTATTATGGGTACGGCAAACAGTGTTGTTACGAACAGTACCAAACGAATTCTTTTCTTTATCGATAATGTCGACCAACATCATATCCGAAAAACATCGATGGAACTTGGCATCCGAACTGAAGCAGCAATACTCAATGAAAAAGGAATCAATCCAGAATATGCACAAGACGCACTAGCCCGCGGAATTGAATTATTTGAGAAATTTGCCGATGGGAAAATTATCTCTGGAATAATTGATTTATACCCTCATCCTCCAAAAGAAACAACTATCACTTTATCGGAAGAAAAAATTAACGATGTTGTCGGGATAACAATACCTCTAAGTAAATCAAAACAAATTCTAACAAGTCTTGGATTTACAGTCGAACAACAAGAAGACAAACTTATTGTTACTGTGCCCAAAAATAAACAGGGTGATGATATGCAAATACCTGAAGATCTTATTGAAGAAATTGCAAGAGTTTATGGATACATTAATATTCCAGATACGTTACCAACATTTTCATCACAAGCATATTTCCATATCGAAAAAAATGATTTTTATTGGGAAGATCGTGTCAAAGATGCTTTGAAATATTGTGGTTTTACTGAAGTCTATACATATCCAATGGTTTCAGAAACGTTGTACGAAGGTCCAGTTGAAAATGCTGTGACTATTCAAAATCCACTTTCTGACGATATGGTCTACATGCGGAGTACTCTTATTCCCAGTCTTTTAAAAGTTGTAAAAGAAAATCAAGATCATGAAATAATTCAAATTTTTGAATTGGCAAATATCTATGAGAAAAACGGAAAAGATCTACCTAAACAATTATTAAAACTCGGTGGAGTAATCCACAAACCACACGCATCATTTTTAGAAGCAAAAGGTGTTATTGAAAGACTACTAGAAGATTTAGAAATTAAAAAAGTAGATTTTAAACAGCTTACTGATCGTTCGGGAGCTTTATTATCAATTGATAAGGAAAAACTCGGTACGATTGAAATATTGGATGGGACAACAGTCACTTTTGAATTGGACTTCGGAATTCTCTTAAAACACGCCACACTTAAGAAGCTCTATCATCCAGTAAGCAAATATCCTCCGCAAGTCGAAGACCTAGCAATCATCGCATCCTCAAGTGTACAAACTGGCGATTTGATTGAAGAAATAACAAAGCAAAGTGAATTGATCCGTGAAGTAACGCTACTTGATAAATATCAGGAAGCGCGGACCTTTCATATTATTTACCAAAGTTATGATAAAAATCTAACAGACAAAGAAATAGGAGAAATCCGCGAAAAAATCCTCAAAGTCCTCAAAGACAAATTCGGAGCAAGACTGAAAAGCTAATCAAAAACAAACCCCCAATTTCCTGGATGTAAACAGGACGTTACCCTCGCAAGAAACCAAAAGTTAGATAAATAATAGCAAATTTTCCAAAATTGCCTCATCCAGCGATCACAATGAAAAATATATGCAGTAGAATTGAACATAGCTGTACTATATGCTATAATCCTATAATATTTTACCCGGTGTATATTATGAAAAGAATTCTTTGGAAAATCTTTTTTTGGATAGTAAATATTTTTGTAATAGGGGCTATCTTGTCGGCAAATCAGGACGGTACCAAACATCTCGTTGCACATATAATTGAAACCTCCATGTGGTTCTCTTATTCTTTTGCACTTTATGCTTTTCTTTATCGGAAAATAAATATTAGATTATTTTTTTGGAAGCTAATGCTATGGATAAATACGATTTATTACTTCTTGTATATCTTTTACGAACTAACTCCAACAGCACCTGTCATAAAAAACTTTTCAGTATTTCAAGATAATGGTAAACCTGATAGATGGATTGATGTCTTTCTGACATTATTGTTTATTTTGCCAGTACTTTACGCAATTTTTAAATTATCTAAAGGGTTTTCTCTTGCAGTAAAAGACTTTGGATACCGCAAACTGTTTAATATGTTAACTCAACGGAAAAATTTTTATAAAAGCGTTATCCGATTTGGGAAAGCAGTAAAAAAATTTTTTGTAAATCTATCAAAAGTAAAAAAGATACTACTTGGAGTAGTATTAATTATTATTTTGCTGCTGGGATCAATATATGGTTATAGTCGTTATCTCCTGTCGCAAGCAGAAGACCAGATACTATCTCTTGAAAAAGTACTTGATGAATTCATGATTTATGAAACAAATAAGGAATACAAAAATGCATATAATTTATTCTCTGATCAGTTTACAGATTATAATGATTTGAATACTTTTATAACTTCAAGTGAATATGAACAACCCGAAATGCAAGGATATATAGGCAGAAGTTTATTTTTGGATAACTTTTGGATTAATTTTTATATTGGACAGCCTATATTTTTGAAGTATCAAGGACATTTTCTCTATGAAAATGGAGATGAAGGGCAAGTAGATGCAACATTTATTTTGGAAGGTAATAAATGGGAATTATATGGCATAAACATAACAGCTCCTCCAAGCAGATTTAATAAATTTATCCCACCTCAAGAAAAAAAATAACACCTCATAATTTATTAACAAATTTATAACTACTTTTCAAAATAGCCTCATGCCAAGACCATATGTATACTATGAGACAAGCTTTTGATATAATACATGAGTATGAAACAAAGTGCTTCCAAATTAACGAATATTAAGAGCAGATCCTTAGCGCCAAAATTAAAATTTTCGGTAAATTATTCATACGAAGATTATTATTCTCTATTTAGTACTTTTTATAACCATTCTAATAGAAGAGATATTTATCAAATTTTTTATTGGTTATTAGGAATTGTTTTAATTGTAATTTCAATTAACGGGTTTTATAAAGATCCGCAGTTTAATGCACGTGGAACAATCATTGGATTAATTTTACTCGTTCCACAAATTTATTATCTCAAATTGTATTCTTTTATTTACTTTCATATTAAAAAAAATTTTACTCCCGATAATTATATTATTGATGAATATGGTGTCAGAATTACTAGCAGAAGATTATTAAGAGAGAATCTAAAATGGTCAAGCATCTACAAATTTATTGTTATTGATGATCAAGTTTTATTAGTTAGTAGAAAAATTTTATTTCCATCGGTACTGTCAGTAGTTCAAATACAAAAAAAATTTATTAAAAATAACGAATGGATAAAACTGATTAGTTATATTAATAACAGAGAAGAAATATTAGCAAATAGTAAACAGCCCAATAAGATTTTACGCTGGAGTATTAGAATAATTTTTATTATTCTATTAGAATTATGCCTATTGTGTGCGTATATGACTTTTTCTTTAATTTTCCAAGTATTAGCCTACGAACTTTATGTTATAGCCCTCGTATTGTTACTAGCTGTTTATATTCCGTATTATTCTCTATTAATTGATTATAGAAGGTTTTCATTAAGCAAAAATCTATTGTTTCCATTAGGTGCTCTTGTATTATTTAATTTACTTTTTATCGGAGTATCGTTTTTGTCTAAATAATAATGAAAAATTATAAATTTATGCTTTGGAAAATTTATTTTTGGATTTCAGTAATAGTTACTGCCTTAAGCGTACTCGGGCTCTTAGATAATTTATTAAACTGGTTGATCTTAATAGGAATACTTTTTTTTCTGCCAAAAGTAGTATATGCGTTGGCTGTATATTCTTATACTTTTAAAAAAAATATATTGTCTCAGCGTTCTTGGAAGAGTTGGTTTGTAATAGTGTTGTTACTGCATGCGCTTCAGTGGTGGTCTGCTTTGGAGACTGTGAATTATAATTTAAATTTTTTGACTATCCTATTAATAATTGGTGGCATTATAATTTTTCCGTTTCCAGCATGGTACTGCATTTACAAGCTTGGATTTGATAAAAAAGAGCGAGTAAAAGTTGCAGCTGTTAAAACTTCAAAATAAAGGTTAAACTTCATCAGGATTTTCCCCTCGTAAGAAACAAAAAGTTCACTATAGAAGTGAACAAATTCTTCACAAAATAGCAATAAGCCTCATGTTTGGTATAATTGATATAAATATGCAAAAAAAGAAAGCAATTAGAGTTTCGTGGCAAGAAAAGGAAAAAAGAATTTTTGGTGCTTTTAAATGGAATGCGTATGTAATGGCTATGTACGAAGACATATTTGAGAAACTCAAAACTGAACACGGATGGGAAGCTCAATATGGTTCTAAATATTTATTAAAAGTTGACTCAAATTGGGAAAATGAAATTAAACCTGCTGAGATTGAGGAGTTTATAAACCGTAATAAACAACTTTATGAAATTTTTGTTACAGGAATATCATCTTGTGATTTATTTATTGCAGATATAACAAACCACAATCCAAATGTACTGCTTGAGTTAGGAATTGCAATACAAATGGATAAAAATATTTTAGTAGTTACTGGTCAGGACGTTGAAGATATGCCTTTTGACATTAGAGGATATGAGGCAAAAAAATACAATTCTAAAACAGAGTTATATAACATTATTGAAAAAGAAATTAAAATATTTGACATAATAAAAAAACAGACTTTTGAACCAGGTGAATTTATTGCAAGCAAAAAGTTTTCGCCTAAACAGAATGGAATTTTAACTGAGAAAGAAGCTATAAAAATTGCAAATATACCAAGACTTAAAAACTTAAGAATAAAATTAGATTTCAGATTTCTATACGTAACGAATCATGAATACGACTGGTTTGGAATTCATCTTAGAGCACAAAAAACTTCTGGCTTCGTTTCTGAATTAGCATTAATAAGATACTCTGGAAAAACTAGATCAGTAACATGGCCCGAACAAAGAAAAGAAAATAATGGAAAAAACTTTCAAGATTACGATCCAGAAAAATGGTGCTCAATGGAAATATTATTAGTTGAGAATACCCTTAACATGTGGATACATCAACAGCTTTTGCTTGAAGATCAAAATCTTCTTGTTGAAAATTTTGGTGAACTTTATCTTCGTGCCAACGACCATCATCACCCTATTTATTTTGCTGACAAAACAGAAGGAAAACAGAGCAAGAACAATAATTATTTAGAGATTGAATATAGAAATATTGAAATTCTTGATTTAAGTACAACAGCAAATCTATTTGAATAAAAATTTTTGTGTTAAAATACCCTCGTTATATATTTACTATTTATTAAAGGATGTATTCCCAATATCATTTTTAATTTACTTCAAGAAAAACATGGTGACTGGGTCAGTATACAAAGACCGATAAATGCAATCTGGGCAAAAGTCCTCAAAGATAAATTCGGAGCAAGACTGAAAAGTTAATTATATCTGAGGTAAATCTAAATGATCCTCAATTCTATCAACTCGTTTTCTTAGATGCGAAACCGCATTACTATAATCTTTGACGATAAACGTCATATCTTTCTGAATACGATTTAATTTACGATTGACAGGCTTTAATTGTGAAGAAACTTCTTCACGAACAATACTTCGAACTTCTTCTCGCATAACTCCGCGTATTTGTTCCAAATCATCTCTTGTGAGCATAGATAAAATTCTATCAAAAGATACCTTATCGCACAAGAATACAAAATATATCAATAATTAATGTCCTCCAGGTGTTGGAGTTGGTGTAGTGGATGGTGTTGGCGCGGGCGTGTCTGTCGAATGATCTCCAGTTGCCTGACGGATCACGTCGTCTGGGGGATGATACAACTCATCGCTGGCGTGATTTTGCTGAATCCATGCATCAATTCCTTGCTGCCATCTATTTACGCCGTCTGTTGAAACAGGATCACTTTCCCGAAGAACAAGATAATTTTTCCCGTCTTTACTTTGATAAACAGGGGATTGTGTCGTTGGCTGAGTGCCATTGATAAAATATTCCGAACGAGTTGGCTGTCCAGGGAAGGGAAGACCTCCCGCCATTGCATCAATTTGTTCTGCAACGACATCACTCGGTTTGGGCTCTTCTTGATCAGGTTTGCCTTTCAAAACAGCTGCCATAATCTTTTCCCAAATAGGCGAGGCCCCTGTCTCACCTGAAGAAATTGCTTGATTCATCACTTCATTGTCATCATTGCCGACCCATACACCAACGACATAATCTGGTGTATATCCAATGGTCCAGTTGTCACGTTTTTCATCAGTCGTTCCTGTTTTTACTGAAACAGTGTGTCCCGGAACAACAAGCCATGAATTCGGACCAAAATCCATTGTACGCGCGTTGTTATCAGAAAGAATATGAGAGATAAGAAAACTCACATCTGCAGGCAAAACCCGTGGTCCTTGCACAGGTTGAGCCTGATAAAGGACATTGTCTTTACTGTCTGTGACTTTCAAAATTGCAACAGGATCTTGACGAATCCCTTCATTGGCAAAAACACCATAAGCAGTTGTTTCATCAAGAAGTGTTGTCTCACGTCCACCCAAAACCAAAGATAAACCAACACTCGCAAGATTTTGCGCTGTTGGCTGCCAATTAGTAATTCCCATATTGTATCCTTGCTGCATGACAGGCTGAATACCAACGCGAGCCAATGTCTTTACAGCCGGAACGTTAAGCGAATTTCCCAAAGCGAAGCGAATCTGTATGGGCCCATTAAACTTCCCACTATAATTTACTGGAGTATAATCAGGATCTGAATTAGTTGCTTTAAAATCCGTCTGAACATCCATTATCATGGTTGCCGGCGTATATCCATGTTCAAACGCAACAGAATAAATAATCGGTTTTAGAGATGAACCAGGCTGTCTATTGGAAAGTGCTGTATCAACATTTGGTTCAAAAACGCAATTTACCCCTGGTTTACAGCCAGTTGGCAAAGGATCGCCAAAATAATTTTTCCCTCCGACAAACGCGAGAATTTGGCCATTCTTTGGATTGGTAACAATTGCGGCACCGTTTCCAACATCATATGACTTCAAACCATTTATTTCAGTCTGTACAATATTTTCCGCTTTTTGCTGGATGCTGTAATCAAGAGTTGTTGTGACTTGTAATCCACCATTTGCGACCATCGCGTCTCCGAATTTTTGATCCAAAAGCTCTCGGACATATACGACAAAATAGGGGGCTTTGATATTGGTGTTATTATCTGAAAATTGGTAATTCTTGATCTCGTTGTAAGCGTTTTTTGCACTGCTTTGGGTTATATACCCATTATTAGCCATGGCGTTAAGAACCACCTTTGTTCTTGCAAGATAATATTTGTTTCCGCTAAAAGGGGAGTAAAGCGTTGGACTTTGCGGCAACCCAGCCAAAAATGCACTTTGCGCGAGATCCAAATTCTGAACGTTCTTACCGAAATATTGTTCCGCAGCAGCTTCCACACCAATTGCCGTTCCACCATAAGGGATATTATTCAAATACATTTCCAAAATTTGACTCTTGGAATATTTTTGATCGACTTGAATTGATAAAATAATCTCCTTAATTTTTCGAGCAATCGTTTGTTGATCGGTAAGCAACACATTCTTCACCAGCTGCTGGGTAATTGTAGAGCCGCTTTGCAAACCACCACCAAGCGCCATATTCTTCACAGCACGAAGTATACCAATAGGAGAAAAACCAGTATCGCTATAAAATGTTTTATCTTCAGTCGCAATTGTTGCTTGTTGCAGTTGTTTGGGAATAACAGTGAGTCCCACGTAGGTTCTATTGTCATTTTGATAAACAGAATAAAGAAGCACATGATTTCTGTCATAAATTCTTGTCGCGTCTTTATATTTTGAATTAACGAGCGTTCCAGGAGTAGGTAAATCGCGGCTGTACCATAAAAACATTCCTGCAAGAATAATAATTCCGGCAATAAAGGCAAAAAAGAGGTATTTGATAAGAGCACTTATTGTGAGAAGCTCTCGAGCTTTAAAAGAAATACCTCGTGTTGGTCTTCTTGAACGCAGCCGCTGTGAAGATCTGTAATCCATAGAAGTAGACTATACCACCTATAATACTAATTTCAAAGGATTTATGCAAGTTTAGACCTTGTCACATTGACTATTTGTAATTATTCTTGCTATGGTTACTGTATGCATCAAAAAACAGCAGAACAAATCCTTAAGGAATACCAAGAAAAAAGTGAAGCAATTCTTAAAAAAATGACACAATTATTACTTCGCGTACAAAGAAAAGCTGATGATGAGGCATATAGAAAAACCCTGGAAAAACTTGAAGGAAAAGAGGAGGCTAAATAATGGCAGTAAATAATGGCGAACTTCCACAAATTGAAGAGAATGGAAATAATGAAGCACGGCAAACGCAGGAAAGAAGTGGTGGAGAAAGATTGGCTGCGGCGATAAGAGGTAATGGAGAGAGATTCTCTAATCTCATGGCAGCTATTCGCAACGTAAGAGATAGAAACGCGGGAGCTGTTACGGATACAGATATGGCTGAGGCTGATATGCTATCAGGTCAACTTTCTGATGCAGGAAGAGCTGCAGAAGCCAATTCAGGAGGAAGAAAAGATACAACAAGAAGAGTAGGCAAAGTAAGGAGAGGTATCGCAGCGGGAGCAGCTCTTCTCGCAACAGCCGGTTGGTTACAAAATAGTTCTCATACTACGGTAACTGAAGTGCCAGTCCAGGGACAAACAACAGTAACAAGAACAGTAGAAGGACCCCTAGTCCCCCAGGTAACAGTAGATAGCACGTCTGTTGTTGTACCTGCAGCGTATGCTGAAAAATTTGCAGCAGATCCCAATGCAAAAAGAATTCTTCGTCCATCGGACATACCCCAAATTGCCACTGATTATGAGAATCTTGTAAAAAAAGGTGATATAGACGATGGCATTCAAGTCAAAGGGAACGCATCAGCAGATATTGGTGGCGAAGTGAACGCAGGGCTTACAGACCAAAACCAGGAAGAAAATATGGGACTGGCCAAAGAACGTGCAGTCGTAGTAGAGCAAGGTTTGCGTGAAGAGCTTCCAACAGTAGGACTGGAAGCTCCACACTTTGAACCACCTATAGCGCATGTTAGCGTACTTGCTCCAGACAGCAAAGAAATGGCTGATCTTACAGCTGTTGCAAAACCATATGGTTCTGTAGAAAGAATGGTGGAAATGTATGATGCAGGTGTAGCTCTTTCACCGGAAGCAGAGGCTTTACTGGACAAAGCGCTGAGGGACCAACGGATGGATATCGTTACTGTTAGTGGTAAACATGTAACAGAACCCTCCAGACCAACTGTCACAGAAACCGAAACAGTAACAAAGCTGGTACCAAAAACAGATGAGAATCCTCCAGCGGTAGGCGGATATCAAGCATACGAGTCACCCAGGCCAAGAATACAGAGGGACAAAGAAAATACACAAACACGACAAAGAGTACAACAGAAGCCACAATACACGCCACCAGCTAGACAAATAATTAACCAGCCTAATAAGCCCATTAACGGAAACAATAATAAAGGTAGAGGATATGGTGTAGAACGTGGTATCCGTGGTGCAAAAAATAAAAGACAAACAAACAGCGGCAGGCGATAAATTCATATTTTTCTCTTCTAAGTTTTATAAAAAATAAAACATTCTCCTCTCAAAAGCAAAAAAATGATATAATACGCTCATGGATAAAATTGAAGAATTGTTAACTCGTGGCGTTGCAAATATCATTCCTGGCAAAAAAGAATTAGAAGAGAAGCTTCGCTCGGGAGAAAAATTAAACATATATCTAGGAATTGATCCAACAAGCACCAAAATTCACCTCGGTCATGCTGTCTCATTAAGAAAGCTCCAAGAATTCAGCGAATTGGGTCATCATGTTACATTCCTTATTGGTGATTTCACTGCACTTATCGGTGACACCTCAGACAAAGATACCGAGCGACCAGTTCTGACATCAGAAGAAATTATAAAAAATTTCCAAACGTATAAAAAACAGGCGGAAAAAATTCTCGATTTTTCAAAAGTTACTGTACGACACAACAGTGAATGGCTGAAGAAACTTTCCTTCGAGGATATTATAAAACTTACCCAACATTTTTCAGTAGGCGATTTTGTCGGGAGAGAACTTATTCGCAAACGATTAAGTGAAAATAAACGTGTCGGTCTGCACGAATTTCTTTATCCTGTCATGCAGGGATATGACAGCTATTTTATGGATACTGACATTCAACTTGGCGGCACAGATCAGACGTTTAATATGCAAGCAGGAAGAACTCTGCAAAAAGATATAAGAAAAAAACAATCATTTGTTATGACGAGTGTACTGCTCGAAGGAACTGACGGCCGGAAGATGAGTAAATCATGGGGCAATGCGATCTGGCTTGATGATACTGCAGAGGATATGTATGCCAAGGTCATGGCAATAACGGACGAGCTTATTATTCAATATTATACACTCGGAACAAATGTCTCACTGACGGAGGTGCAAGAAGCGGAAAATGCTCTCAAAAAAGGCGAGCATCCGATGAAAATAAAAAAAGATCTTGCCTTTGAAATCACCAAAGAATTAACAAGTCTTGAAGAAGCAGAAGCAGCAAAAGAAAATTTTGCAAAAAGAGTACAAGGTGGCGAAAAACCGGAAGAAATCAATGAATTCACTTTTGAAAAAAATGAGCTTTCAATCCTTGATATTCTTTTACAAACCAAACTTGCTTCAAGTAATTCAGAGGCAAAAAGACTGCTAGAACAAGGTGGCGTTTCTGTCAACGAAAAACAAATTAAAAATCCAAACGAACAAATCTCATTAAAAGAAAATCCAATCATTCAAGTAGGGAAAAGAAAATTTGTTAAAGTTTCCTATAAAAAATAACTCTTAATTCTTGATTCCTACATTATAATTCAATATAATCGACTCATGGGGATGTTTGACAAACACAAAACGCTTTTGAAAGTTTTAATCGTTATCGCGGGACTTTGCCTTATTGCGGCCTCATTTCTTCCGTATCTTGCGTTATTGAATAATTAATAGAGGTTTTGTGAAGCTTCCTTGATAGGTTTCGTTATTTCCCACGGGCCTTGCTATATGCTTGAACTCCCAGAGATATACCAAGTCCAGCTGCTGTAGCAATCAAACCACCATTAAAAGCATTCATAAAATAAGCGTGTTCAACACCTGTTGTGCTTTCCATTCCAATAAGTCCAGAAGCATATGACATAAATCCTATTGCCGCTGCAGTAAGACCCAATGCATCCAAAGACCTTCTAAGAAAACCTCTTTTTTTCTCTTGATGTCCTCCAAAATGCTCTTTAACCGTTGTTTCTCTTGAAACTGGAGCTACTTCTGCATGTCCACTCATAATGGAACCTATAATATCATATTGTTTAATAATTTGCAATACCTTTCTGTAGTGTCATTATTGAACTAAAATTTTATGCTATTCTGAGGGATTATTCTGTGTTTGCTGTTCCTCTTCTTGCAATCCGGCAACAAGTTGGATAACTTTCTCTTTTTGAGCAGGAGTAAGAATAGGTAATGTATCTTTAATTTGTTCTCCAAAAGCAATCGAAGTAACTTTCGTCAACTCCTGCTGGTAAGCATCTTTTGGAATATATTGACCAATCTCTTCCGGCTTACTTTTCTTAATCTTTTCCTGAACATCTTCTGGAAGCGTTTGAAAAACATTGGTAAATGCTTCTATCTGATTGAGCTGTTCAAATTCAGCAATAAACTTTTCCTTATCATCAGAATACTCAACAATTGTCAAAAATTCTAAAATAACATCTTTCAGTGTTCGTTTCATAGATTAAATATTATCACCTTTGAACATATTTTTCATCTTCTGAACATGCTTCTCATCCATCGCATTAAATATAATCGGTGCACGAAGCAAAAAGCCCGCAATGGTTATTGCCCCTCCTACATATGCAAGCGCATGCAAACCGGCTATAAACCCTGCAAACCCAACTCCATAACCTATCGGCAAGAGTGCAAAACCAAGGACACCTAATCGTTTTTTCACTCTATGCCTTCTCTCTTCTTGTGAACGATTCAGCGTTTCATTAACGGATCCGTTATGTTCTACCGTCTCATTGACAGGTTTCTCCATGTAATCACAATAAAACATCTTGACCATAAATGCAAGAGGAAGCGAAGCAAACAGATTGCTTTAGCAATGATATAATGACAGAAGGTATGACTCTCCATTCATCAATTACCGCTGGGAATCGATCAATGAAAATGTATGCTGGAAGGCTTGAAAAACTTGGCATTCACACGTATTATGATTTTCTTTTTCATCTTCCAAGCCGCTATGAAGATTATTCACTAATTTCTAAAATTTCAGACATTCAGCCGGGTGAAACCGTCACCATTCAAGGGCAAGTGATTGAGATGAAAACAAATTATATGCGCGGCGCGAGAATTAAAACAATGCAAAAAGCACTTGTCACAGACGGAACGGGTACAATAGAGCTGACATGGTTTAATCAACCGTTTTTGACAAAAACTATTTTGCCAAACGCGGCAATTTCTGCATCGGGAAAAGCTGACAGATTTGGACGAAGTAAAACAATGTCACTGCAATCACCTGAATATGAAATACTTTTTAATAACAATCCACCGATTCACACAGGAAGACTTATTCCTGTTTATCCTGAAACTCAAGGCGTGTCATCAAAATGGCTAAGAAGACAAATTTTTACTATTTTAACCCAGCAAATCGACGAAATCACAGAATTTATGCCGCCAACCATTATAAAAAAAGACCATTTGATGCCGCTTGAGGAGGCAATTCAAGAAATACATTTTCCAAAAAATTTAGAAAACGCGAGCCAGGCAAGAGAAAGACTAGCCTTTGATGAGCTTTTTCTCATGCAAATTGCCGCAAAGAAACGTCGAGCGCAATGGCAAGAAAAACAAAAGGGGATTCAATTTGCAATAAAAAAATATCAAAAACAAATAGTTGACTGCATTAATTCATTGCCTTTTAAACTGACTGGAGCACAGCAAACCGCACTTGAAAAAATTGAAAATGATTTACAGCAAACTACACCGATGAATCGCTTAGTCCAAGGGGATGTTGGAAGCGGAAAAACAATCGTTGCCGCAATCAGTATGTATATCGCATATCTCAATGGCTATCAATCAGTCCTCATGGCACCGACAGAAATTTTGGCACAGCAACACTTTGCCACAATTTCTAAACTGTTGGAACCAATAGGGGTGAAAGTGGATTTGGTAACAGGAAACAAACGAATCAAGAATCAGGAATCAGGAATCAAGAATAAAACGAAAAAAAATAACAAATCTCATGATTCATTATTCATAATTCCTGATTCTCATATTATTATCGGTACCCATGCTGTTTTAAATGAAAAACTGCAATTTAAAAACTTGGGCTTGGTAATAATTGATGAACAGCAACGATTTGGTGTCGAACAACGAAGCACCATCAGACAAAAAGGGGATAATCCGCATTTACTCACGATGACTGCAACGCCAATTCCTCGAACAGTCGCGCTGACAATGTATGGAGATTTGGATTTGTCATATCTTAACGAAATGCCGCATGGAAGAAAAAAAATTAAAACATGGCTCGTGCCTCCTGAAAAAAGAAACGGGGCGTATGCTTGGATAAAAAAACAAATTAATGAAACACATTCTCAAGCTTTTATCGTTTGCCCGTTTATCGAACCGTCTGAAACAATGCAAACAGTAAGAGCAGTCAATCAGGAATTTGAACGACTGCGAAAAGATATTTATCCGGATCTCAAACTTGGGCTACTTCATGGGAAACAAAAAGCAAAAGAAAAAGATGAAACTTTGCAAAAATTTCGCAATGGCGATTTTAATATTTTAGTCGCGACACCGGTTGTTGAAGTCGGCATTGATATCTCTAATGCAACAATTATTATGATTGAGGCATCGGAGAGATTTGGTTTGGCACAATTGCACCAGCTTCGCGGACGTGTTGGAAGAGGAGATAAACAATCATACTGTCTCCTTTTTACTGACAGTAAAAATGCACAAACAAGCACCCGACTAAAGGCCATGGAGACATCGCATTCAGGAGCAGAATTGGCAGAATTGGATCTCAAATTGAGAGGCTCAGGAGACCTTTATGGAACAGCACAGCATGGCATTCCAAAATTGAAAGCCGCAACATTCTCTGACACCGCTCTTATACAAAAAGCAAAATCAGCCGCTGATGAGATTTTTTCTACAATTTCAGATTATCCAGAACTTAACGATTATCTTGACCAAACAACCTCTTCTAATATTTCACCTGATTAAACATAACATTTTGTTTTATTTCTGTCAGAAATGCTTGAAATACTGTCAAGTATTCACCCTGCAAACACTATAAAGTATAAAAGCTTACTGTCAACATGGCGTGGAGGGTGAGCATTATGATTCATCAATTACAGTATCGTTATCTTAACAATTATCTTGCGATTTACTACATGCAGGTGCAGAAACGTTCTTTTTATCGGACAAAAATAAAACTAGTTGGTGCAATGGCGTGAGAGTAGCAAATGCGTTGATAATTTCAGAGCTCTTCACAGTTTGTGACTTACGAGAGCCGTAATAAATCCTGAAATGATCAGCGCATTTTGTTATTGTTCAGAATTTTTATGGAGTAGGTGTTGGAGTAACACTAAGCGTAGGTATTGGAGTACTTTGAACAGATGATCCTGATACATAGGTTAAGCTATTCCCGACAAAATTGTATGCCATAAATCCTCCAATAAAAATGACCCCGATAACAAGAGCCGTATTCATGACAGGCGAGCCAAACTTTTTTTGCGAAGAATTATCAGGTGGAGGTGGAGGAATATATGGCACTGCTGTCTGCTCTTCTTTATCAGATTGAGGCGAATGATCAGATTGTTTGGAAGCAGGAGTATCCATAGCTCACTTAGTCTAGAATAATTCTTTCCGACCTGTCAAGTCTTCCATATCTTGCAAGGGAAGGTAAAATAAGGTAAAATATACATCACTATGTCACAAGAACCTAAAAAACGACATTCACGAGCCCGACAGGGCAAAAGACGAGCAAGTATTCATTTGGCGACAACAAAAAGTCTTGTTTGCCCAAATTGCAGCGCTCCACAAATATCTCACAGAGTTTGTGAATCATGCGGTTTTTACAAAGGCAAAAAAGTTTTAGATATAAAACAAGCGAACACTAATCAAGCTTAATGTTATTCGTAATCATTCGCATGTGAGATACATATCATGTAACCGCGTACAAATGACGACGAATATTTACTCTATTCGTTTATTATGAAGACTTCCTATGATCCTCGCCATAAGCGTCGGCAACATATAATTCAAGAAATTTTCAGCATGGAATTTCATGATCAGCGTGTCAGTAAAGAAAGCAAAGAAATTCTTACACATACAGAACTTCTTGATACGCAAATCCAAAAAGCAGCTCCTGATTTTCCCGTTGATAAGATAAATAAAGTTGATTTGGCGATTTTACGTCTTGCAGTCTATGAGTTACTTATTGAAAAAAAAGCGCCACAAAATGTTATTATTGATGAAGCAGTGGAATTGGCAAAAGAATTTGCTAATGAAACAAGCCCTGCTTTTATTAATGGTGTTTTGGGAAACATAATCAAAAAAATAAAATGATAATTTTGATGTGCGAAGTGTGACGTTTTTGAATATGAATATTTGAAATCTTGAATTCAAAAAATCAAATTCTCAAATAATCAAGATCAAAAAAATCTCATTTCTCATATCAAGAATTCTATGAACGATTTACCACGATTCGACAATCAAAAATTACTACAACTTGCTTTTATCCATCGCTCTTATTTGAACGAAGCAAAAGACGTACGTGAATCCAATGAACGACTTGAATTTCTTGGCGATAGTATTCTCTCATTTGTTGTTTCAGATCATTTGTATAAAGCCTATCCTGATTTTGATGAAGGCATTTTAACCAATCTTCGTTCACTCGTTGTTAACACAAAAAGTCTTGCAAAATTGGCAAAAAAACACAATTTCGGAAAGTATCTTATGCTTTCACACGGCGAAGAAGACTCAGGCGGACGAGAAAATGAGTCAATTCTCGCAAACACATTTGAGGCAGTTATCGGCGCATTATTTATAGATCAAGGAATAGACCCTGTAAAAATATTTCTCTATGAAGCTTTGATCCCTGAAATAGAAACATATGTACAAAAAAAAGTATTTAAAGATCCAAAAAGCCTTCTTCAAGAGTATGTGCAGTCGAAAAAACAAAATTCACCACTATATAAAGTACTTTATGAAGAAGGTCCTGCGCACGCCAAACAATTCACCATCGGTGTTTTTGTTGGAGATACGCAAGTAGGAGAAGGCAAAGGCAAATCAAAACAAGAAGCAGAAGAACGCGCTGCAGAGCAGGCTCTTGAGAAGATTAACAAATAATGGTACAATAGCAAATATGTCACTTGTAATTAGACTCACTAAAACAGGAAAAAAGGGCGAACGGAAATTTAGAGTCGTCGTCAAAGAAAAACGAAGCAAACGCGATGGCGGTTTTATTGATATGCTTGGTTGGTATAATAAAACAAAAGATAATAAGCAAAAAAAGATTGATATGAAAAAATATCAATACTGGGTTAGTAAAGGAGCACAACCTTCTGCAACTATGCAGGAAATCGTTAAGTAATCATGAAAGACACACTTCATTTTATTGTTTCTGCGATTGTTGATAATCCTGATGCTGTTGTGATCGACGAGCAGGAAGAAGATGGATTTACCAATCTTGTTGTCACCGTTGCTCCAGAGGATATGGGAAAAGTTATCGGTAAAGAAGGAAAAGTAATAAGAAGTATCCGCAATATTATGAAAGTAAAAGCAATGAAACAAAACAAACGCATCAAGATATCTCTCGCAGAAAGCGCTTCTTAACATTTTTTACTTCACTTTTTACTATTCTTAAACATATATCTTTCAGTTTTTGTTTTCTGCTTTACGATACCAATGAATTGCTTCATCATATTTGCCTTCTTGCTGAAACGTCCAACCTAAGTAATATACAGCCATAGGAAACTTGGGATATAAGTAAATCGATCTTTTAAGATGATAAATCGCAAGATTATATTCTTTTAATTTCCTATATTCATTACCAAGACAGAGTTCTAAGGTATAACTATTTCTATTTATCTTCTCATCATGTGAGCAGAGCGTATAGTTATTGCTCCAATTGAAGGTTCTTACAAATGTTCTACACGTAAGAAGGACAACTATACAAACACAAAAAATAACAAACAGCTTTTTTACCTGTATATTTTTAGTTCTTTGCGAAAAATAGGTTATTACCGTACCAAACATCCCAAGTAATCCAACCATTGGGAAGTAAAACCATCTATCTGCAACCGTAAAATCTAAAGGAATAAGTTGCAAACTCATCGAAAGACTGATAATAAAAACGCAAAGGAAAAAGAAATACTCTTTCCATTGTTTTTTTTGCATGCGAAGAAAATATAATGGAAGTAATACAATAATAAAGACCATCATTGCGACTAATAAAGGAATTCCGAAGTTTTCAAATGTTGGACGAGTAACAACCCAATACCAACCGTACGCTATCGTCACTGGAAAGAAAACCATCCTCAAATAATAGGTGAGTATTGATGGAATCGTAAATAACCGTTGCAAAAGCGTAGCGTTTTGAGCCATATACAGATACTTTGTTTGAAATCCTATATTGCCGATACCAATTCTCATACATAAATATATAGCAATAACTGTAGACAATGAGAGAATTAAAATTAAACTTTTACTCTTTGATTTCTGTGAGAAAAGAAGATAATAAAGAATAAGTATTGGGAAAAATATAATTCCTGATTCTTTGCTCAAAAGAGATAATAACAACAGTATCCCGACAAGAATAAATGATTTCTTATCTATAAAAAACTTTAATGCAAGGAGTCCGAAAAAAGTAAATAGTACATCCTGAAGATTGGCGATATAAACGACTGTTTCATTATTAATCGGATGACTGAGAAAAAGTATTGCAAGCAAAAAAGATACTTTTTTGTCAAAAAATCTACTGAAAAACAGCAGTAATAAGCAGGTGTTTACAATGTGAAAAAGCAACTGAAGTAAATGATAAACAAATGGCGTGGGGCCAAAAAGAGTATAGAGAAGAGAATATACTATCATCATCATCGGTTTGTAATACATTCCAAAATTCCCCTCAGCGTTACTGTAAAATGTGCTACCAGAAAAGAAATGTGCTATATTGGCAAGAGAATGAACAAAAATATTAGTAACAATTTGTCCAGAATCATCTCCTGCAAAACCATTTAATAAACTATTGCAGTAAACAAGTAAACCGATAACAATAATCCAATTAATTGCTTTAACGGTAGTCCATGGAATGAAAAATTTTTTCAAAGAAGATCCCTGATTTTTACAGTTCATATATAAATATACTAATCGATGACAGAAAAATTGCTAAACTGCGCAATAGTTTGCTGTTTGCTAAACAAAAAATAAACTCATACAATAAAAATATGTTTGCTTTGATTTTGCCGATTTTGTTATATATTTTCTTGTTAGTGCCTTATTTATACCTCATCCCAAGCAATGATGGAAGTCTAGAGTTTCTCCAATCAAAACAATGGCTGATAGGTCATAACTATATCACCTTAATGTTAGATCATCCGCCGTTGAAGCTTATACTATTTAGTTTTATCTTTAAACTTTTCGGATATCATACGTATGGCTATATCGGATTACTCTTTGGCATATTTGGAATTATTGCAATTTATTACATTGCAAAAAAATTATTTGATGAAAAAGTTGCCTTTTTAAGTGCATTTCTTATGTCCACTTCGGGTTTATTTATCTCCGTGGGGTTATTTAGTATTAGGGATTTCATTATGACAGTATTTATTCTTATTGCTGCAGCCTTTTATTTTTATTCACGGTATGTTTTCTATGCAATTTTTATCTGTCTTGCAGTTCTCACAAAAGAGACTGCAATTTTTTTTGCTGGAAGTATTTTGCTTTCCAATATTTTTGTTGAAAAAAAAGTTAAATTTGCTTCCATAACTCCATTAATCATACTTGGATGTTATATCGCGTCTATCCATTTGTTTGGATATCACTTATGGAATGATTGGAACTTTAGCACAACGGCGAGAGAAGGAAGCGCTATCACAATGATAAACAATCTCATAACACTGCAGCTTTTTAACAAATATGCGTATGAAAATTGGCTCCACCTTTTTATATTCAATTTTAATTGGATATATTGGATTTTCGTTATAATCTCGTTTTTTTATATAAAAAAATCAGAAATGCAAAAAAAACTGTTTCCGATTGGACTATTTGCTCTTTCTTTTATTATTATGGTGCTTTCATTCCAAACATTTACGATTAATCGCTATATCTTGCCGCTTCTTCCTTTCGTCTATATATTCGCGAGTTGGGGAGCATTACAATTGAGATTCAAACCTATTTTTGTCTCACTTCTTGTTATTACTTCACTCGTGAGCCTTTTATTTTCAGTCGATCCTATTTCAAATATGATTTGGAGAAAAACACAAGTTCTCAATGAAAATATGTATCTCAACAAACCAATAGATGGAAATGATGGCATCACATACAATATGCAGTATCTTATTATTATGGAAGAACGGACAGCAATGATTGATGCAGGTGATTGCAAAATTCCTTCGATAATCAGCTATAACACGCAAACACTCAGCCTTCTTAAGATACATACCTGTAAATAATTTGATACAATAACACCTATGAAAATTACTATTTTAACATTGTTTCCTGAGATGTTCACAGGACCGTTTGATCATTCAATTATTAAACGTGCAAAAGAAAAAGGCATTGTTGAAATCGAATTTATCAATATTCGTGATTTCGGCGAAGGTACACATAAAACAGTCGATGACACACCTTATGGTGGGGGAGTCGGTATGGTTTTGAAAGTCGATGTACTTCACAAAGCAATAGAATATGCAAAGAAAAACTTTTCCAGACAATTTAACAATGCGAAACAGTCAGTAGTTCTTACCAGCGCTTCAGGCAAACTTTACAAACAAGCTACTGCCAAACAATTTTCGAAGCTTGATCATCTCATTATCATCTGTGGACACTATGAGGGAGTTGATGAACGAATCACAAAATATATTGATGAAGAAATAGCAATTGGAGATTTTGTACTGACGGGAGGAGAATTGCCTGCAATGCTGATAACGGACAGTGTTGTTAGGCTGGTAGAAGGAGCTATTACTGACGGAGCTATTGATGATGAGTCTTTTTCCAAAAATGATTCACTGTTAGAATACCCTCACTTCACCAAACCCCGTGAATATGAAAAAAACAGTGTCCCAGAGATTCTTCTTTCAGGGAATCATAAAAAAATAGCAGAATGGAGACAACAACAATCTTATGAAAAAACAAAACGCATGCGCCCAGAACTTCTTAAAAAAGAGGAATAGCCGAAGTCGAACTTATTGGTGAAGGGATACCTTGCACTTTAGTGGGAGACGACTGCCATTTCGATAATTTTCCTAACAAAGCTGTTTCTCCACTTGAGAGAGGAGCGATTGGTGTCTCAAGAGACAAAGTGTTTTTGGGAAAAGGCTTTTGATAAAACTGAATAGTAATGCCAACACTTTGCCCATTACCATTAACCCCTGTGACCTCGGCAAGAGGAAAGCCCTCCTCAATGGCAAGAATAAATCTCCTAACTTTGTCAATGCTTCCATTTACTGTAACAGTGACAGCAATGGATAACAAACCGTTGGCTGTAGCAGTATTTACCGCAACCGGTACTATTGGATGAGGAGTTGTGGATGATGATGAGACACTGCCAACCTGGAAGGAATACTGATTAAGAGAAACGCCTGACATTATTGACGCCGTAGAAATTTCATTTAATATAGCTTGAAAATTTTTATCTTCTGGAAGCGCTTGCGTCACGACTTGCAATTGCTGATTGAGCGTATTTTCATTCAAATTATTCATAAAAGCAATATTTCTTTGAAGAATGTCTACACGACCTTGCGTCGCCGTCACTTCATCACGAATTGAGAACCAGCTATTCAACTCCGGAATAATCCAATTAATCAACAGCATTGCGCAAACCACAAAGGCCAACCCTGTCATTGAGTAGGAATAAAATTCTGAATCTCGGAAATGATAATACCAATAACGAAATCCTTTTTTACCGATCCATATTTCATTTTTCATAATGTTTTACTGTAACGGATCCAACCGAATAGTTGCATCATACTCATTACTCTCTGCAACATTTGCTAGATCAACCAGTGTCGCCTGTGAGAAACCTTTTTTTTGCTGTACAAATACAATCAATCCGTTCAAAAAATTATCAAGGTTCTGCAAGGAACTACTTTCAACGGTTATTACTGTTCCTGAATTTGTCATTTGCAATGAAGTCACTTTCATGTCTCCCGAAAATTTACTTTCTATCAACTCTATTGTCTGATCAAGCATTTGCCGCTGAGACAAAAATGTCGTGATAGAACTCGTCCTTTCATGCACTAATGCTATCATTGCTATTTCACTTCTCGATTGAGATAGTGTTTGATTAAGTGTCTGTTCTTGTTTTTGTAACGCGGGCAATGGTGAAAGAGAGACCAAAATAAAAAGAATAACCGAAGAAACAGAGACTATAAAAAGAAGCCCAATAACGACAAGCCGCATCATTTGAAAATTTTGTACGGAGATAAATGATGCAGTTTTTTTATTCGGATCTAAAAGATTAATTTTCTCATTCATATTCTTTCAGCGCGAGCCCGACTGCGACAGTATATTCTTGCCCATGCGTTTTTACTTGTTGCGGGACTCCCTGGATATTGAGCATACTCCAAGGATTTGCAAGTACCGACTCAAATCCTAAATTTTGGGCAAAATAAACAGCAAGCCCCGGAAGACTTGCACCACCACCGGTTAAGAGCATTTGAGAAATCGGCGAATCACCTTTGTATTGCTCCGTATAAAAAGAGACAGCCTTTTTAATCTCCGTAAGAAGTGATGTCAAAATCGGTTGAATAGCATTTCCGATTTTCCCGCCAAAATTTTTATCCGACAATCCGTAAACACGTTTATATTCTTCTGCTTGATTTACTTGTAATCCGAAATCTGAAGCAATTGCGCGAGTAAGAGCCACACCTCCCAACGGAACAGAATAATTAAAGACAAGCTGCCCACTTTGCACAATACCCAAGGTGGTGCTCATCGCGCCAATATTTACAATTAACGATGTCGGCGCGTTTGTTGTATTAACTAATCCTCGTATAATTGAAAGAATTTCAGTCTCAATTGAAACAATGTTGAGTCCAGCTAAATCAAGAATCGTCTGGTATCGTTTGATCAGTTCTTTCGGAGCTGCTACTAATAAAACCTGCATTTTTTCTTCCGGTAGAGAACTTTTTATGGTCCGCAATTTGCTCCATGCAAGCGTAACCGTTTCGAGAGGCACGGGAATATATTGTTCAGCTTCCCAATAAATCGCGTTTCCCAGCTCATGTTCAGAAATCACCGGCATTTCAATAACTTTGGTAAATGCATGATTCTCCGGCAATGCGAGATTGACATCATTGGTAGTAATTTTTGCATCGATAACGAGTTTGTTTATGATTTGCGCCATTTCCTGATGATCAAATGGCGACTCTGACTGCATGCCCTGAATAGGTGTCGGAGTCATTAGAGATGTATTGTATGAAATGACATTTTTCTCGCGGTTTAGCCACACCACTTTTATTGAAGTTGTACCAATATCCAATCCAAATGCATTACTTTTCATAGGTGTTTTTTATGGAACAAATAACGAATACTGAAAAATTTCGGAAGGAAGTTTTGGATAATAACGGTAAGTTTGTATTTCGCGTTGCGTCCCTCCTGAGCTGCCTGTCGATTGAATAACAGTTCCTTGTGAAGGCAATCCACCACTGTCTTGTACTGCCATCATGGTTGATGCATACAGCGGTGTAATGCTCGCAACGAGCCCTGTTCCGGCTCCTATGGCAATAAGTGAACTTTTATATGCATAATTTCCCCCTGCAACTGCATACGATCCTGGAGCAACACTGACAAAGGCATTTTTTGCTTGACGGTTAGCGCATGGATCAAAAAGGTAACGTGTCAGATGAGGATTCGCTGTTGTGCCTGTCAATACGGACACTTCCAATGCAGCCATGGTATTGGTTGCTTCAGATTGGGTGCAATTATCAGAAGGTTTCCCCCAATAAACGGTAAATGACCCTCCCCATTGATTGGTATAGCCAGGGTATGTTGACAACCAAAGATCAATAGCATCATCTTTTAGAATCGGCGAGCCGCTATTCAACTGAAACGCGGGGCCGGAAAGATTTACAACAGTAGTTGTGTAAGATGAATGATTTGAAAATGAACCGGTGGCGTTGTTATTGCTTGTAAGGGATTGCTCAACGCCTGCTTCAGCGGCCGAAAATGCCTTTTCAGAACTTGCGGAATCTTGTGAGGTACGGGTATTGGTAACTGAACGCGCGGCAACGGACAATCCCACCGTTAAAACGGTCACCATAATCAAAACAACAATAAGCATAATTTGTCCTCTTTGATAGTCTCGCATAATGATAATCTAACTAGAATACTCCATAATTATCGTAACAAGCTATAGGGATGGTGTCAACGACGAAGGCGATCAAACTCTTATTTTACTGAATATTTCTTAACGTAACGCTCGTTTGGAAAGGAAGAGTAAAATTTGTTTCGGAAAAACCTCCAGGGCTTGATGGAGACAAAACATACTGAATTGTTATTATTGGCGGCACAGCTACACTCGGCTGCTTGCAAACAAAAGAGCATCCAGACACTTTTATAGAATTGGTATCAAATAAGGATGCACCATTGGATGAAATAGTATTATTGGCACAACTATATGTTGTTTGCAGTTGATCACTAAGAGATGTAATCGTCACTGATGATGTTGTTGCAGAGGGAGTACATGACGCCGGAGCATCAAGCGTCTGGGAATAGCGTATGCTTCGGGCAATTTGGGAAAGAGTATTGTCTCCCGTGAGACGGGCAGTTTCAAGCAAATCGGTTTTTTTCGTTTCTCGAAGCGTTACCGTGACAACTGAAACGGCAATGGATCCAATGACAGTCAAAATGCCAATAACTGTTAACATCTCAATAAGGGTAAAGCCACTATTCACTTCTTTTATCATACTACTTCTAAACTCTAATTTCTCAATTCATCTATGGTCCTTGCACTGGATTTGTTGTTGATAGACATGAAGTCTCCGTTTCATTGTGACAATACGCTCCTATCTGACATTTGCCGTCAGTAAAAGAAACAATAACAGTAACTTTTGAAACAGTGGCAGCGCAGCCGTTTTGCTGTATCTGCACAGATCGGATAAATTGTCCTAAATTCGGCGAAGAACAATTTGCTTGCACAGTACCAAGTGATGTCGGATTTTGCCCAAGACAATATGTACCGCCGTAATTCTTAAATGTTGTATATCCTGCGTCACGAATTTGAGTAACAACTTCTGCACCTTGTTGGGCATATTTTGTTGCAAGTGTTTGATTTTGATTAAAAGTCGCGTTACTTAATGAAGATGTCACAGAAGTAGCAATCGCTGAAATAACAATCGCAATGATTGCTAAAGCAGCAAGCGTCTCAATAAGGGTCTGCCCAGACTCCTTTTTACTTCTCACCTCCGACTTCTCACTTCTCACTTTATTTATCATATTACTTCTCATTTCCTACTTCACACTTTACTGTACTGAAATATTGCCGATTTTACTGACGGTGATTGTTTTTGTTTTTCCATAGCCATTTACATAAATTGTCGCAATATTTGCCACACTGCCGGTTGCAACACTAAAGAAAACCGTTGCAGTAGACCCTGCACCGAAAATCAATTCGGGTGGCATTTTATTCGTGGAAACAACTTGTTGTATTGGAGGTGTACCGCAAACAGCAGAAATAGTATATTGCTGACTGTTAACGGTTATATTTACCTGATAACCCATGAGTGTATTGGCTCCGCAGCTTGCTGGTACAACTTGTGAAATTGCTTTTGATCTCGCAGATCCTAATTGCGTGGCCACATTTGTTGCATTTGATCCCACTGTTTGTGATGCATTATAACTGGAATATGACGCTATACCGAGGGACGTCAATGTCGAGATAATGCCGACAACGACCAGCATTTCAATAAGAGTAAAACCATCTTGAAGTGAGAAGTTTTCTAAAAATCTATCCACAATTCTATTATCAACTTTAAACTCTCAACTTTCAACTCATTAGGGATTTGTGAGGGTGTAGGACCAATTTGTATTTCCGCCAGTACATAATCCAGAATTATTTGTGGCATCTTTTTGAGAATCGTTTACATTTTCAAGACAGGCAATCAATGTATAGCCACTGCCTGCACCTGTTTGAGTATAAGTATAAGAGTACTGTCCTGTATTGAGCGGGTCACAAGGTATTTTTTGTATATAGGTTGTACCGTTGTTGACCAAACCGGGGCTGCTGGGCCCGCAAGCGGGAAGAGGAGAAGCGGGATATATTCCTTGATCAGCACGATACAATTCAAATGCGGCCTGGAGCTGCCTCATATCGGATTTTCTCTGAGCATCACGCGCACGTGCTTTGGCACCAATAAAATTCACTAAAAGAAATGACGTCAAAACTCCGATAATCGCCAGAACCAAAAGCAGTTCTATCAGCGTAAAACCACGATTCTCTCTCTTTATTAAATTAATTTTTTTCAAACGTTTCATACTAGATACTAACTACTTACTACTAAACTTAGGGTGATACGTTTGGACTTGAAACTCCGTAATTACACATTCCGCCGCATGAAGTAGGGTTCAAACTGTTTGTAGACAAACTTACGCACGCTCCACCTTTATTACATGCCTGCGGGTCGCTCGTTCCGCGCTGTAAATTTGCATAGAGATAATATGTCTGTCCAGCCGCTGCTGAATAGTAAACATAGGTATTACCTGCAGTTGGATCTTTAGGTAATATACTTATATACGGCTGCCATGGACCACCCCAGTTGATTGCTACATTGCCTGGCGCTATTTCATTATTTACAGAAGGTGGATAATTTCCTTTGTCTTGATAGTAAAGTTCTAGTGCTCGTTGGATAGTTTCCAAATCAGACTTACGATGAGCATCATTTGCTTTCTGCAACTGTGCCGATGGATTGATAGCAATAAGCAAAACCGTTGCGAGGATACCAAGAATACCGAGTACTACCAGAAGTTCAATAAGGGTAAAACCTTTTCTCATACTTTTATTATTATCTTTCATTTCTTCAGTTGCAACTCCTAATTTATAAAGTAAGGTAATGAAAAATCACACCAAGCAAAAAATTACCCCACAACAAACTAATAAGTGTTCCAGATACGAGAAAGGGACCGAAAGGAATTGTTCCTCCTTTAAA
>Ga0265338_10001239_pt1 | contig 42061 bp, 36 predicted proteins | sample 42126metaG_FD_193579 | JGI IMG/M metagenome (GOLD analysis project Ga0265338, IMG submission 193579) | Rhizosphere microbial communities from Carex aquatilis grown in University of Washington, Seatle, WA, United States - 4-21-26 metaG | ecosystem: Host-associated > Plants > Roots > Rhizosphere... | reverse complement strand
CCAGTCGCGCTCGGCCCGCGCGATGTCGGGCACCCATAGCTCAACGTGGTGCAGGCCTCCGCGCTGCGGCTCGGTCATCCCCAGATGCTAGCGGTGGCGCGATGCGGCTCTGGAAGAGGCGGCGCTCTGCGATAGTCCAGGCGACGGTGGTGAGCAGGTAGATAGCGGCGGCCAGCGGGGCGAACGCGGCGATGACCACGGTCAGGTACGGGAGGATCCGGGTAAGCCATGCCGCTGGGGCGGCCACCGCGGGCGGTGCGGCGGGGGCGGTGCGCCGCGCCAGGCGGGCAGACAGCCAGCACAGGGCGGCGAGGACCGCGAAGGCGGCGAGGAAGAGCGCGTCGGGCACGCTGAGCAGGCCGGCGCCCGATAGCCAGTGCGCGCCGAGCGGGACGCCGAACAGGCCGTCGGACAGTAGCCGGTTCGGTTGGCCGTCCACCGTGGCCGAGCGGAACAGCAGGTACATGACGCTGAGGAACGGCCACTGGGCGAGCAGCGGGAGAAGGCCGGCGAACGGGCTGGCGCCCTCTCGCTTGTACAGGGCGGACAGCTCGCTGCTGAACCGCTCCGGCTCACGGCCGAAGCGGGTGCGCAGCGCCTGGACCTGGGGGGCGAGCCGGGCCATGACGGCCTGGCCGCGCAGTGCGCGCAGCGAAAGCGGAGAGAGTGCCAGCCGGACGGCGGCGGTGAACAAGACGATCGCGGCGGCCGCGGCCAGGCCGCCGGCGACGGGAGTTAGCAGTTGCGTGAGGGCGAAGACGAGGTGATAGGCGGCGCCCACCGGGACGCCAAGGAACACGTACATGACAGGAGGCCTTCCAGCTCAGAACGGAAACGGGCTGGGGGCGGCCGCGTGACAGCGCGACAGGCTAGCCGGACGGGGTCTGGCCGAGCGAGCCGTAGCCGGGACCCGGGCGCGATACCGGCGCGGCGGCGGTAACCGGCATGGGCCGGAACGCCGGGCGCGGTGAAACTGCCCAGTCAGGCGCGGTCAGGCGGTCGCCGGGACCGCCGCGGGCGCTCTTGGTCTCGGCCTGCCGCGGGCACCGGGGTCGCGCAGCCGGAGGAACGCGACGCGCCAGGACTTGTCGCGCAGCGCGGTGACACGGCGAACAACGGGAGCCGCGGCAACGACATGATCGACGCGGACGGCGACGGCGACGCAGCCCGCCGCGACGACCGCGAGCACGGCCACCGCGAGCGCCGCCAGGCGCTGCGGCGTTACCTGATCGGCCAGCAGCAACTGGCCCGCGAGCTCGCCTAGCGAGAGCAGGCCGACGGCCGTCAGCAGGCCGGCCCCGCCGGCCCGCGCGCCTATCCGCACACGTTCAGCATATGGGCCGACGTTCCCGATTCAAGCCGGCCTGCTTCCAGGCGGGCCGCCGAGGCCACCGAGGTTCGTGAGTTACGTGGGTTTCGTGCCCTGACACCGGGAACCTGCGCCTGGCAGCCCGCTTTCTGTCAGGTTCCGCGAACTCCCGACTTTGTATCGGTTTCGGTCATTTCTGCGTCCGTTATGTCCCGATATAGGACGCAGAAACTGATACAGAGTTGTCCAGGGACGCGGGAACTGACAGAAGGTCGCGGCCCAAGGGGCCCGCAGGTCAGTACCGTTATGGGGCCAGGCGTTTCCAGAGGATGGCCCTATCGGGCTCAGATGCCCCTGGGCTGGCGCGGTGCCTACCCGACCGACTGGTGGAAGGCCCAGGCGTCCGCGACGATGTCCCGCAGCGCGGGACGGGCCGGGTGCCAGCCGAGCTCGCGGCGGGCCTTGTCGCTCGAGGCGACCGTGGCGGCGGGGTCGCCGGGACGGCGCGGCGCCAGCTTGACCGGGATGGGGTGGCCGGTGACCTCGCGGGCGGCGTCGATGACCTGCCGCACGCTGTAGCCGTCGCCGTTGCCCAGGTTGTAAACCTCATGCCGGCCCGGCTTGATGGCTTCGAGCGCCAGCAGGTGCGCGGTAGCCAGGTCGGCGACGTGGATGTAGTCGCGGACGCAGGTCCCGTCCGGCGTCGGGTAGTCGTCGCCGTACACCATCAGCTCGTCGCGCTGCCCGCTTGCCACCTGCAGCACGATCGGGACCAGGTGCGACTCGGGGTTGTGCCGCTCGCCCAGGTGCCCGACCGCGCCGGAGGCGTTGAAGTAGCGCAGCGAGACGGCGCCGAGGCCGAAGGCCTCGCACTCTCCTGCGAGCATCAGGTCGACCGCGAGCTTGGTCGCGGCGTACGTGTTGGCCGGCCGGATCACGGCGTCCTCGTCTAGCTTGCTGAAACCGCCGCCCGGCTGGGCCACCACGCTGCGCGGGTCGTACATCGACCCGGTGGAGGAGAAGATCAGCCGCGGCACGCCGGCCGCGCGGACGGCGGCGAGCAGCGCCATCGTGCCGCCGACGTTCACGTTCCAGTACAGGTCGGGGCGGGCGACCGACTCGGCGACCTCGATCTTCGCGGCGAAGTGCAGCACGCCGTCGAAGCCCGCGTCAGGGGTGAGCACCTGGCCAACCTGGTGCACCTCGAGCCGGTGGAACTCGGCGCCGTCCGGGACGGTGTCCGCGAAGCCGGTCGACAGGTCGTCGACGACCGTCACCTGGTGGCCCGCCGCAACGAGGGCGTGCGTCACCACGCCGCCGATGTACCCTGCGCCGCCAGTTACCAGTAGCTTCACGCGCGCTCCTCCTCGGAGTCCGTCCGGGTCAATGTCACTAGTCAGACGATATCGAACCAACCTGGCCGCCTGCTCTGAGCAGGGTGGTGACGGAGGCGGGCATGGCAGTGGCGCCTGCCCAGGAGGCAGGCGCCACGCTTCTCGGTGTGCCGCGCTACTTCTTGTGGCCCTTGCGGTCCTGGGCGGGCTTGGCCGGCCTGGGCACCTGGCCCTCGGGCGTGGCCTTGTCGACGAGACCGGGCAGGGCCTGGGCGATGTGGTCGCACAGCTCTTCCGGCGAGATGCCCTCCTGGCGCGCCATGCGCGCGAGCGCCGACGGGTTCGCGACCTTCTTAATGTCCGCGCCGGTGACAGGCACGTTGGGCCCGTCGCCGAGCCAGGACCTCACCTGCTGCCCCATGCCGTTCGACTGCATGGCGCTCAGGATGCCCTGCAGGCCATGGCCGCCGAAGAGCTGCGAGATGGCCTCGATGCCACCCTGCTGGCCGGTCTTGCCGAGAATATCGGTCAGAGCCACTTTCTTCCCCCGTTGATGGACTCATCGCCATGACCACCCGTGGTCATGGCCGTTTGGATACTTCCCCGCCTGCACTTGTGTAACCATGTCGCTACAATGAGCAGCGGACTGGGCCCGTGGGGTAAGACCCGGGGGTCTGTCCGTGCGGAACCGTTTCATATACGATCTTCCCGATGACAGAGCACATGCCAGAGCGCGCGCCCGGGCACCCGCTCGCGGGCCAGGCGCCCACGAAGATCATCGCCGTGCACGTGAGCTATCGCAGCCGGGCGATGGAGCGCGGCCGCCTCCCGCAATGGCCGTCCTACTTCCTCAAGCCGCCGAGCACCCTGGCGGCCGACGGCGACCCCGTGCTGCGGCCGCCGTGGTGCGAGCTGCTCGCGTTCGAGGGCGAGGTCGCCCTGGTGATCGGTACCCGGGCGAGCCGGGTCTCTGCCGCCGACGCCTGGGGTCATGTGCGGTGGGTCACCGCCGCCAACGACTTCGGCGTCTACGACCTGCGCTACGCGGACAACGGGTCGAACGTCAGGTCCAAGGGCATCGACGGGTTCACGCCGCTCGGACCGGGGCTGCTCGACGCCAGGTCCGTCGACCCGGAGCGGGTGCGGCTGCGCACCTGGGTCAACGGGGAACTCGCCCAGGACGCGGTCAGCGGCGACGACCTGCTGTTCTCCTTCGCCGACATCGTGGCGGACGTATCGCGGCTGACCACGCTCGAGCCGGGGGACGTGATACTCACCGGGACGCCCACCGGGTCCACCGTGGTCCGGCCCGGCGACCTGGTCGAGGTGGAGGTGAGCGCGCAGGCGGCGCGGCCGCGGGAAGGCAGGAGCGCGGGCGGCGCCGCGGGCGGCGCATGGCCGAGCCGAGAGGTGGGCGCCCGGGACGGCAAGGACCCGGCCGGCGCCCAGGAGGCCGGGGCGTCCCCTGACGGAGACGGGGAGTGGCCGTTGTCGACTGGGCGGCTGCGCAGCCCGGTCGCGGAGGCGGACTACGCCCTGCTGCCGCCGGGTGCGATGCCCGCCGCGGACGACGCGCAGCGCGAGGCCGCCTACGGCGCCCGCGGCGCCCCTCTGCCCGGCGTCACTGGCCCGTCCGACTCCCCGGCCGAGGTGCTGCGCGCCGTGAGCAGGGTCAGCACCGCCACGCTGTCATCCCAGCTGCGCAAGCGCGGCTTCAACTCCGTCACCCTGGACCGGCTGCACGCCACGAGGCCAGGCACGAAGATGGTCGGGTTCGCCAGGACGCTGCGCTACGTGCCGTTCCGCGAAGACTTGTTCGCCCAGTACGGCGGGACACTGCGCGGCGGCGGCCTTAACGCGCAGAAGCGCGCCGTCGAGCAGGTGCGGCCCGGTGAGGTCCTGGTCATCGAGGCGCGCGGCGACCCGACCGCGGGCACCGTCGGCGACATACTCGCGCTGCGCGCCCAGGTGCGCGGCGCGGCCGGCATCGTCACCGACGGCGCGATCCGGGACAGCCAGGCGCTGCACGCCATGGACCTGCCGGTCTACTTCGGCGCGACGCACCCGGCGGTGCTCGGCCGACGGCACGTACCGTGGGAGGTGAACGGCGTCATCGCCTGCGCCGGCGTCACCGTCACGCCGGGCGACATCATCGCGGGCGACGGTGACGGGGTCATCGTGATCCCCGCGCACCTGGCTCTGGAGGTGGCGCAGGACGCCGCCGAGCAGGAGCTTCAGGAGGAGTTCGCCGCGGAACTGGTCGCCAAGGGCGAGTCCGTCGACGGGCTTTACCCCCTCGGGAAACGGTGGCAGCCCGCTTACGAGGCGTGGCGGGCCAGCCGGGAGGAGCGGGCCGGCCGGGAGGAGCAGGCGGGGCGGGCGGGGCAGGAGGGGCGGGCGGGGCGGGAGGAATAACAGCACCGAGGAAACGGGAGTAAGAGCAGCACCGAGGAAAGGAGCGGGCCCGTGCGGTTCCGCAGCGACCCGGCGAAGATCCGGGGGTCGATCGCGCCGGTCGTCTCGCCGTTCACGGCCGAGGGCGCCCCCGACACTGAAGGGCTGCGCAGCCTGATCCGCTGGCAGCTCGAGTCGGGCAGCCACGGCATCTCGCTCGGCGGCTCCACCGGCGAGCCGTCCGCGCAGAGCACCGCGGAGCGCGCCGCCGCGATCACGGCCGCGGCGGACGAGATCGCCGACCGGGTGCCGTTCGTGCCCGGCACCGGCTCGGCCAAGCTGGACGAGACGCTCGAGCTGACCGCGATCGCGCAGCAGGCGGGCGCGGACGCGGTGCTGATCATCACCCCGTACTACGCGCGGCCCACCCAAGACGGCCTGTTCCACTGGTACGGCACGGTGGCGCGCGAGTTCCCCGACCTGCCGCTCATCGCCTACAACGTGCCGTCGCGGACCGCGGTCGACATCGCGCCGGAAACCGTGGCGCGCCTGCGGAAGGCGCACGCCAACATCGTCGGCGTGAAGGAGACCACCAGGGACTTCGAGCACTTCTCCCGGGTGCTGCACGTGGCGGGCCGGGACACGCTGATCTGGTCGGGCATCGAGCTGCTCTGCCTGCCGCTGCTGTCGCTCGGCGGGGTCGGGTTCGTCTCCGCCACTGCCAACCTGGCGCCCGCCGCCACTGCCCGCATGTACGAGCTGTGGCAGGCCGGCGAGTTCGAGGCGGCCCGTGACCTGCACTTCGGGCTGCACCCGGTGACCGACGTGATCTTCACGGAGACCAACCCCGCGGCGGCCAAGTGGGTGCTCGCGCAGGCCGGGCTCATCGGCTCGGGCTTCGTCAGGCCGCCGCTCGTGCCGCTCACCGCGGCCGGCCAGGCGACCGCGCTGCGGCTCCTGGCGGCAGGCGCCGCGGTGCTCGAGGGGCCGGTCGCCAAGGTGGCCGCGTGAAGGTGGCCCAGTGAAGGCGGGCCGGTAGCGCGGAGCGCGTGGCCACGCCCCCGTTCCGTCTGACGATTGGAGAATCACCCGTGACCGAGCCGCAGCTCCGTGACCAGCCCGGCCTCGACGTGCCGGAGAAGATCGAGCACTTCATCGGCGGGCGGCACGTGCCGAGCGTCGCCGGCGGCACCTTCGGGGTGGCCGACCCGGTGTCCAACCAGGTCTACGCGCACGCCGCGGCCGGCACCGCGCAGGACGTCGACCGGGCCGTCGCCGCGGCGGGCGAGGCGTTCCGCGGCCCGTGGCCGGGCCTGGCGGCGCGGGCGCGGGCGAAGGTCCTCAACAAGATCGCGGACGGGATCGAGGCGCGCGGCGCACGGATCGCCGCCATGGAGACGTTCGACACCGGGCTGCCGATCACTCAGGCGAAGGGGCAGGCGGCGCGGGCTGCGGAGAACTTCAGGTACTTCGCCGACGTGATCGTCGCACAGCATGAGGAGGCCTTCTCCCAGCCGGGCCAGCTCGGCTACGTGCTGCGCAGGCCCGCCGGGGTCGCCGGGCTGATCACGCCGTGGAACACGCCGTTCATGCTCGAGTCGTGGAAGCTCGCGCCCGCGCTCGCCTCCGGCTGCGCCGTGGTGCTCAAGCCGGCCGAGTGGACGCCGCTTTCCGCCTCCTTGCTGCCGGAGATCATGACCGAGGCGGGCGTGCCCGACGGGGTGTTCAACATCGTGCACGGCATCGGCGAGGAAGCGGGCGCGGCGCTGGTCGCGCACCCGGGCGTGCCGCGCATCTCATTCACGGGGGAGACCACCACCGGGCAGGTCATCATGCGCGTCGCGGCGGACAACCTCAAGACCCTGTCGATGGAGCTCGGCGGCAAGTCGCCGTGCGTCATCTTCGCCGACGCGGACCTGGACGCGGCGGTTGACTCCGCGTTGTTCGGGGTGATGTCGCTGAACGGCGAACGGTGCACCGCCGGCTCGCGGATCCTCGCAGAACGGAGCGTGTACGACGAGCTCGTCGCGCGGCTCGCCGAGCGGGCGGCCCGCGTCCGGGTGGGCGACCCGGCCGACCCGGCGACCGAGGTCGGCGCCCTGGTGCACCCGGAGCACTACGAGCGGGTCATGTCCTACGTGTCTGTCGGGGTCGGCGAGGGAGCGCGGCTGGTCGCGGGCGGGTCCCGGCCGGCCGGCCTTGCCGAAGGGAACTACCTGTCGGCGACCGTGTTCGCGGACGTGACGCCGTCGATGCGGGTTTTCCAGGAGGAGATCTTCGGGCCGGTGGCGTGCGTGACGCCGTTCTCGTCTGAGTCAGAGGCCGTCGCGCTGGCGAACGGCACGAAGTACGGGCTTGCCGCGTACATCTGGACGTCGGACCTGCGCCGCGCGCACCGTGTCGCCGCCGCCGTCGAATCCGGGATGACCTGGGTAAACTCGCACAACGTGCGGGACCTGCGGACCCCGTTCGGCGGGGTGAAGGCCAGCGGGCTCGGCCGGGAGGGCGGCCAGCACTCGATCGACTTCTACACCGAGTCCCGGATCGTGCACATCGCGCTCGGTGACACCCACGTACCGCGTTTCGGAGCGTGATCATGCCTGACCTGCCCCCCGTTCCCGACATCATCAGGTCGGCGTACGCGACGCTGACGGTGACCGACCTCGCCGAGGCGCGGCGCTTCTGGGTGGACCTGCTCGGCTTCGTCGTCACCTGGGAGGACTCGTCCGCCCTGTACCTGCGCGGGTTCGACGAGCTCACCCACCACAACCTGGTCATTGCCGCCGGCCCGCAGGCGGCGGCGGGCGCGCTCGGCTTCCGCGTCAGGTCGTCGGCTGACCTGGACCGCGCGGCGGCCTACTACGCGGCGCTCGGCTGCCGCACCGAGCGGCTGCCCGCCGGGACGGTGCGCGGGCTCGGCCCGGTCGTCCGGGTGGAGGACCCGCTCGGCTTCCTCGTCGACTTCTTCGACCGCGCCGACCACCCGGAGCGGCTGCAGCAGCGCTACGACCTGCGGCGCGGCGCCGAGGTCGCGCGGCTCGACCACTTCAACATCTGCGTGCCCGACGTGCCGCTCGCGCAGTCGTACTACTCCGGCCTCGGCTTCGGGCTGTCGGAGACCATCGAGGACGACCAGACCGTCTACGCCGCCTGGATGTACCGCAAGCAGACCGTGCACGACGTCGCGTTCACCGGCGGCGCCGGCCCGCGGCTGCACCACCTGGGGTTCTTCGCTCACGAGCCGCACTCGGTCCTGCGGATCTGCGACATCATCGGCTCGCTGCACCTGGAGGAGTGCATCGAGCGCGGGCCCGGGCGGCACGGCGTGTCCAACGCGTTCTACGTGTACCTGCGCGACCCGGACGGGCACCGGCTTGAGATCTACACCTCCGACTACTACACCGGCGACCCGGACCACCCGGTGCTGCGCTGGTCGGTCCGCGACCCGCGGCGTCGCGACTTCTGGGGCAACGCGGTCATCCCGTCCTGGTACTCCGAGGCGTCGCCGGTGCTCGACCTGGACGGCAAGGTCAGGCCCGTCGTCGATCTCGCGCAGACCGCCGAGGTCACGGTCGGCGCGGACGGATTCACCGCGCCGTCGGAGTAGGGCCGGCCGCCGAACGGCGTGAATGTGCCATTGGTGCCGCTATAACGGCACCAATGGCACATTTGGTGCACCCCGATTTAGGCACGCGGCGAAAGGCTGGCTAAACAGCTGGCCTTTTAACCGCTAATCTCTGAAGAGAGCCGTGCTATGCCGGGGCCGTCGCGGGTGGGCGGCCGCCTCAGGAGGAGGGGTTGCGGTATGACCGACGGCGGGGCCGTATTCCAGCCGGGCGCGAGAAGGGCGCCGGTGCCGCTCCGTCCACGGAGCGTGTACGCCGGGCTTGACGCGTTCGGTGACGGCGACGGTGCCGTGCTCGTCGAGCCGCGTGTCTCGCGGAACCTGCGGCTGGCCGCGGAGTCCGCGACCCAGGAGGGGCGGATCGCCGGCGGCCTGCTCTACGGGCGCGGCTTCGTTGACGAGAAGGGCGCGTACCTGGTCGTCAGCGGCTACCTGGAGGCCGGGCCCGGTGAGAACCGCGGCGACCGGATCTCCCGCGGCGAATCCGATGAGTTCACGCTGTCTGAGCCGGACCTGCGGCTGCTGCGGCGGGACGCCGCCCGGATGTACACCTCCTCCGTCGAGGCGGGCTGGTGGCGGTCGCTCCCGGCGCCCGGAGCGTTCGGGCGCCGGGACCTCGAGACGCAAGCCGCGCTTGTCGGGCCCGGCGGCGCGGGGCTGCTCGTGTTCGGCTCCGGCCTGGACTGGGGGACCGCCTACCTGGGGCCGGAGGCCTGGCCGGCCGACCCGGCCGACCTGGCCGACCTGGCCGACCTGGCCGACCTGGTGCTCACTGCGCCCCGGCTCGCTCCCGGGTCACCGGACCGCCTGGAGGCGGACGCCGCGCAGGCGCCGAGCGCCGAGCCTGACCTGGAAGCCGGGCACGTGTCCGTCGCTGAGCCTGACCTGATGGCCGACCTGGGCTTCCACGTCGTTCCTGAACTGGACTCCGACCCCGGCCTTGACCCGGATACGGAGCTGGACCCCGAGATGGAGCTGGCCGATATGGAGCTGGACACCGGCGCGGAGCTAGACGCCGACGACGAGGAATTCGGCGACGACCCGGAGCTGGACCCGGACGAGGAATTCGACGACGACATGGAGCTGGACGACCCGGAGCTAGACGAGCCGCTGGCGCCCGCCGGGCCGGACCCCACGCTCGCGACGCGCCAGCCCGTGTTCACCCCGGCGCCGCAGCCAACCGGGCAGCGCGAGCTGTCACCAGTCCGCAAGCCGGAACGGGAGTGGGGGGTCAAAGATCACAATCCCAGCTACGTGGGACCCGAGACGCCCACCGACGTCAAGATCGTCGTCGGCCTGCTGTGCCTGGTGATCATCATCGCCGCGATCATGATCGGCATGCTCGTGTCCGACATGCTCGCCGCCGTGATCGTCGGGGTGGTCGGCTTGCTGGTGATCGCCGGCTTCCTCTGGTTCTCCCGCCTCTGAGGCCCTGGACGTCCGGCCGCGCTCGGCGTGTCGTGCTCGCATGAATCCGGCACTCCCTGTGCCCCAGATGAGCACCGTGATGCCGTAGACGCCCAGTGGAGCGGCGGCAGCGGGTCCAAATGCATCCGTTGCCAATGCAGCCGCAATGGCGAAGTCCCGCATTGAGGTGGTCAGCAGCAGTGTCTTGATGGTTCGCTGTCCACTGCCCAGCGCAGTGATCCGGCCGACGATGGCCGAGGCGACTACGATCACCAGGGCGGCCAGGAGGACCGCGAGATAGTTCCGCGACGGATGCACCTCCGCCGCAACCAGGGCAACCAGGCCGGCTACGGCGAGGGTGCTTGTCGTGGACGCGACGGCCTCACCTGGTGCAGGAAGTGGTGTGAGAAGCCGCACGGTCAATCCGGCCGCGAGCGGTATTGCCACAATGACCAGCAGGTTGAAGATGAGGTGCCCGGGGTTAACGGACGTACCCGGACTCTCGAAGGCGAGTATCGGTCCGGCCACCAAGACCGTCACCATGGTGGATCCGATCAAGACGCCTCCCGCCAGCGCAACGTCGCCGGCGGCTATCGCCGTCGTTGCGATGGAGGCAATCTCACAGGGCGCCAGGCCGATGGTGGTGATGCCGTTGCGGAGGGCTCCGGGCGCGACCATGGTGGAGACCAGCCAGGAGAGAGCCGGAAGGAGGCTCGCGCCGACGACGAGTGCGAGGAAGAGCTGGCGCCAGGAAGCGGTCAGCCGTCGCAGGGACCCCGGCTCAATGCCGATCGCCGTGGAGAACACGAGCACGACCAGAAGCACATCGATGCCCTGGTGGTGCACCACCCACAGCAGCGGGCTCTGGACGGTGAGTCCGAGGACGGCGGCCACCGCCACCACCGCCAATTCACGGTACTCACCCAGGACTTCGCGGTGCCGCCAGGTCATCGGGGTTCCTTTCACCGCTCCGTGGGGCTGAACGTAGCGGTCCCGTGTTGCCCGGATGTTTCGATCCTGGTATTCCTGCTTGTCACCAGGGTGTTAACATGATGGAAACAAAAGAGTGCCGCCAAAGTGCGGGGCGGCAGAGAACGAGTGCGATCATGTTCAGCAGAATTCTGCTTGCTATCGACGATTCCGCTTCGAGTGAAGCCGCGGTCAGTTTCGTCACCGCCATGGCCAGGCAGTCCTCGGCAGCCGTGCGCGTCGTCCATGTGAACGAGTACCTCGTAGGCGGGCGGGGACACACCGTGGAGACGCAGGCCGAGGCGATACAGCACCTTGAGCGCGCTGTGAACTCCCTTCGCGCCGCAGGTATCCCGACCCAAGGCTCGCTCTACCTCGCCAGCTGCTTCGGCGTCGAGACCCGGATTGCCAACTCGGCGCACGACTGGTCAGCCGATGTGATCGTGCTCGGCTCCCGTCGCCGGCGCCGCTACAGCCGCCTTGCCGGCAAGGGTGTCCGCGAGCGGGTGACCGGCCTGACCTCGCTCCCCGTCCTCACTGCACCTGCCCCACTTCGGGTCGCTTCCGGCAGGATCCCGGAACTTAGGGAGTTGCTGGACGCCCCCGTGGCCGACTTCCCGTCGATCTCGATCTTAGCTGGCGGCTCCACCTCCCCGTGGAGGCCGCCCTACGGGCGATCCCCTCCGTAGATGGTGATGGAGAGAAAGCGAATCGGGAGGTCGATGAGCTTGGTCGGGCCGTGGGGGATGTCGCCTTCGAACTGCAGGGTGTCGCCCCGCTCCATGCGGTAGTGCTCGCGCCCGTAGCTGTACTCCATTGTCCCTTCGAGCATGTACAGGATCTCGATGCCCGGATGCTGGAAGAGCGGGAAGATCTCAGTGCTCTCCACCAGTGAGACCAGGAGTGGCTCGATCCGCTTGTAGGGTCCGCGCAGTGTCCCAAGCAGCTGGTAAGTGTGCCCCGCCCGCGTTCCCTTCCGCACGATCTCGGGCCCAGAGCCGGCTTTGACGAAAACCGCGTCCCTTTCCTCGGCCAAGCCGCGGAACATGGAGGTCACCGGCATGTCGAGCGCCGATGAGAGGCGTTCGAGGGTCGAGAGGCTCGGAGACGTCTGCGCGTTCTCGATTTTCGACAGCATTCCCTTGGAGATGCCTGCCCGCTCGGCCAGCTGGCCCACGTTCAGGCCGATCTCCAGTCGGCGACTGCGCACATGGTTGGCGATGACCTGGCCGAGCTGGCCGCCTGTCCGTTCAGCGCTGTCAGTGGTCACGACTGATCAATATATATGCCGCCCGTACTTCGACAGCCGGGGCAAAGCGGCATTCAGCGCATCTGCCCTGCTCCGGTGTAGGGATGTGGGCTCACCAAATGATCGCCAGCGGCAAACCGCTCCCACCGAAAGTCGTTGTGGTCAACATCGGGATGCCGGCTCCGCCCGGAGGTAATGAGGTCCGCCATGAGCTCGCCGACCGATGGCGAGATCTTGTAGCCGTGCCCCGAGAACCCGGCACAGAGCCAGACGCCGTCTACGGAGGAGGCGGAGATGACCGGGTTGTAGTCCGGGGTGACGTCGTAACAGCCGGCGTACGAGGACGACAACCGGGCCGCTCCCAGGCCGGGGAAGCGGTGCTCGAATTTCGGGATCATCCGGATCAGCTCCTCCTCCGAGGCGCGCTCACGGTAGTGGTCCGGATCGGCCCACTCGGGAGTCGCATGATCGCTGTCACCCAGCAGCACCGATGTGCTGCCCTCGGCCCGGACATACTGCAGCGACACCAGGTCGGAGAGGACCGGGACGTGGGGCATGGAGATTCCGGGGTCGACCAGGAGGATCTGGGCCCGCTGGGCCGCGATCGGCAGGTCGATGCCGATCGATCTCGCCAGTGGCACCGACCAGGGGCCGGCTGCCAGCACGACCTGCCCGCTGGCGATGCGGGCGCCGCTGGCCAGGCGCACGCCGCTGGCTCGTTCACCATGCAGCTCGATCCCCACCACGGCGCTCTGCTGGCGAATGCGCGCCCCTCCCCGCCGTGCCGCGGCCGAGAAGGCTTGCGCCGTTTGGTGGCCATCGCCGTAGCCACCGTGTGGCTCGTAGGCGAACGCAGCGAAGTCGGCCAAGTTCGCCCAAGGCCACATCTCCTGGGCCGTGTCGTGACCGACGAGATCAACGTCGATCCCAAGACTTTGGTGCATGGCGACGTTCGCCCGCAGCGCTCCGAGGTTCTCGGGTCCCACGCCGACCAGGTAGCCCGTGTTGTGGTAACCGGAGTCCGCCCCCAGGATCTCCCGGGCGTGGGCAAGGACCGGCAATGCCCGCCAGGCCATGGCCGCCAGTGAGCGGTTGCCGTAGTGACAGCGGACGATGCCACTCGACTTGCCGCTCCCTCCCGACCCGGCGGTGGCCCGGTCCAGCACGAGGACGTCGCTCAGGCCCAGCTCGACCAGCGCCCGAGCCGTGCTCAGTCCGTTGACACCGGCGCCGATGATCACGACCTCGGCCGATTCGTCCGATGGCACGAAGCGTCTCCCTATCGCGGCCAGCCGGGAATCCAGTTCGTGCCCGCCAGCGGCACCTTAGCCATGGCCGCCGCTTCCATCGTCAGGGCGGCCAGATCTTCCGGTTCGAGATGGTGGACGTCGGATTTTCCACAGGCTCGGGCCAGTGCGGTCACCTCCATGGTTGTCGCCCGGAGGAAGTTCGCCACGGCGCCAGCGGCTCGGTCGGCCGTGAGACGAGCCTCGAGCACCTTGTCCTGGGTGGTGATACCGACCGGGCAACGCCCGGTGTGGCAGTGCGCACAGTGGCCGGGTGAGGTTCCCAACGCGGCGTAGTCAGCCTCAACGTCGATCGACTCACCGGTGGTCGTCTGGTATCCGCTCCGGTTGCAGCCGAGGGCAAGCAACGCGGCGACGCCGATGGAGACCGCATCGGCTCCCAGCGCCAACGCCTTGGCCACGTCAGCCCCTGATCGGATACCGCCGGAGACGATCAACTGCACCTCGCCCTTCACGCCGATCTCGTCGAGTGCTTCGGCCGCCATCCGGACAGCCGGCAGCGTGGGGATCCCGGCGTGCTCGATGAACACGTCTTGTGTGGCGGCCGTGCCCCCCTGCATCCCGTCGACCACCACCACATCGGCGCCCGCCGCCACCGCCAGCTTGACGTCGTGGTCGACTCGAGTTGCCCCGATTTTCACATAGACCGGGATGGCCCATCCCGTGGCCTCCCGGAGTTCCTCGATTTTTATGCGCAGGTCATCGGGGCCGGTCCAGTCCGGGTGGCGGCTGGCTGAACGCTGGTCGATGCCTGGTGGCAGTGTTCGCATGGCGGCCACGCGGGCATTCACCTTCTGTCCCAGAAGCATTCCGCCCCCACCCGGCTTGGCCCCTTGGCCGACCACGATCTCCACCGCGTCGGCCTGGCGCAGGTCGGCCGGATCGAAGCCGTAACGGGAGGGGGTGACCTGGTAGACGAGCAGCGCCGAGGCCTTGCGCTCCTCGGGTGTCATGCCACCGTCCCCCGTCGTGGCCGACGTGCCCACCATGGTGGCGGCACGGCCCAGGGACTCCTTCGCGGTCGCGGAGAGCGAACCGAAGCTCATCCCGGCGATGGTGATCGGGATCTCGAGTTCGAGCGGTCGGGCGCCGTGCCGTCCACCGAGGACCGTGCGCGTCTCACAGCGCTCGCGATACCCCTCGAGCGGATAGCGCGACACCGAAGCGGTAAGGAACACGAGGTCGTCGAAGGTCGGTAGCCGCCGACGGGCTCCCAGCCCACGGATCGGGTACTGGCCGGTGTCGGCCATCTCATGCACGCGGGCGATGACGTCGGGCGGGAAGCTTTGATTGGTTGCCGGCTTGAACGAAGATGACGTCATCAGTAGGCACCGTAATTGTGCGCCGAGAAGTGGTAGAGCTGTCTGGCGGATGCCACCTTGGTGACGCGGTTCGGGTCGATGTGGTCGAATCCTATCTTTTCGACTAGATCCTTCAGCATCAGCGCGTCGTCGTCCGTTACTTCCTCTACGACCGCATCGGAACCGAGCGAGGCGATACTCCCGGCGACGAAGATCACCGCCTCGTAGAGAGAATCCCCCAGGCCGTGTCCGGCATTGCCGCCGATCAGAATGAGTCCGGACTGGGCCATGAAACCTGACATCGCTCCCGCGTTGCCGCCGATGGCCAGTGTGGCTCCCTTGAGTGAGATCCCGGCGCGCAATGATGCGTCGCCTTCGATGACGATGCTGCCGCCCCGCGCACTCGACCCCGCACTCTGCGAGGCGCTCCCGTGTACCCGAATGGAACCCCCCATGAGATTCTCGCCCACCGACCATCCGACGAAGCCGTTGACGACGATGTCGGGCCCGGTGCCGTCGCCGGTCCCGCAGAGGCCACCGAGGAAGTAGCCGGCGTTCCCGTCAACGGTGACGGAGACCGGCGACGCAAGCCCGACCGCCAGGTTGTGCCGCCCGCGAGGGTGGAGGACACGGATCTCGCCTCCCGCCGGGAGGGCCCGCAACTGCTGATTGACCGCCCTGGTTCCGAGGGCATCACAACTTAGCGGCTCCATGTGTAGACCTCCTCAGGTTGCGGCTCGAAGACCTCGGCCCCGGCGATGCCGGGGAGCTCAGCCAGGGCCCGGTATTCGGATGCCACGGCGATGTAGCCAGCCGTTTCGGCCACTACGGCCGGCTTGCAGGCGAAGGCGTCCCTGACCACGGACATCTCGTCGTCGGTCGAGATGACCAGCGTGAAGAACCCGTCCATCTCCTTCATGACCCAGCGGATGGCCTCCGTGAGGTCGGCCCCCTCGGCGAGCCGCTGGGCCAGATAGCGGGCTGCCACCTCAGAATCGTTGTCGGAGTCGAACCGGACCCCGGACGCCCTCAGCTGGCGTCGAACGGTGGCGTAATTCGAGAAGGAGCCGTTGTGCACGACACAGAGATCCCGGCGGGGCACGAAGGGGTGCGAGTGCAGGACGGTCACCGCGGACTCGGTCGCCATGCGGGTGTGCGCCAAGGCGAGGTAACCCTCCCAGCCCGCCACGCCGTAGCGCGTGCACGTGTCCGTGGGCCGGCCGGTGTCCTTGAGGACCCTGACGTTCCGTCCGGTGGCGAGCACCCGGATCTGGGGCCAGTTTGCGGCAATGACCGTCCGGACCTCTCCCTCCAGGCCATCCGGTGCCGCTATGACCAACCCGGCGCCAAATGCCTGCGGGTCAACCGCAGCTCCGTACTTCACCCGCAGGAGGTCCTGCACACCAGCCCAGTCGACCGGCTCGTCGCTGCCGAGCGAGATTCTCACCCGCCCCCGGCCCCCGGCGTCCGTTCTGTCATGGTCGGAGTAGACGGCGATACCGGAGGAGTCAGGGCCTCGCTCGTCAAGTGCCTCGATCATGGAGACCAACATCGACCCGAGATGAGGTTCGAGCGAGCGGTCCCGCAGGAGCAGACCGACTACTCCGCACATGGGCCGCGGCCGTCCTCGGTGCATGCCGCAGCGGGAAGCAATCTTCGTGCAGTCATGGAGCGCCCCTTCGGTTCCTCGCGTTCAACTGTGGCCAGCGGCGGCGGTTTCTAGTTATACGTTGCTTCCCTTAGCTCGCCAGGTCCTTGAACACCGATGTACTCGAGGGCGTCTCGGTGGCCACCGGAAAGTGGAACCCGCAAACCGGGCACGGCTGGGCCAAGGTCTTCTGCTCGTACTCGAGCTCGTACGCTTTGTCCTCGAACTTGCCGCAGGTGGGGCAGATGCGGAGGAGCCTGGTGCTCACCAGCTCGAAGTTGTTGATGATGTCCTCCATGATGGCTCCGTTGGACGCCCACGCCTTGGCGTGCTTGTGATAGGTGTCCATGTGCCAGTCGTTGAGCGCCTCTTTGCTGGTCCACATGCTGACTTCGTTGTACCAACCCGGTTCATCGGGGTGCTCCCACCACGTGAGGTGGAGAAAGCCCGGCTTGGTCATCAAGTGGTGCCGGACCTCGTTAAAGACGGTGCGGAACTTGTCGTGCGCGTCCGGACTGGAGAAGCGGACTCGCTGCATGCTCAGGTAGACGGCCATGGTCTGTCCGGTTTCCTTTCGACTCGACGTCAATGACTCGATGGGATATGCATCAGCTGACCGGCGGCCCGCGGGACGTGACGCCGTTCAGACCGTGATGCCCTCCACTTCCGCCTCTTGGCCAATCCGGCGCCTGACGTCCCGGGCGGTGTCGCCTTCGACCAGCCGCCTCCAGCGGGGTACCTCCGGAGCGACCACCAGCACGTGGTCCACCCCGCGGGCCCGGGCCGCCTGGGCGATGGTCTTGGCGTAGCGCCGGGTGGACGCTACCTGGCCCCAGGCCTCGACGCCTCGTCTCTCGAGGCGCGCGATGGCCTTAGCCACGAGGGCCAGTTGCTCGTCCATCTCCTTCCGGGTGGGGAGGAGCCCCGGGCTGGGCAGCCCGAACGAGTAGCCGTAGATCCGGGCGATGGTGAGGACGGCCACCGGACGGCCACCGCTCAACTGCACGGCCCGGGCTATCACGGCCGGCGGGATGGGGATGCCCACCGTGGCGATGAGCACGGCCGAGGACTGGGTCGGCTGCGCGTCCCACTTGGCCCTTCTGAACAGGCGCCGGGCCGGTTTGGGGTTCGGTTGCGCCACCACGTCGCCGGTTCGAACGTTCACCTGCGCGTCAGCCCGCATCGGGGGCGTGACCCGGTGCCGGGCTGATTCCGCTGGCCTCCATGTCGATGGCGTCCATGTGGGCCGGGTCCAGGACGTGGGGCTCCTTCATGTCGCCGAAGTCGACGCCACCGGGTGACCCCACCACGATGGGAAGAGTGGCCACCGGCTCCACGCCGTCCCGCCGGTCGGTCATCCTGCGCCACAGGTGCAGGGGTATGTAAGCGGCCACGACGGCGAATCCGAGCAAGTAGAGGGTATGTCCTTGCCCCGGGCCGACCACGATGTCCGGCGATCCCCAACCGCCTACGAAGTAAACGAAGGTGAGGAAGAGCCCCATGGCCAAGGCGATCCATCGCACATAGCCGGGCAGGCGGAACGGGCTTGTCAGGTCCTTGCTGAACTGACGCAGCATGAAGTATCCGAAGAGCGCCGCGATGATGGCGATGAGGTAGCCCACGTTGGAGAAGATGTAGATGCGCACCGGCGACCCGAACAGGGCCACGAGCATGGCGCAGGCCAGGTTGAAGAACATGGCGTGGTCGGGAGAGTGGTGCTTGTTCTTGTGAGCGAAGAACTTGGGTATCAGCCTGTCTTCCGAGGCCTGGAACAGCGAGCGGCCCACACCCATGATTGCGTTGAGCACCGACAGCAGCAGGGCACCGATGAGGGGGACGCCGATCAGGTACTTGACCCAGCCGGCGCTTCCGAAGATGTGATCGGCGAAGCTGGTGTAGAGCGTCAACGGGTCGGACGACGTGAGCGATGCCCCGAGCACGGCCACGAAGACGATGGCGGTGGCGGCATAGATGAACAAGCCGTAGAGGCCCTCGGCGGTGAGCGCGATCTTGGCGTCCCGATGGGGGTCACGGCACTCGGCGACGTAGCAGGCGGCCGCCTCCACGCCGATGCCGTTCCAGCTCATGACGAAAAGCCAGCTCATGACGAAGGCGAAGCCGGCCGTCTTCGGATCGGCGAAGTGAAAGCCCGAGACGTTGGACCAATGGAAGGTGCTTGGCTTGAAGGCCGGCAGGATCACCAGCAGGGTGATCGGCACCATGGAGACGATTCCGAGGACGGTGGCGAAGCCGGTGCCGAGACGTACCCCCAGGTAGCAGGGGACGAACAGAACCACCAGGCCGATCATGGTGATGAGCAGCACCCCGATGCCCTCCGGCGTGCCGAGGCCGCCGAGCGGATCCACGATCCGGCCCAGGGGCACATGGAACAGCACGGCGATGTAGCTGGCAGCCAGGATCATGTTGATCGGCGCCACCGGAAACCATCCCAGCCAGTAGCTCCAACCGGACACGCCCCCGATATGGCGTGCGGTGGACTCCCCCAGCGGTTTGAAGGCCTCGTAGGCGTAGGACGGCGTCCCTCCGGTTCGGTGTGGCCACAGGGCGGCCATCTCACCCATGCACAGGCACACCACCAGGGCGATTACTTGTATGCCGATCAGAGACGGAATGGCGGCCGCCCCCATCGCCTGCACTGCGAAGGGGGTGATGCCGGTGACCAGGATGACCCCGGCCAGCCCCATGACGAAGGCACCCCGCCAGTTGATACTTCGCTCGAGCGACGTGGCCGCCTCGCCGGGTGGCCCTGGGGTGAGACTGGTATCGGTACTCATGGCTTCATCTCCTTGCAACGGCTGAACGGTTGGTGGGGGCACCCCAGACAATGAGCGGTGCGCGGGCGGCGGGAAGAGAACACGTGGACGGCGTGTCGGTCAGATGGCGCTCAGGTAGTGCTCGAGTTCCCAGGGGGTGACCTCGGCCTGGGAGGACCGGACCTCTCCCCGCTTGGTGGCGACGAAGTAGTCGACGTAATCCCCATCGGGTGTCTTGCCAAGACCTTCCCGGAGAACGTCATCCCCCTCCAGGTGTTCAAGCGCGTCCCACAGGGTCATGGGCATCGGCACGAGCCCGTGGTCTTTGGCCTCCTCTTTGGTCAGCTTGAGGAGGTCGAGCTCACAGGGATCTCCTGGATTCAACTGCCGTTCGATGCCGTCCAGGCCGGCCGCGATGATCGCACTGATGGTCAGATAAGGATTGGCCGAACCGTCGATGCACCGATCTTCCACACGGCCCGAGTCGGGAACCCGGAGCATGTGAGTTCGGTCGTTACCCCCGTAGGTGGCGAAGACCGGAGACCACGCCGCTCCGGAATCCGGAGCGGCGCTGGCCAGCCTCTTGTAGGAGTTGACGGTCGGGCAGGCAACCGCCGCCAGTGCTTGGGCGTGCTCGAGGAGGCCGCCAATAAACGAATAGCCCAGAGCGGAAATGCCGAGCCCGCGGCTGTCGCTCGAGTCGGCGAAGAGCTCAGTGTCCTCGTCGTCCCACATGCTCAGGTGCATGTGGAGACCGTTCCCGGTCAGATTGGAGAACGGCTTGGGCATGAACGTGGCCAACATGCCGGCCTCGGCGGCGAGCGAGTGGACCATGTACCGGAACACGATGACCCGGTCCGCCGTGGTCATCGGATCGGCGTACCGGAAGTTCTGCTCAAACTGCCCGTTGGCGTCCTCGTGGTCGTTGGCGTAATTGGCCCATCCGAGGGAGTTCATATGGCGGGACACCGACGTCAGATGGTCGTACATGCGAGTGAGGGCGCGGGCGTCGTAGCACGGGGACTTGGCCCGATCCAAGGGATCGGCCACCTCTATACCACCCGAACTCGACCGGCGGACCAGGAAATACTCCACCTCGGCGCCGACCTTGAGGGCAAAGCCTGATGCGGTGAGTCGCTCGAGTTGCCGGCGAAGGATGACCCGGGGAGCAAACGGCCAAGGCTCGCCGAGGACGTGCGGGTCGCATTGGATGATACCGAGGCCGGGGCGCCAGGGAGCCGGCATGTACGAACTGAGGTCCGGTATGGCGACGATGTCCGGGGACGAGGGGGATTGGCCCATCGGTCCGGCGGCAAATCCGGCGAAACCGGCCCCGTCGGCCATGAGGCTGTCTATGGCCGAGACGGGAACCATCTTGGCGCACGGCTTGCCGTGCAGGTCCACGAACATGGCGAAAAGGAACTCGACACCGTCCCTCCTGGTGGCGGCGACGAGATCCTCCTTAGTGGTGATCGGCTCCAGTGCCTCGAAACTGCCCGGGGTGAGATCAACGTGGGATGTACTCATCGATGCTGATCGCCTCCTGTCCCTACGCCTCGGTCCCGACCTCCATTTCAACAATGTTGCCTCATGGGAAACAGCTGGCGGTTTCCCATCCGTTGCGAAATGTTGCCCGCTTGTTAGCAATGCGACGATGGCGCCGTTGATCTGGTAACAGACGGACTCCGCACAGCGGAGCATCCATTCTGGTGGGGCGGCGCAAGGATGAGGATTGCGTTGGGCGGGTGGACGTAACCGGGCCGGGTGCCGCGGGCAGGGAGCGGCGGCAAGGACAGGTGCCGGGTGCCGCACGCAGGCTGCGGCGGGTCCCAGGCGCGCCGCTATTCTCCGGCGTGGCGGTCGAGGAACTCGAAGATGTCCACGTCGTCCACGCCGGGGAAGGCGCCGGACGGCAGAACCGACAGGACGTGCGAGTGCGCGCGCGCCGACGGCCAGGCCATGCCCTCCCACCGCTCGGCGAGTACGGCAGGCGCGCGCTGGCAGCAGTCGCCGTCCGGGCAGCGGGACCTGGTGCGCGTCTTCGACTCGCGGCCACGGAACCAGCGGGAATGATCGAACGGCACCCCGAGGGTGATCGCGTACCCCGTTTCCGCGCCGCCCGGGTCGACCTGCGCGACGCAGAAGTAGGTGCCGGACGGCGTGTCGGAGTACTGGTAGTACGGCGAGTAGCGGTCGTCGGTGGTAAACACCTGGCGGCCCGACCACTGGCGGCACATCCGCTGTCCCTCGATCGCGCCGGTGGAGTCGGCCGGGAAGACCACGCCGTCGTTCTGGTAGGCCTTGTAGATGATGCCGCTCGCGTCGTTCTTGACGAAGTGGCAGGGCACGCCGAGGTGCTGGGTGATGAGGTTGGTCACCCGGTGCGCGGCCATCTCGTAGGAGACGGAGAACAGGTCGACCAGGTCCTCCACGGCCAGGTCGCGGCGGTCCTTCGCGGCGCCAAGGAACGGCAGCGCGGCCCGCTCGGGTATCAGCACCGCGGCGGCGAAGTAGTTCGCCTCGACCCGCTGGCGCAGGAAGTCGGCGAAGTCGCGCGGCGTGTCGTGGCCGAGCAGGAAGTGACCGAGTGACTGCAAGATGACCGCGCGCGGCGAATGGCCGCCGACCGGCTCCTGCTTGAGATAGATGCGGCGCTCGCGCAGGTCGGTCAGCGACCTGACCGAGCGCGGCAGGTCGGCCGCGAACCGGACGGAGAAGCCGTGCCTGGAAACCACGGTGAGGAGCATCCCCTGGGACAGCGCGCCGCCGGCGTAGCCCGCGCGGTCCAGCGCCCCGGCCGCTACCTGCTCGATGTCGGCGAAGTAGTTGTCGCGCTCGCGCTGTGAGGAGCGCAGCGCGGCGTTGGCGGCGCGGGCCTCCTCCGGGGTCGCGGTGGGCTTGGCGCGCTGCGCCCGTAGCTCGCCGGCCAGGGCGACCAGGTGCTCGAGCACGTCGGTCGGCACCCGGGTGCCGACCCGCAGCTCGGGCAGGCCGAGCGCGGCGTAGGAGGGGTCGCGCTGCGACTGCTCCAGGGAGATCTCGAGCTGCGCGCGGCGGCTGGGCGGCTGCTTCTTGAGCAGCTCGGACATGGGGATGCCGAGCGCGGCGGCCAGCTGCTCGACCAGTGACAGCCGCGGCTCGCGCTTGCCGTTCTCGATCAGCGAGAGCACCGACGGGGTCCGGCCGACCTTAGCGCCAAGGTCGGCCAGCGTCAGGCCCTTGGCCCGCCGCGCGTGCTTGAGCCGCTGGCCGAACATCGCAAGGTCTAGACCTTCGGTCTCTACCAATTTCTGAGGTTCTTTCATCAGTGAAAAAGTGTAACACGCATCCGTTCGGCTAAATACTTAACTTTTTTACGGACGTAGGTCCTGGGCTGGCCGCCGCCGCGTACCGCACCGTGGAGGTACGCCCCGGGTACCAGCGGACCGCCAACCCCAGCCGCCGGATACGTACCCGGCACCGCAGGTGCCGTCCCGGGGCAACGCCCCGGCGAGGGGGCAACGGGGGAGGGACTCCCCCGTGCGTGGGGGGGTCACCGGGGGGGTCATCCCCCCGGGGGAGAAAGGATCACCATGGAAACGATCAGCCAGCAGGCGGCCAATCTGCGCAGCCAGTGGGAGACCGACCAGCGCTGGGCCGGGATCAGGCGGGACTACACCGCCGAGGACGTGATCCGGCTGCGCGGCTCCGTTGTGGAAGAGCACACCCTGGCCAGGCGCGGCGCGCGCCGGCTGTGGGAGCTGCTGCACACGCAGGACGCGGTGCGCGCGCTTGGCGCCATCACCGGCAACCAGGCGGTGCAGCAGGTGAAGGCGGGGCTGCAGGCCATTTACCTGTCCGGCTGGCAGGTGGCCGCGGACGGCAACCTGGCTGGGCACACCTACCCGGACCAGTCCCTTTACCCGGTGAACTCGGTGCCGCAAATGGTGCGCCGGATCAACAACGCGCTGCTGCGCGCCGACCAGATCGCCTGGTCGGAGCGGTCGGTGGACTCGACGGCGCCGCGCCAGCAGTGGCTCGCGCCGATCGTGGCTGACGCGGAGGCGGGCTTCGGCGGGGTGCTGAACGCGTTCGAGCTGATGAAGTCCATGATCGAGGCGGGCGCGGCCGGCGTGCACTTCGAGGACCAGCTGTCGTCGGAGAAGAAGTGCGGCCACCTCGGCGGCAAGGTGCTCATCCCGACCGGGCAGCACGTCAAGACGCTGTCCGCGGCCCGGCTGGCCGCCGACGTGCTCGACGTGCCGTCCCTGGTGATCGCGCGGACCGACGCCCAGGCCGCGACGCTGATTACCTCGGACGTGGACGAGCGGGACCAGCAGTTCGTCACCGGCGAGCGAACGCCTGAGGGGTTCTACCGGGCGCGCAACGGCATCGAGCCGTGCATCGCGCGCGGGCTGGCCTACGCGCCGTACTCCGACTTGCTGTGGATGGAGACCTCCCTGCCCGACCTTGAGGTCGCGCGGACGTTCGCCGAGGCGGTCAAGGCGCAGTACCCGGACCAGATGCTCGCCTACAACTGCTCGCCGTCGTTCAACTGGAAGGCGCACCTGGACGACGACACCATCGCCAAGTTCCAGAAGGAGCTCGCCGCGATGGGGTACCGGTTCCAGTTCATCACGCTGGCCGGCTTCCACGCGCTGAACGAGTCGATGTTCGAGCTCGCCTACGGGTACGCGCGCGACGACATGACCGCGTACGTGAAGCTGCAGCAGGCGGAGTTCGGCCTGGAGAGCCTCGGGTACACGGCCACCAGGCACCAGCGCGAGGCCGGAACCGGGTACTTCGACCTGGTGACGCAGGCGATCTCGCCGAACGCCGAGACGGTGGCGCTCGCCGGGTCGACCGAGAAGGCGCAGTTCGCGGCGTAGCGGCGGCCTGAGCCGGCCGTGCCGGGTGCCCGGCAGGGCCGGCTTAGGCGAACGGGTTCTCTGTCGTGCTGAACGGCTTGTCTGTCTCTGCCGTGCCGCTCGTCGGGTAGGGCGCGGTGTCGTGCCAGTCGGCGAGCAGCGAGATCGTCTCCGTGGGCGCCTGGTCCGGTTGCGGCCACCCGGCCTGGCCGGAGCCCGGGTACGCCGGGTACCCCGAGTACTTGCGCCGCCGGGAACGCCACCTGGACGGGATGAACAACGGCACGATGAGCGCCAGGCCGGCCGCCGCGAGCAGCCCGTTCTCCAGCATGGCCAGGAAGCCCGCGCCGAACGAGTCGGCGCGCAGCGGGATGTACTGCACCGCGGGGCGCATGCGCAGCCCGTACCAGACCGACCACCCGAGGAGCGCGAGGCCGGGCAGCCCGGCGGCCAGCGGTGAGATCCGCGGCGCGGCGGCGAAGACGCCGGCCAGCAGCGCGGTGCCCGCCAGCGCGGCGACCGCGTACAGCACGGTCGTGTCGTGCAGCAGGTTCGCGCCCGGGCCGGGCAGCTGCGCGACGTTCGCGTTGGACAGGGCGAGCCGAAGCAGGCGGATGTATCCCCAGCTGGCCGCGAAGAACACAGCGCCTGCCAAGGCGATGGCCAGCGCGATACCTGTCACATGCCGCATGCGACTCGCCTCCTCATCCGACATCTTGCGCCATATCCCGCCGCGATACCCCCGAGTCGCAAGTAAAGACCTTCAGGCATTTCTGAGAACAGGCTGAGACCGCCCACAGGCCGCCGTGCGTCGGACGCTATTGTGGTGCGCGTGCACGTTGATGACATTTTCCGGGCGATCGGCAAATTCGCCGTCAAGTTCCGCTGGCTGGTATTGATCGTTTGGATTGCGGCCGCCGTGGTGATCCCGTGGAGACTTCCGTCCCTGGCCAGCGTCACGCAGGGCAACAACAGCGCGTTCCTGCCGGCGAACGCGCCGAGCAACCAGGCGGCGGACCTGGCCGCGCCGCTCGGGTACTCCACGTCGACCGTGCCGGTCCCGGTCGTCGCCGCGGTGAGCACCGGGTCGTTCAGCGCCGCCGACCAGGCCTGGCTCGCCACCCTGGTGACCGACCTGGGCAAGGTGCCCACGGTGGTGAAGGCGCGCGAGATCGGCCAGTCGCAGGTTCCAGGGCCTAACGGGGTCGACGGGCAGGCGGCGCAGATCCAGGTGCAGTCCAACGTGAGCACGAACGACGAGAACGCGCAGACCACCCTCATCGACAACCTGCGCGCGGCGATCGCGGCGTCGTCGCCGCCCGCCGGGGCGCAGGCGCACCTGACCGGGACGTTCGCCATCAACGTCGACCAGCAGAAGCAGTCGGGCAAGACCGGCAGCCAGGTGCAGGACGCCGCCTTCTTCTTCATCATCATCCTGCTGCTGATCATCTTCCGGTCGCTGCTCGCGCCGTTCATCACGGTGATCCCGGCGCTGTTGTCGGTGTCGATCGCCGGCCCGATCATCGCCGAGCTCGCCAACCACGGGCTGAAGGTCTCCCAGCTGTCCCAGCTGCTGCTGATCGTGCTCTTGCTCGGGGCCGGCACCGACTACGGCCTGTTCCTGGTCTTCCGGGTACGGGAGCACATCCAGCGGGGCGAGCTGCCAAGGGATGCCGTGGTCAACGCGCTGACCAAGGTCGGCGAGTCCATCACCTTCTCCGCCTTCACGGTCATCGCGGCGCTGCTCTCGCTGCTGTTCGCCACCTTCCAGATCTACTCCAGCCTGGGCATACCGCTCGCCATCGGCATCGGCGTCATGCTGCTCGCGGGCCTGACCCTGCTGCCCGCGCTGCTCGCCATCACCTGCCGCTGGGCGTTCTGGCCGGCCCGGGCCTTCTGGATCGCGCCGAAGACGCCGGTCGGGCCCGTCGGGCGGTTCATGGTCCGCTTCGTCGGCAAGCCGCTGCGCTGGGTCCTCAACCTGGTGACCTTCGGCGGGCTGGTCAAGCTGTGGCGCTGGTGGGGCAGCAAGGTCCGGTCGAGCACGCCGTCGGCGCAGGGCGGGCGCCTCTCCTGGGGCCGGATTGCCACCATCGTGCTCAAACGCCCGGCGGCCTCGCTGCTGATCGGCGTCCTGGTGTTCGGCGCGCTGTCGGCCGCGGTCGCCAGCTACCAGAGCGCCGGGTTCGGCGGCGCCATCTCGGCGCCGGCCGGCACCGACTCGGCGGCGGGCACCGACCTGATGAACCGGTACTTCCCGTCGACTGCCGCCAACCCGACCGACCTGGTCTACCGGCTGTCCGTGCCGGCCTGGCAGGACGCCGCGGCGATCGCGGCGGCGGGCAAGCAGCTGACCGCGGCCAAGGACGTCTTCACCGGGGTGACCGGGCCGCTCAACCCGGTCGGCGGCACCGGGTTCACGCCGGCCCAGTACACCCAGCTGCACGCGCTGCTCGGCTCCGGGCCGCTGCCGGTCGCGGCGCCGGCCGAGCCCGCCGTAGCTGCCCAGGCCGGCACCACGGCCGCGCAGTGGGCGCAGGCGTACCAGCTGTACCGGGCAACCGCGCAGTACGTGTCCCCCGACGGCAAGATCATCCAGTTCGCGACGTCGCTCACCGCGGGCGACCCGTCGACCACGGCAGCGCTCAACGCGGTGCCCGCGGTCCGGTCCGAGGCGGCCTCCGTCGCGCCCACGCTGCATGCCACCGAATACGGCGTGGCGGGCGAGGCGCCGGCCATCTACGACATCAACTCGATCTCGAACAGCGACCTGGCGCACGTGATCCCGATCGCGATCATCGTCATCGGGGTGCTGCTCGCTCTGGTGATGCGGTCGCTGGTCGCGCCGCTCTACCTGATCGCCTCGGTGGCGCTGTCCTACTTCGCGGCGCTCGGCCTCGCGGTGCTCATCTTCATCGAGCTCGGCAACGCCGGCGGCATCACCTTCATCTTGCCGTTCCTGTTGTTCATCTTCCTGCTCGCGCTCGGCGAGGACTACAACATCCTGGTCATGACCAGGATCAGGGAGGAAGCGCACCACCTGCCGCTGCGCCAGGCCGTGGCGCGCGCCATCGGCGTCACCGGCACCACGGTCACCTCGGCCGGCCTGGTGCTGGCCGGCACGTTCGCGGTGTTCGCGCTCGTTGGCGGCAGCTCCGGCGGCTCGCAGCTCAAGGAAATCGGCTACGGGCTCGCGCTCGGCGTCATCATGGACACGTTCGTGGTCCGCACCGTGCTCGTGCCGTGCACGGTGGTGCTGCTCGGCCGGTGGAACTGGTGGCCGTCCAAACTGCACATGGACGCGCCCGCCGCCGGGACGGACGCGGTGGGGGCGAGCGCGGACGCGCTCGGGCTGTCCGAGCCGCGGGACGGACAGGACGGCCAGTCCGACGCGAGCACCGACAACCAGTCACGCAGAAAATCCTGAACGTCACTCTCTGTTCCTCGCCCGTACCCGCCCACACCCCGCCCGTAGGTCCTGACATGGCAAATGCCACCATGTTCTCCGGACATGCCGGGCGGGGTGCTTTTCTTCTGGCGCTCTGACCGGAAGACTGCGACCTAAGAATTTACCCGAGGGCAGGCAAGACTCTTGGACGGCGTGCGGCCTCGGGGCAAGGGAAGGGACCCCGGTGCAGGAACTCCGCTTCGTCGCGGTCAGCGAGGACGGCAGTTACGCTGTCCTCGCGGTCCCCGGACGAAGCGGGCGGTACATTCTGCCGATCGACGAGCGGCTGCGGGCGGTCGCCCTCGGCCAGACCTCCCGGCTCGCCCAGTACGAGATCGAAGTGGAGAGTCCGTTGCGACCCAAGGAGATCCAGGCTCGAATCCGCGCCGGCGAGACGGCAGAGGAGATCGCCGACGCCGCCGGCATCCCGGTCGAGCGCGTGCGCTGGTTCGAAGGCCCGGTACTCGCGGAGCGCGCCTATATCGCCGATCAGGCCCAGGCCGGCTCGGTGCGGCGCGCGGGCGACTCCTCGGGCCCAGGTCCACGCCTCGGCGAGATCGTCACGGCCCGGCTCACCGCCGCCGGCACCGACCCGGCGGACGGCCAGTGGGACTCACGCAAGCGCGGCGACGGAAGCTGGCAGGTCTCGCTGACATTTCCGTCCGGTGGCCGGCTGCACGTCGCCGAATGGGTCTTCGATCCCCGGCGCCGGCACGTGATGCCCGATGACGACAACGCCGCCCGCTTGTCGCTGCCCGAGTCCGAGTTGCCGCCCGAGCCGGTGTCGGTGCCCGGCGAGGCGACCGTCACCCCGATCGCGTCACGTCTCGGTGCCGCCGCCGGGATGGGCGGTGGCGCCTACACGGCAGGCCCCGCCGTCTCCCGCTTCCGCCCGGACCGCTCTGTCCTGCCCGACCGTTCCCTCGGCGCGGACCGCTCGCTGGCCGACCGGACGGCCACCCCTTCCGCCCCTTCCGCCCCTTCCGCCCCTTCCGCCCCGGCTGAACCGGCGACGCCGGCTGCCTCGGCCCAGGAGCGCCACGCGGCGGCTGAGCGACCGCCCGCGCCGCCCGCGCCATCGCGCCACGCATCGCCTGACCGGCCCGACTACCAGGACCACCGCGGCGGCGGCTACGCCGAATTCCCCGAGTCGGCGCCCTACCGCTTCCCTGAGCCCGCGCCCGAGCCGGCCGCGCGCCGTGACCTTGCCCAGGAGCCGTCGGCCTACCGCCCGCCCGCCGAGTCTCACGGGCAGCCCGTCGCGGGGGCCGGCCGCGGCTACGACGACCCGGCTCCGGCTGCCTACCGCGCGCAGGCCGACGAGCCCGGCTACCGCGAGGCCCCCGCCGAGCCGCGGGCCCACCCGGAGCCCGCCGCCTACGGCGACCCGGTCCCCCGGCAGCCCGCCTTCCACGACGCGGAGCCTGGGCCGGCCGCGCACCACGCGCAGGCGCCGGCGCCTGCGCCGACCGCGCCGGCTTCCGCTGCGCCGGGCTCGGCGACGCCCGCGGCTGCCGCCACCGGCGCTCCCGTCTTCGAGGATCCAGAACGAGGGCGGCCGGCTCCCTCACGCCCAGTCGTCTTCGAGGACCCTGAGCCAGCCTTCCCCGGCAAGCAGCTTGGGCTTGGCCCGGCCGCCGCCCGTCCCGCGCCGACGGCGCAGCCTGGGACATCCGAGGCTGGGGCGCAACTGGGAGCAGCGGCGCCGCCAGTCGCCGAGCCCGCCGCGGTGCCCGCGGCAGTGACGTCAGTGCCGCCCGCGACAGCGGCTCAGGACATGCCGACGGTATCCGCGCCCGCGTCGGCTCCCGCGACCGCGCCCGAGCCGTCAGCTCCCGCGGCGGCAGCCGCCGAGCCCGCCGCGGAGCCAGCCACCGAGGACGAGGCGAATCGCCCGCGTCCCGGGGCCAAGAAGACCGCGAAGGGGCGCCGCTCCTCCGTGCCGTCCTGGGACGAGATCATGCTGGGTAGTTCCCGCCCACGCGACTAGTCCACGCCACGCCGCTGGCGTGTCAGCATATGTTGACGGCCGAGCGATCGTCAGCATATGCTGACGTACATGCAGAGCACACTCGAGATCGCCGAGGGCGCGGCCGACAACGACCCGGACGTCGGGTTGCGGGCGGTAGCCGCCCTTCGGACACTCACGGAACGGCTGGAGATCCTCCAGGTCGACAACGCGCGGAACCTGGGATGGTCGTGGCAGGACATCGCCACCCGGCTCGGCGTCACCAAGCAGACCGTGCACCGCAAGCACGGCCACCGGACGGGGAGGCGGTAATGCCAGAATGGCTCACCGGCGATGCCGGGCAGGTTGTTGCTCGCGCGTCCGAGCAGGCGCGCCGCCTCGGGCACGGCTTCATCGGCGGCGAGCACCTGTTGTACGGCGTTGCCTGCGCCGACGGCGAGGCCGGCACGGTGCTGCGCGAGCGGGGCGTCACGCCTGAGCGCGTCGAGGCGGAGTTCGTCCGCCTGATCGGCCCGCGGAACACCCCCGGCGGCAGCCTGTTCGGCGACCTCGACCGCGACGCGCTGACCACCATCGGCATCGACCTCGACACGGTGCGAGAGCGGATCGAGGCGGCATTCGGGCCGGCCGCCCTCGCCCCCGAGGCTCCGGCGCCACGCCGGTGGCGACGATCGCGCCCTGGCCGCCGGTCCGGTTGCGTCACCGGAGACCTCCCGCTCACCCGCCGGGCGAAGAAATGCCTTGAGAGTTCGCTCCGTGAGGCGCGAGCGCACCCCGGCGGCCAGCTCGGCACGGAGCACATCGCCCTCGCCCTCCTTGCCATGGATGACGGCGTGCCGCACCGCATCTTGTCGGTCATCGGCGCCTCGGCACCGCGTTTGGGTGCCGAGATCCGCGACCGCTACCGGCAGGCCGGCTAACGCCGACGAGGGGCGCGTAAGTACTACAGCCGCACCTCGTGACGACCCGCCTGTTGGCTCCTTCGGCGCACCTGGCTGACTGTTTGCATAGCTGGTGACCACGGGAAACGCTCTTTTCATAGCGGGCGACCACTATCGCGCCCGATTCGTCCCCTTATATTGGTCGCCAGCTATGCAAAGCTGATCCGCGGCGGTCACCGGCTATGCAAAGCCGACTCATCCCGGGGGGACGGTCACCCTGCCATAGAGATTCCTGTGACTGCCGTTTCGGGCGGGACAAAGGAGAGGATCTCTACGGTCAGACGCCCCAGCTCGCAGGGCGGCAGCCCGGCTGGCGGGCGGCGCAGCCGGCACTAGCGACGCCAACCGAGCGTAGCGAAGTGCGGCTGTCGCGTTGGCTGGCTTGTTGGCTGTCGCGTTAGCTGGCTTGCCTGGCTGCACCGTTAGCTGGCTGGCTTGAGGGCGAAGGCCCAGTTGAGGATCTTGGCGGCGTCCTGGGCCGCGGCGGAGAATCCGCTGAGCGGCGAGCCGAGGACGTCGCCGATGAGGACGCGGCCACCCCGGACCGCCTCGAAGAGCAGGGTGTGGCCGGCCGCGTTGGTGTAGCCGGTCTTGATGCCGACGGCACCTGGGTACGTGGAGAGGAACGCGTTGTCAGTGCTGACGGAGACGGCGTTGTGGCTAGCGCTCTTGGGCAGGTTGTAGACGCGGAGCCCGACGATGGAGCGGAACTCCGGATAGCTCATCGCGACCTCGCCAAGCCGCACGAGTTCGGCCGCGGTTGAGTAGGTGGCGGTCTCCGTGGGGTACGGCAGGCCGTCGGGCGTGGTGAAGTGCGTGTGGACAAGGCCGAGCCGGGCCGCCTCCGCGTTCATCTTGGCGATGAACGCGGGCAGGCCAGGGCCGTAGGCACTGGCGAGGGTGTAGGCCGCGTCCGCCGCCGACAGCACCAGCATGATGTGCAGCAGCTCGTCGGCGGTGAACTTCTGGCCGGGTATCAGGCCGGCCGCGTTCGCGGAGTACTTGGCGACGTAGCCGGTCACCGCCTTGGGCACGGTGACCTGCTGATTCAGGCCGCCCGCCTGGATGACGACGAGCGCGGTCATCACCTTGGTGATCGAGGCGATCGGCAGCACCCCGTTCTCGTCCTGGGCCCAGAGCACCTGGCCGGTGGTGGCGTCCACCACGATTCCCGACTTCGCCTTGACTCCCGCGGGGGCACCGACGACGTCGATCATGGGGCCCGTCGTCGTCTTGCCGCGCGCGGACGTCGGCACCATCGCGGTAGATGGCCCGGACGCCGTGCCCGTCGAGTGGACATTGCCCTGGGCCTGGGCGTAGGCGAGGCCGGGCGCGGCAGAGCACGCTGCCGCGGTCCCACCCGCGACCAGGGCGACCCCGGCGATCAGCAACCGTGCGGCCAGGCGGCGCATAGGACTCCATCGAGGTAGGGACCGGGGAACAGACCCGATCGTACGGCCTCATGTACCGACAATCCGGCTGAGTACCGACAATCCGGTTAGTAAGTCAAACTGAGCATTTGCAGTAACAGGAATAGCCTGCTGCCTGTTCGTTACTCTACGTGTTCATCCGCTGCTCAGACGGCTATACCCGGCCGCGAGGCACGCCACGCCACGACAGAAGGGATGGGATGGCAGCGGGGTGGGGGTGGGCCTTAGGCGGCGGCGCGGGCCAGCACGCCGGACAGCGACGCGCGGGCCGCGCGGGTCACCTCCGGGACGTCGACGGCGGTGATCACGCCGTCACGCTTGAGCACCCTGCCGTCGGCGACCACAAGCTCCACGTCGCGGGGGCTCGCCGCGGTGACCAGCAGGCGGGCCGGGTCGGTGAAGACGCCCAGGCTCGGTGAGTCGAGACAGACCACGATGACGTCGGCTCGCTTGCCCGCCGTGAGGGAACCCGTGACCGCGCCAAGGCCCAGGCTGCGCGCGCCGTCGATGGTGGCCAGCCGCAGCACGTCCCTGGCGGTCAGCGCGAACTCGTGCCGCGCCTGCCCGTTGGCGCAGGCCTGGGTCACCTTCATGACGGCGAACAGGTCGGCGTTGCCCGAGAGCATCGTGGTATCCACCGACAAGCCGACCGGGAGCCCGGCGGCGAGCAGTTCCCCGGTGGCCGGCTGGCCGTAGCCGATCTGCAGCTCGGTCCACGGCGACACCGACGCCGGGGCGCCGGCCTGCGCCGCCAGGGCGATCTCCGCCGCCGACGCGTTGTTCAGGTGCACCAGCTGCAGGTCGGGGCCGAGCAGGCCCTCGTCGGCGTAGGTCGCCACCTGGCCCGCGGCGGCCGCGGGGCCGCACGCGTGCACGCTGACCGGGAGGCCGAGCTCGCGCGCCGCCGCGATTTCCTCCCGGTACAGGGCGGGCGCGACCCGCATCGCCGGGTTGGACCCGCCGGTCCCCCGCCAGGCCATGCCCAGCTGGATGCGGCCGCCCGCGCCGTAGGACGGCCACGCCGCGGCCAGCCGGGCCAGGTCGTCGAGCGCCATCAGCCGGTCGTTGGGGTGGCCCGCCTGGTAGCCGAAGGAGAAACGGGCCCGCAGCCCGGACTCCCGCAGCGCCCGCAGGCTGGCCTCGGCCCAGTCCACGCCCCTGATGTTGTGCGACCAGTCGTGGACCGTGGTAATGCCTGCGTCGATCGCCTCGGCGGCGGCCAGGCGCGTGCCCGCGTAGCTGTCACCGGGCAGGAAGTGCCTGCCCAGCGCGACACAAGTGGCGAAATAGCCTGACTCGTCCGTTCGATACGACCGCCGGGGGTCTGGGGGCTCCCCCCGGGTTGGCGAGGCGATCGGACGGACCTCAGGGGGTACGGGGCCGGGGGGCCCGATGGGGGGCGGGGAGTCCCCCATGCCAGGGGTCAGCCCCCCCGGGAGATAACTGCCGCCGGGGGCTGGCCGCCCGTCCGACATCCCGCGCAGCAGCGTGTTCCACAGGTGCCAGTGCGTGTCCACCAGGCCGGGCGCCACGATCTTGCCCGCGGCATCGAGCACCTCGGCCTGCGGCACGTCGAGGTTCTTGCCGACCGCCTTGATGACGCCGTCGCACACGTGCACGTCACCGCCGGGGATGTCGCCTGCCAGATCCATCGTCAGGACGTAACCACCGCGAATCAGCAGATTGGCGTGCGACACGGGCGCGCTCGCTGTCATGGTCGCACAGCTTAGCTGCTTGACCTGATTCGCTTAGCTTGGCTTACCGGACAGTGCTGGCCGCGGTGCTTGCGGCACAGTGTTCGCGGAACGGGGCTGGCACCCTCCCGAGGGGCGCCTGGGCCCGCCGACATGGCGGGCGGACAGGAGTGGCACGGCATGCGATCCGCATGCCGTCCTTGGGGGGCGGACGAATGAACATGCGGGCCGTCGTGGCCAGCCTGGCCGCGCTTGCGGCGCTTACGACCGCGATCGCCGTGGCCGGGACGGCGCCGGCGGCAGCCGTCGCCAAGCTACCCGTCATGCGGGGCGGGATCGCCCGCAGGGCCGAGGCGGCCGGGGCCGTCCTGCGGTCATCGCCGGGCGCCGGGATGGCCCGGGTAACCTGCACCGCGCCCGCCGCCCACCAGGCCTTGGCGGCGCGGTTGTCGGCCGGCATCGAGGCGGCGCTGCGCGGCCGGGCGGGGCATCAGGCGGTGACCGTGCACGACCAGGTGACCGGGGTCTCCTGCCGGGCCGACGCCAGGCGGCAGTTCGACTCGGCGAGCATCGTGAAGGCGATCATCCTGGCCGCCCTGCTGCGCTGGCACCAGGAGACCAGCACGCCGTTGTCCCCCTGGGAGCAGGGCGAGGCAACGTCGATGATCACCTGGTCCGATAACGACGCCGCGACCGACTTGTGGAACTGGGTCGGCCGCAGCAGGCTGGAGCACTTCCTCCGCCTCGCGGCGATGAACGAGACCGAGCTCGGGGCCGGTCTCTACTGGGGGCTTACCCAGGTCACCGCGCACGACGAGATGCTGCTGCTTGACTTGCTGACGCAGCCGAACCCCGTGCTGTCGGCCGCGTACCGCGAGTATCAGCTCCGGCTGATGGCCCGGGTGATCCCCGGGCAGCGCTGGGGTACCCCGGCGGGCGCGCCCGCCGGGGTGACCGTGCACGTGAAGAACGGATGGCTGCCCGACGGCACCGGCTGGCACATCAACAGCATCGGCGCGTTCACCGGGACGGGCGTGAACTACGCGATCGTGGTGCTGACCGATGACAACCCGTCGGAGCAGTACGGCATCGCCACCATCGAGGACGTCGCGCGGCTAGTGCACCAGGAGCTGAGCGCGGCCCGGGCCGCCGCCGGGCCGCGGCTGGCGGCTAACCTTGCCCCGTCCGCCGCGGCGACGGCGGCGCCGTCACCGGCGTCGGCGGCGCCTGCGCGGCCGGCCCCGCCGACGCCCTGGGCGGTGGTGCCTGCGCTGCCGGCCCCGCCGGCGCTGGCGCCGGCTCCGGCGACGGCGTGGGCGGTGGTGCCTGCGCTGCCGGCCGCGCCGGCCCTCTAGCGGGCCCGGCCGGAGCGGCATCGGCGTCGCGGAACACCACCCAGCGCATCATGCAGTACAGGTAGACGGCCTCGCAGCACGCCGCGATGACCCGGGAGAACTCGTAGTACACCCCGGCGACGGACAACAGGTCGGTGAGGCCGAGGACGAAGATGAGGTAGTTGCTCGCGCTCACCGCGGCGAAGACGAGGAACTGCTTGCCGACGTACCCGTGGCTACGGAAGTTGAGCACCCGGTTGAGCACGTAGCTGGTCACCGACGCGGTCCCGTAAGACAGCGTCACCGCGACGGGAAGGGGCCACCCGAAGATGCCGTGGAACAGGCCGAGCAGCCCCAGGTCGATGAAGAACGTGCAGAGGTTGATCAGCAGGTAGCCGACCAAGCTGGGCGCGACGACCCTGGACAGGCCCAACGGGAGCCGCCTGGTGATCGCCGTCATCGCGGCGGCGAACTGCGCTCGGTGTGCCATGTCTTCATTGTGCCTGCCCGCCGTGACCGGCCAGTCACGGGCATAGCGGGATTTGAGCCTCTCAGAGGCTTTTCTCAGGCTTTTCTCACCGGATGTGTAGCACTTCCGGGGTACCGTGAGCGCTGCTTGTGAAGCTGGTCACATATCGGTGACGACATGATCGTGCGCGCCGCCCGCGGGCAAGGGGCTGTGGTTGGCTGCTTGCTGGGCACATCGGATTACCCGGGTGCCCGCGGGGAAGGTTCCGCAAGATCACGATATGATTCGCTGTGATCAGCGGTGTTTAGTGCGTACGGGGCAGGAGGTCCGCTTACGCCCGCTTAGCGAGCGTCAGTCCTTACCGGGAGGAAGTTGATGGCCCTGTTGGTGGACCCGCCGCAGCGCGACAATGCTGCCGGCCGGCCTGCTGACGAGCCGTCCGCCGCCAAGGACGCGACCACCGCCACGCTTCCCATGCCGGTACTCGCCGAGCCGGAGCCACCGGACACCGACGCCGACATCGACACCGCCGAGCCACGACTCGCCGAGCCGCCGATCACCGGGGGCAAGGTCGAGGCCCTCATGGGCCGGCTCATCCGGGTGCTCTCGCACAGCCCGCTGGCCCGCCCGCTGCCCGCGGTCATGCTCAGCGTGCTCGGCGTCTGCGGCGTCGCGGTCAACGGCCTGTGCGCCACCGCCCCCCAGCCGAGCGTGGCCACGCCGCCGGTGCTGCTGCCGCTGACCAAGGTCGCGGAGAACCTGGGCGCCCGGCACCTGAACGACCTGCTCGCCAACCTGATCATGTTCATCTCCATCGGCCTGTGCTGCCTGGGCCTGGCCATGATGCTCTGGGCCAACAGCCGGGGCTGGTCGCCCAGCCCGCGCAAGGTCTTCGCGGCGGCCGCGGCCGCGGTCGCCGTGCTGGTGAACATCACGCCGGTCGGGTCCGGGGACGTCGCGTCCTACGCCGCCTACGGGCGGATCGCGGCGCTCGGCTACAACCCGTACACGTTCACCCCGAACATGTTGCCCGGAGGGCGCAACAACCCGTACACGGCGATCGTCGGCGTCAAGTGGCAGGCCACCCCGTCGGACTACGGCCCGGTGGCGACCTGGACGCACCTGCTCGCCGCCCTGGTCGGGGGCGACCGGGCGTGGCTCACCATCTGGATGCTGATGATCATGATGGGGGCCGCGTTCCTGGCTACCGGGTACGTCCTGCTGCGGACCGCGGAGAACCCGGTGCGGGCGACCCTGCTGTGGGTCGCCAACCCGCTCCTGATCGTGGAACTGGTCATGGGCGGCCACCTGGACGCGCTGCTCGCGCTGGTGGCGATCGCGGCGGTCGTGCTGGCGCGGCGCTGCCTGCGGACCTGGCACGAGGTCGCCGTCGGGGTGCTAGTCGGCATCGCTGGCGGCATCAAGATCAACGCGGCCTTCGTCGCGGTCGCCATCGCGATCCCGCTCATCCACGAGCGCGCCTGGGGCCGTCTCGCCCGGATCGGCGCGGTGGCCGGCGTGACCACGTTCTGCCTCTACTACTTCAGCTACGGGCTCACGGCGCTCAAGCCGCTGCGCGACGCCTCCAGCTATGTCATCTCGCCCACGCTCTGGCGGCTGGCCCAGGTGACCGTGCAGCACTACTACGGCGACCACGCCATGAACACGATAACCAGCGCGTTCGGGTACATCTGGCCGCCGCTCATGCTGCTGCTGGCCTGGTACCTGTACAACCGGCTGTCGCCTGACGTGCCAACCGTGCTGGCCGCCACCTGCGCGCTCACGTTCGCCTGGATGGTCGTCGCGCCGTGGCAGCTGCCCTGGTACTCCTCCGTCGCCTGGGTCACCCTGGCCCTCCTGCCGCGCAACTCGCTGACCCGCTGGCTCACCATTGCGACCGGCACACTAGCGTTCATGCACTTCAATGGTGGCCATCCCACTAACATGCCGGATGGCCCGACACCGTAGGTTTTCCCGGCGATCGCGGCGGTAATGGACTGGCCATGAGTGCCAGTGACTTCAGCACGCCAGTTGTCGCACCCGGCCGGGTCGCGGTCGTCACCGGGGCGGCCAGCGGCATCGGGCTCGGTCTCGCCGAGCGGTTCGCCGCCGAAGGCATGCGCGTCGTCATGGCCGACGTGGAGGCACCCGCGCTGGCGAAGGCGGCGGCCGAACTCGCGGAAAACGGCGCGTCCGTGCTCCCCGTCGTCACCGACGTGGCGGACCGCGCGGCGGTCGACGCGCTGCGCGACGCGGCGCTGTCGGCGTTCGGCGCGGTGCACGTGGTGTGCAACAACGCGGGCGTCGGCGGGCCGCACGGGCCGCTGTGGGAATGCCCGCCCGGCGAGTGGGACTGGGTGCTGCGGGTCAACCTCGACGGCGTGATGAACGGCGTCCGGGCCTTCATGCCGGTGCTGCTTGAGCAGGACGCCGGGCACCTGCTCAACACGTCCTCGATCTTCGGCGTGTTCGCCGGGACACTCGGGCCGTACGGGGTGTCCAAGCACGCGGTCACCGCGCTGACCGAGACGCTGCACTTCAACCTGCTTTTCCTCGGCGTGACGCACGTCGGCGTCTCGGTGCTCTGCCCAGGCGCGGTGCGCACGAACTTCGGCACCTCCGCGCGTAACCGGCCCGCCTGGGCGGGGCCCGCGATGATCAGGGACGAGGCCGAGCAGGCGGCCGCGGAGCGGTTCGACCAGCTGTCCGTGCTCGGCGCCTCCCCGGCCGAGGTGGCCGGGATGGTGGTTGACGGCATCAGGTCACGGCGGTTCTACATCCTCACCTCGGACAACCGCCACGAACCGGTGCTGCGCCGCGGCCAGGAGGTGGTGGCGGGCGGGCCGCCGGCGCCGCCGGTGTCCTTCGCCTGACGGCCACGTCTGTGGCACGGTCTAGACTTTGCGGTCATGAGCACCGTGCCGCAGTCAGCGTCCTCGTCCGTGCCTAACCCCCCCGTCGCCAAGCTGGTCCCGACGGAGCGCACCCATCACGGCGACACAGTCACGGACCCGTACGCGTGGCTGGCTAACCCTAAGGACCCCGAGGTCATCGCGTACCTGGAGGCCGAGAACGGCTACACCGAGGCGCTCACCGCGGGACTCGGCGAGCTGCGTTCCGCGGTGTTCGACGAGATCAAGGCGCGCACCCAGGAGACCGACCTGTCGGTGCCGGTGCGCAAGGGGAACTGGTGGCGGTACGCGCGCACCGTGGAGGGGCAGCAGTACGCGATTCACTGCCGCCGCCTGGTGCGCGACGGCGAGGTCACCCCGCCGGCGCCGGAGGACGGCAAGCCACTTGACGGCGAGGAGGTGCTGCTCGACGGGAACCAGCTGGCCGAGGGCAAGGCGTTCTTCTCGCTCGGCGCGCTGGCGGTCTCCCCGGATGAGAGGCGGCTCGCCTACTCCACCGACTTCGCCGGCGACGAGCGGTACACGCTGCGGATCAAGGACCTGGTCAGCGGCGAGATGCTGCCCGACGAGGTGCCCGACACCCACTACGGGTGCGCCTGGTCGCTTGACGGGTCCGTGCTGTTCTACACCACGGTCGATGAGGCGTGGCGGCCTTACCGGGTCTGGCGGCACATCGTCGGCACGCCGACGTCGGACGACGTGATGGTGTTCGAGGAGAGCGACGAGAAGTTCTGGCTCGGGGTCGGCACGTCACGCGACGATAAGTGGCTGGTGATCGGTACCGCCTCGAAGCTGACGAGCGAGGTGCACCTGCTCGACGCGGCCACGCCGGCCGGGGAGTTCTCCGTCGTCGCGCCGCGCAGGTTCGGCGTGGAGTACAACGTCGAGATCGCCAGCGACCGGCTGCTCATCCTGCACAACGACGGGGCGGAGAACTTCGAGCTCGCCTCGGCGCCCCTGCCCAGTGCTGACAACAACAGTGCGGGCGACACCGCGGCGTGGACGCCGGTCATCGCGCACCGCGCCGACACCCGGCTGCTTTCCGTGGACGCGTTCGAGTCCTGCCTGATGCTGCACTACCGGCGCGACGGGATGACCAGGCTTTCCGTGCTGCCGCCGTCCGGCGTCGGCCAGGAGCGGCCGATCACGTTCCCCGAGCCGCTGTACACGGTCGGCCTCGGGTCGAACCCCGAGTACACGCAGACCCGGTTCCGCATCGGCTACAACTCGATGGTCACCCCGTCGACGGTGTACGACTACGACATCGCGGACGGCTCGCTGACCCAGCTCAAGCAGCAGCCGGTGCTGCCCTCCCCGGCCGGGGTTCCGTTCTCCTCCGGCGACTACGAGCAGTACCGCGAGTGGGCGACGGCGCCGGACGGCACGCGGGTGCCGGTGTCCATCGTGTGCCGCACAGGCACGCCGCGCGACGGGTCCGCGCCCTGCCTGATCTACGGGTACGGGAGCTACGAGCACTCGATCGACCCGGGGTTCTCCATCACCCGGCTGTCACTGCTCGACCGCGGGTTCGTCTACGCGATCGCGCACGTCCGGGGCGGCGGCGAGATGGGCCGGCCGTGGTACGACCACGGCAAGATGCTGGAGAAGAAGAACACGTTCACCGACTTCGTCGCGTGCGCGCGCCACCTGGTATCCGGCGGGTGGACGTCCGCGAGCCGGCTAGTGGCCCGCGGCGGGTCGGCGGGCGGGCTGCTGATGGGCGCGGTCGTCAACCTGGCCCCGGCCGACTTCGCCGGGATCGTCGCGCAGGTGCCGTTCGTGGACGCGCTGAACTCGATCCTTGACCCGTCGCTGCCGCTCACCGTGACCGAGTGGGAGGAGTGGGGCGACCCGTTGCACGACCCCGCGGTCTATGAGTACATGAAGTCGTACACGCCGTATGAGAACGTGGCGGCCGCTTCTTACCCGGCGATTTTCGCGCTCACCTCGCTTAACGACACCCGGGTGCTCTATCACGAGCCCGCCAAGTGGACGGCGCGGCTGCGGGCCGTCGCGTCCGGCGGGCCGTTCCTGCTGAAGACCGAGATGGAGGCGGGGCACGGCGGTCGCAGCGGGCGGTACGACGCCTGGCAGGAGGAGGCGCTCGTGCTCGCCTGGATCATCGCGACCGCGACGGCGGCCGGATGACGGACGGGCCGGAGACGGCGGTCAGGCAGGCGGTTATTCCAGGATCTCGATGGGGTCGCCGGGGCGGATGATGGCGTCCGGGCCCGTGTCGTCGGGGATGAGGTTGACGCCGAACCAGACTTTGCCGTCCCAGCGGCGGTGGCGGGCCAGGGTGGTAATCGGCTCGTGGCCCTTGGCGGCGGTGTCGGGGTTGATCGTGGTCATGACGCAGCGGTCGCAGCCCTTGACGGACCGGAACGTGACCGGGCCTATGCGCAGGCGGCGCCAGCCGTCCTCGGCCCAAGCCGCGGCGCCGGATAGCACAACGCTGGGACGGAAGCGGCGCATGGGGACCGGGCCCTCGGACGCCTTGGGGCCCTGCGCGATCCAGTCGTTCAGCGCGGCCAGGGATTCCTCAGTGGTCAGCAGCAGCGGGAACGCGTCGGCGAACGACACGCGGTCGGCGGGGTCGCTGTAGTCGGGCCGGACCCGCCGCCTGGCCGGGTCGTCCAGGTAGACCAGGCGCACCGGCTCGCCAATGATTCCGGTCAGCCATGCCGCTGCCTCATCACCTGCCGGGCTGGCCAGCAGGTCTGCTCCCCACACGTTGGCCGGGACAAGCTCCTCGCCAGACGGGACGGGGACCACGAGGTCGGGCAGGCCGAGGCCAGACAGGGTGATCTTGTCGCCCCCGCCGTCGAGCTCGGGCGTGATGAGCAGCATCGACGGGTGCTCGCGCGCGGTGACTGGGTCACCGGCGTCGTCCACGACCATCCACCGCCGGTCGCCTGCCAGGCCCCACGGCTCAACTCGCGCCTCGATGAGCCGCTCGCCGCGGCACGACTTGACCGGGTACCGCCAGACGTCGGTGAGCTGAAGTGACATGTGCCAATGATCGCATTTCACGGGCCCGCGCCGCACCGGCCGCGGGGCAGGTCACGCGTCGACAGCCCGGCGGGCCACGAGTTCACCACCCGCGAGTGACGGGGATCGCGGCCTTATCTGATGTCGCAGATGATGGTCAGCGCGACGGTCCTGCCTGCCTGGACCCGCGTGGTCAGCGGCCGTGAGCACGTGGACTTGCCGTCATTGATCAGGCTGGACGACGCGGTCACGGCGTAGGTGCCTGGCGGCAGTTGCCCGGTGAACCTTCCCGCGCTGTCGGAGCTGACGCTGATCGTCGAGCCGTCACCAGCCCGGAAACTGATCGTGCCGGGCAGCGGGACGTTGGCCGTTCCCGCCGGGCCGCCGACCCGGATATAGGTCCCCGTCACGGTTCCCGTCCGGCCGGCGGTGCTTGAGCATCCCGTCGCGGCTAGCGCCGCGCAGGCGAGGACAACCACCTGCCATCTCATGACCGCTCCTGTCCGGCCGCCGTATTCATTCGGCTATAAGACGCCCCATGGCCGACCTAGGTTCCCAGCCGGTGCGGGCCTGCCGATGATGCTTGTTCTGCTTCTTAGTTGTCAGGCTCTGAGTAGGGCGGCTTCCTGCTCGCGGGCCTTGGTGTAACGGTTTTCCGGTACCGGGAGGCCCAGGTTGCCGCGGAGGGTGGCCGACTCGTACTCGGTAC
>Ga0265338_10001238_pt1 | contig 42063 bp, 38 predicted proteins | sample 42126metaG_FD_193579 | JGI IMG/M metagenome (GOLD analysis project Ga0265338, IMG submission 193579) | Rhizosphere microbial communities from Carex aquatilis grown in University of Washington, Seatle, WA, United States - 4-21-26 metaG | ecosystem: Host-associated > Plants > Roots > Rhizosphere... | reverse complement strand
TGACTGTTGCTGGTGAATAACTTGTGTAATAACCCCCTGACCATTTCTTGACACCACAAAACTTTGTATGATACAAAGAAGCAGCCACAATTAGCAGTGGCTTTATGCGTTGTCCCAAGTGCGGCTGTCAGGAAGATAAAGTCATCGATTCGCGCGCTTCGCGCGAAGGAGCCACGATTCGCCGCCGCCGTGAATGCACCAAGTGCGGGCACCGCTTCACGACTTACGAGGAAGTGGAACGGGAGGGTTTGATGGTGCTCAAGCGTGACGGACGGCATGAGGAGTTGTCGCGCGAGAAACTCCTGTCCGGCATCAAAAAGGCCTGTCAAAAGCGCCCCGTCACGCCCCAAACCATGGAAGATTTGGCCGATCACATTGTTGCCGCCGTGACCGACAAATTTGAAAACGAAGTGCCCGCCGAATTCATCGGCAAATCGGTCATGGACGGCCTGCGCGACATTGACGACGTTGCCTATGTGCGATTCGCCAGCGTCTATCGCCGGTTTCAGGAAGCCACCGATTTCGTTCATGAAGTCAAAAAACTGGAGGCCCGCCAATGATTGCCCTGTTGTCCGAATGCCTGCTGTTTCAGCTGACCAACGGCGAAAGCGTGCCCTGCTCGGCGGAAATGATTTCGGTTGAACTCGTCGGTGGCGCCGACGGCTCGCTCGACCCCGAAGTGTTGCGCCATGCCGCCGCGTCCGTCTTTCACTATTTCAAAGCTGAACTGTGCCGTGAAAGCGTCACCGTGGGCGAGTTTGCCGGCGCCCTGGAAAAAGTGCTGCGCAATCTTGGTTTTACCATCCGCGCCGGCGCCGTGGAATCGCACTCGCGGGAAACCATTGAAACCGACCTGGGTTTGATGGCGCAGGAACCCGGCGGCGGCTTCGAACTCTTTTTCTTCCCGCGTTTGCGCAACGAACTCCGCGCCCAACTCCGCCATTCGCCGCGGGTGTTGCGCTTTCGCGGTCTGCGCGGCTGCGTCAAGCAACTGGCCGGCGCGCGCCGCTGGAGCGGCCGTTGCGAACAATTGCGGGATCACATCGTCGAGTATCTGCGCCAATGCCTCACCGCCGAACCGGAGCCAAACGATTGCGCGCTGGTGGTGGAGTAAATAATTTTCGGAGGGGCGAGCGCCGCAAGCCCCAAACTATTGGGTGAGTCAGGGCGTCGCAGAGCTCCGCCCTCCGAAATGAACCATTTATGAGCAAAACGCTTTTTGAAAAAATCATCGCGCGCGAAATTCCGGCCCAAATCGTTTACGAAGACGATTTGGTGCTCGCGTTCCGTGACGTCAATCCGCAGGCGCCAACCCACGCTCTGATTGTTCCGAAGAAACCGATTCCGCGCGTGGCCGAGGCGAAGGCCGAAGACCAGCAACTGCTTGGTTACCTGCTGCTCAAGGCTGCGGAAGTGGCCGGGAAACTGGGTTTGGACAAAGGCGGATTCCGGCTGGTCATCAACAATGGCGCGGACGGTGGCGAATCCGTGCCGCACCTGCATGTCCATATTCTCGGCGGCCGCTACATGAAATGGCCGCCGGGGTAAAAATTATCTTTAAAGTAGTTTCCGCAATACCAAACCCAGCCGCTTGATGCCTTCGCGGATGTTTTTCTCGCTCGCGCTGCCGAAGCTGATGCGCATTTCGTGGTCCGGTTTTTTGCGCGCCGGGTCGTCGGCGTAGCAAAGCTCGCCGGGCACATAGAGCACGTCGTTTTTCAGCGCGGTCTGGAAGATTTTTGATTTCACGCCGGTGGGAACGTTTTTCGGCAATCGCGCCCAAAAATACAATCCGCCGCCGGCTTCCCAGATTTCCACGTTCGGCGGGAAATGTTTCGCGAGCGCCCGCTTCATCACGAGCGCCTTTTGGCCGTAACGTTTTTCAATTTTCGCCACGTGCCGGTCGTAAAGGCCGGTTTCCAGCGCGCTGGCGAGGAGTTGTTGCAACAGGTTCGCCGTGCCGAAATCGTGGTTGCCCTTGATGCGCTGGACGGCCGTAAAGAGTGGTTCGGGCAACAGGCCGAAGCCGACGCGCACGCCGGGCGCATAGGGTTTGCTGTAAGTGCCGGTGTAGATCACGCGTTCCGCCGCGCCGGGTACCATGAGCGCAGACGGCGGGATGGCAGGGACGCGCTGCCGCGCGTCCTGGCTGGCCGGCAGGTCAGCCCTGCCAGAAAAGGACAACTCGCGATAGGCGGCGTCTTCGAGCAGATAAATCAGATGTCCGGCGGCGCGCTCGAATTTTTTCAGCAGCTTCAAAACACCCCGTTTCTTCTCGAAGCTGGTCGTGACGCCGGTCGGGTTTTGAAAATAGCTGATGAGGTAAAGCGCCTTGAGGCGGCGGAGTTCGCCGGATTTTTTCAACCGTTGCAATATGGTTTCGAGGTGTGCGAGGTCAAGGCCGTCGCGTTCGAGCCGGACGCTGCGCGCGCGCAGGCCGCGGCTTTGGAGGATGCTCAGAAACACGAAATACGTCGGGTCTTCGACGAGGACGATGTCGCCTTCGTCGCAGAGCGCTTCGAGGGTCATGTAAAGCAGTTGCTGCGAGCCGCCGGTGATCATCACGCGGTCGGACAAATGGGTGGGAGGGGCGGCGTGCCGCTGTCCCTGATTTTTATGACGCCGATACGGTGTCACACCCAAATCCAATTTTTGCAAATGCTGTGCCGTGAGCCGGCGGAGGTTGGTTTCGCCGGCGGTGATGCCGTATTGCAGCGCGGGCCGGCCGGTTCGGGGCGAGCGCAAAACCCGACTGAGCAGTTTGCGTGAAATTTCGACGGGCAAGGTGGCGTTGTCGGTAAAACCGGCGGCGAGCGAAATCAATTGGGGCCGCGACAATGCGGTTTGCATGAGCCAGGAGATGGGCGGCGGCGCGGTGCGGCGGCCCATTGCGGATAAAGCCGATGGTTTCATACGAAAAGGACGGAAATAATAATTGAAGCGGCAGGATTGAACAACCCAGGAACCAGGAAACAAAGTTCGGTCAACCGGCGTGGCTTTGTGACCGGGTGGCCTGGTCGTTCAAAGTCATTGGCTCGCGCCGAAGACGCTGTCGAGGATGGTTTCCTTGGTTTTCCAGATCAACGCCATCGTCATGGCCAGTGGCAACAAGGCGAAAAAAGTCAGCAACCACAGGCCGAGACGGTTGAACCAGACAACCAGGATACCTAATTCCGGCGGTATTTGTGATGCGTGAAGCAAAGCCACATACGCGATGACCAGCAACAACAGAAAGGCCAGCAACCAGCGATTGAGCACGGTGAACAGGAGGGTCTCGTGCCGGAGCGTTTCGTCCGGCAGCATCGCGCCGAGTTGTTTGAGGACGACGTTCAAGCTGAACAAAAAAAGCACCGCCGACAGGGCGAGCGCAAAAACGGCGGCGATGAAAAAGGTTTCCCGCGGCATTTGGTTGTGCCAGTAGAGAAACGGACAGAGACCGAAATTGACCAGGCCGAGGAGTTTCGCCCGGTCCAGCGCGTTGCGCCAGGGGCGTTCCTGTTTGCGGAAATCGCTCATCTGCCAGAGTCCGAAAACCAGCAGGCCGGTGGCGGCGAGGGCGGGAACCAGGCCAAACGATTTCAACCAATCGTTTTTTGCCGTTTCCACGCAAATCACCAGCGACGCGGGCAAACCCCAGAACAATGCGGACAAACCGCGGGCGAGATGCCCGAGTGAGCGGAGCAATTCGGCTTTGTTTCGGGTCTCAGTTTCGGGATTTGGTGTTCCGGTCAAAACGAAAGGTAGGTGTAAGCCTTCAAACCACGTTCGTAATCATCAAGCAACCGCATGGCCTCGGATGGTTTCATGCGATCGGACTTGATGGCGTCATCAATCTGCGCCTTCATCTGGCGTTTCAGTTCATTTTCGTCGTATTGCACCGCCGCCAGCGACTGGATAATGGTGTTGCCTTCAATGATTTCCTCGATGTAATAGCCGGTCGGCTCGTCGGGTTCGAGAAAAACGTGAACCTCGTTGACGCGGCCGAACAGATTGTGGAGGTCGCCCATGATGTCCTGATATGCGCCCATGAGGAAAAACCCGATGTAATACGGTTCCAGAAGGCCGTTGCCGTTGGTGTTGAGCTTGTGCAGCGGCAGGGTGTCGCGCACGTCGCGGAAATCAATGAACTTGTTGACCTGCCCGTCGGAGTCGCACGTGATGTCCACCAGCGTGCCTTCGCAGGTCGGGCGTTCGTTGAGCCGCGTGATGGGCATGATGGGGAACAGCTGGTCCAGCGCCCAGTGATCGAGCAACGATTGGAAGACGGAAAAATTGCAGAGGTATTGATCGCCGAGACTGTCTTCCAACTGCCGGATTTCCTCCGGCGCATAGGGCTGATCCTTGTAATGGTCGACAACGGCGCGGCTGATCTGCCAGTAAAGGTCTTCAATCTTCGCCTTGTCGGGCAAATCCAGCACGCCGAGCGTAAACATGTGTTGCGCGTCATCCCGGCGTTCGAGCGCGTCGTGATAGGCCTCGAGCTTGTTGAGCTTCGGCAGGTTCTGCCGGATTTCGAGCAGCTCCTTCACGAGCGCGTGTTCGCGGTCGCCGTATTTCAAAAACTGGCCGGGCCGGATTTTTTCAATCGCGCCGAATACCTCCACGATCAAGACGCTGTGATGCGCGACGATGGCGCGTCCGCTTTCGCTGATGATGTCCGGGTGCGGGACGTTTTCCGCGTTGCACACGTCGGCGATGTAGAAGACCACGTCGTTGGTGTATTCCTGGAGCGTGTAATTCGTCGAGCTGTCGAACGCCGAGCGGCTGCCGTCGTAATCCACGCCCAAACCGCCGCCGACGTCGAGATACGAAATCGGAAAACCCATCTTGTGGAGCTTGGCATAAAACCGCGCGGCTTCCTGCACGGCTTTTTTCACCGTCAGAATGTCCGGCACCTGCGAGCCGATGTGGAAATGCAGCAGCTTGAGGCAGTGGCCGAGGTTTTCGGCCTTCAACATTTCCGTCGCCTCCAAAATTTCGGCCGTGCTCAGGCCGAATTTTGCGTTTTCACCGCCGCTTTCGGCCCAGCGCCCGGCACCCTTGCTCAGCAGCCGGGCGCGGATGCCGATGAGCGGTTCGACGCCGGCCTGTTTTGAAATCGTAATGATTTGCCGCAGTTCCTCCAATTTTTCGACGACCATGATGACCGTTTTACCCAGCTTGATGCCGAGCATGGCCATTTTGATGAACTCCGCGTCCTTGTACCCGTTGCAGATGATGAGACAGCCCATCTGGTTTTGCAGCGCCAGGCCGGCGAACAATTCCGGCTTGCTGCCGACTTCCAGGCCAAACCCAAAGGGCTTGCCGGCGTCGAGAATCTCCTCCACCACTTCGCGCAGCTGGTTGACCTTGATGGGGAACACGCCGCGATACCGGCCGTGGTAGTTGTATTCCGTGATGGCATTGCGAAACGCCTGATTCAGCGACTCGACGCGATGGCGCAAAATGTCCTGAAACCGGATCAGCAGCGGAAATTTCAACCCGCGCGCCTTGGCCTCCTCGGCCACGTCCGTCAAATCCACCGCCACGCCGGCGTCCTGCAACGGACGCGCCACGACGTGTCCGGCGTCGTTGATGTCAAAATACTTCGCGCCCCAGCGCTGGATGTTGTAAAGCGCGCGCGCCGCTTCGATGTCCCAGGGCTGCGCCGCGTTGTTTGGATTGCTCATCTCGGTGGATTCAAACCGAGCGAACTATAAAATTCTTGGCGCAGAAAGCAACAAGCGGAATGAAAAATTTCGTGGCGCAAATCCCGCTTTGCACCAGGGCCGGTTTCTGGTTTCATCGCGTCATGCCGAAAGCTTCACTGGCCGCCATGGTCAAACACTGCAACCAGCTGCTGCGCACAGGTGAAATCGGCGATTACGACGGCGCCGGGAATGGCCTGCAAGCCGGGAACTCCGGCGCCGTCACGCGCCTCGCTGCCGCCGTGGACGCCAGCCTTGCCACCGTGAAACTCGCCATCGCCGCCCGGGCGGACCTGCTCATCGTGCATCACGGTTTGTTTTGGACGCCGGCGCACCCGTGGACGGGCAAAAAATACGAACTGTTCCGGCTGATGGTCGAAAACAATCTGGCGGTTTACAGTTCGCATCTGCCGCTCGACGCGCATCCCCAACTGGGCAACAACGCGCAACTCTGTGCCGCGCTCGGCTTCAGAAATTTAAAGCCGTTCTTTCTGACTCACGGTCAGACCATCGGTTTCAAAACGCGGATGAAAGTTTCCCGCCCGGAGCTGGCCAGACGGCTGGCGCGGGCAACCGGCGCGAAGCCGCGTGTTATTCCCGGTGGCGGGGAAATTTGCCGGTGCATTGGGGTGGCAACCGGCGGCGCGGGCGGCGATTTAAACCAGGCGGCCGGCGAGGGGGTGGACACATTCATCACCGGCGAAGGGCCGCATTGGACATACGCTTTGGCGGAAGAACTGGAAATGAACGTCCTCTACGGCGGCCATTACGCGACGGAAACGTTCGGTGTGAAAGCACTGGCGGCGCATCTTTCCAGGAAGTTCCATGTGCCGTGGGTGTTTCTGGATCACCCGACCGGTTTGTGAAATCCAGCACGGACGCGGCGGATTTTAACTGGAAGATGTCGTTCGCCGCGTGGAAAAAATCAGGCAGCCAACCAGAAGGATTCCGACCCCCACGGCCGACAAGCTGACGTAAAACATATTCAGCGGAGGCGAGAACCTGAATTCCACCGTGTGTTCGCCGGGCGTCAAATAAACGCCGCGCATGATGAAATTGCAACGCAACAGCGGTTCGGACTTGCCGTCCACCCGCACGTGCCATGCCGGATCGAACTTGTCGTTGAGCAGGAGCACCGATGGGGCGTCGGCCTTGGCGTCGAACACAAGGTGCTTCGGGGCATAACTTTTGAATTCAACCGTTCCGGAATTTTTGTTGGTTGCGTTCAGCGCCGGCGCCGGTGGCAGTGGCGTGGAAACCAGAACTGTTTTCCACGCGTCAAAATCTTTGCTCGCGAGCGTCTGGAGCGTGATGGTGTCATTCGTGCTGACCTGCCAATCAGAATACAACCGGGCTCGCGGCAGTGCGCCGGTGAAATCAAAAAGTGCGTAAGGGCCGTTGTCGCTGGGAACGGCGGTCAGCTTCTCGCCATGAAATTCGCCGTGTTGCAACTGGTCGTTGAGTTCTTGAGCGTCCACCCCCGGTTTGGGCGCAACATCAAAATGCTGGAGAATGCGGAAACGCCGCTGTACCGGGTCGAGTTGTTCATTCAACGATTCGAGAAAATTGGCCGGGCCAAGCAGATACCGCGTATCGGTCAATTGCCAATGACGGGCGATAAGGTACACCGTGTCCGGCGTGCCCACCGGTGTCAGCGCGCCTTGATAGGCCGCCAAATCCTCGGGCAAACGCGACATCTGTACGATGTCCAGCGACTGGATGTTGTAATAAGGAAAAAGTTGCTGGGACCATTCAATGTTGTAGAGATTTTCGAAAAGCGACTTGGAATGTAAGACCACCACACGATGCTCGTAGGGCTTTTCCCGGAGCAGATCAATGATCGGATTGCTGGCATATTTTTGTTCGTAATTCCAATGAATGACCCAAGGCAGATCCGCGCGTCCCAAATCCCCGACCAGCAGCACGCCCAAAAAAATTCCGGCCCATCTGGCCCGGCGTCCTGCCAGCGCACCGCTCAAAATCAACGTGAGCAATCCCATGGCCAGTGCGAAGAACAAAATGAACCAACCGACTTGATGGACACTAAACGTGGCGATCTGACCGGCCATGTTTTCATCAAACTGCACGGTTTGCAGGTAGCGGACCAGGGCCGGCATTTGGAGCCGGTAAATGAGCCAGGCGAGCAGGCTGCCAATGAGGGCAACAATACAAATGGAGACACAATGGCGGTCAAAGCCGCGATTTTTTGCCCACCACGTTTTGATTTGAACCAACGGTGAAGCTGAACCCGCGGCCGGAACTGCCAGATAATGCCGGCTCAAACCATGAATGCCGCAGGCAAAAACGATGGAGAACGCCCAAAAAAACACGAAGAGGAATTTAACCGGGTTTCGGATGGTCGAAAAATACGGCAACTTGTAAAGGAAGGCATAGAACGGAGCGAACCGGCCAAACGCGAGCAGTAATGAAACAATCAAAACGGCCGTCCAAAACCAGATAAATCGCCGGTGGGTTTCGGAAAAAACCGAATTTTTTCGGCGCCACGATTGGGCCACGGTCCACAAAGCCACCAAAATGACCAGCACGCCGGCGTAATTGCCGGTGCCGGTGAAACGCAGAGGTCCTTCCGGTGGCGGATTCTGTTCGCCGCTGGTAAAATAGCGATCCCACGACGGATGGCGTCCTACGGCACCCCAATAATTGCCTCCGTCGGGAGTGTCCAGCCGATAACCAAATAATCCCGGGACAATGATTCCCATGGTTTCGATTTTGGGGAGACTCCATTCCGTGGCGAAATTCCACTGTCGCGCCTTTGTCTCCGCGTTTTGTTGAGTGCCCACAATGCCTTTAATCTGGGTGCCGACCAGCCCGGTAATGGTTTGGGCGGCAAAGAACGCTGCCAATGCTGCGATGATTGTGATGCGCCCGACACCCCGTCCGATTTTTTTCACCGTGGGGCCTTCTTCCATGAGCGACTGAAACAGAACGAAGGCGGCAACAAACACGCTGAAGATGGCGCCAATGTCCGCGGCTTCAACCACATTGATTCCGACAGCGAACCCTGCCAAAGCCAGCCGTACCCAACGAACGAACCACGGCGTCACCGGTGAATTGGAGACAATCAAGGCCAGCGCCAGGAAATCCATGCCGAACGCAATTTGATGCGAAGGCACGCCCCAACAAGCGTCCGAGAAAAAACAGGAATTGAAGGCGGCGGCCAATGCCCCCAAGGTTGCTGCCAACGGTGAGAGGCGTAATTGTCTGAAAAAAATCCACGCGCCGGCGCCAAGAATAAATATTGCGATGGCCGGGGAAAACTTTGCGTAGCCGACGGGTCCCAATGTCCAGCTTTCGAGTGCCGTCAGGTTTGGTGGAAAAGCGGCGGCATTGCCGCCAATGTCACTTAGATCAACCCACATGCCGGTTAAAGCTTCGGGCAGCTGAAGCCACGCCGCCTGTTTCGTGCCGAGCGGCGCGTCGTTGGAAAAATGAACATAATCCGGCAAAAAACTTTTCCCAAAAAGGGCGGCCAGGAGGATGACCAGAGCTGCTGTGAAGAATATTCCATTGAACCTGGGACCAGCAGTTGGTTTGGTGACTTTCATAAGATAGCCGTCAGCTTGATTGATGCTTGGAAGGCGATTGTCAGCGGTCCCGGGCCGGGTGTCAAGGTGATGACGCGGGGTAATGCCGGAGGCGTCTGCCCCGGCCTGCGATCCGGTTAACCGGTTGACGTTGGCAGCGCGAAGGCAACCTCTGCGGCTTGAGATGCCTGCCGCGTCAAAAAAAGTTGACCACGCCATCGTCTATTCCTTAAGGTCACCCGTGAAATGATGGACCAGTCTTCTCGTTCTGACCCGGATGCCGTGGTGGCAACCCAACAAGCCGGCCAGACCTCATGGCTGAGACCATAACCTCACAGCTTTGCCAACATGGGTCTCGACATTAATGGTCTGTATTTTTTGCTTGGCGCCCGCAAGCAGGGCGTGAACTTCGGCGACGTGCTGATGGTTGGCCGTTTGGAACTTAACGTCTATCCGGCCAAGATGCGGCAGGTGCTGGCCAAGGCAGGTTTGCCGGGTGAACTTTTTGGCGCCGGTGCGCGCGACATCCGGTTTGCCGAGCCGGCTTTCAAGGCGCTGGGAGCGCGCAGTGTTCGCTCCCTTGATGCTTCGGCCTACGAGGAAGCGGACCTGGTACGCGATCTAAACAAACCAATTGATGCGGACCTGAAGGAGAAGTTTGATCTGGTTTACGATGGCGGGACGCTTGAGCATGTTTTTAATTTTCCGATGGCGCTGCAAAATTGCATGGAGTTGGTCCGTGAGGGAGGCCGCTTCTTCATGCACACGGCTGCCAACAACTGGTGCGGCCACGGTTTTTACCAGTTCAGCCCGGAGCTGTTTTACAGTGTGTTGTGCCAGGATAATGGCTTTGAGGTCGAACGAATGATCATCCATGTCGTTGGTCCGTACTGCCGCTGGTATGAAGTGGCGGATCCGCGGGCAATTCGTTCGCGAGTGGAATTAATCACTTCCTGTCCGATGCAATTGCTCATCCAGGCTCGACGGACAAAGGTCGTTCCCATTTTCAGCAAGACGCCGCAGCAAAGCGACTACCTGCTGCGCTGGGAACAACCATCACCAATGCCGCCAACGACGGCGGCACCGTCGCGGCCGGCGCTGGCCGGAATTCTGCCCGGTTTTACCCGGCTGGTGCATGTGGCCAAAACCGGCTGGCACTTTTGGCACAATCATTCGTTGGGTAATCGCAGGCTCTTTCGCCCCGTCAAAAGGTTCCCGGTTGTGTAAGCCTCACCGCAAACGCATCAACCCGGCTGCCAACCATCACCCATGAACAAATACACCCACGCAATGCGGCATGGCGTCGCCAGCGTGGCGGGTTGGTTGCGCCTGCGTTCCGCCCAACCCGGCTTTGCCCGCGAACTGTTGAGGCGACGATGGCGCTATTTTCTTCGGCGCGAATTTGAACCGGGGTTCACCACGCCGGATGGATTTGTTTTGGAAACGCCGGACGCACTCATTGCTTACTGGTCCATGTTTGTGGAACATGAGCTTTATAGCGACGATTGGGTAAAACCTTTCCGAACAGCGTCAAATCCCCTGGTGGTCGATGTCGGAGCCAACGCCGGTTTGTTTTCACACTTCGCGTTTTGTTGGAATTCCAAGGCTGAAATCATCGCCTTTGAACCCCTGCCAATGATGGTTGAGCGTATCAAAATTCTGCAAAAGCGCACGGGCATGAAGCTCACCTGTCTTGCCAAAGCCGCCGGGCGTGCGCCGGGCGAGGCGATTCTGGAAAGTCCGCATGGCTATGACGGCACGTCGCGTATTTGCGTTTCCGGCCGGCCGACCGGACAAGTCTTCCGGGCGGAAGTGACGACGCTGGACAAGGAATTGGCGGGGCGCGACGTGTTCCTTGTGAAAATTGATGTGGAAGGTTTTGAAGAGGAGGTCATCGCGGGTGCGGGCGCCACACTTGCAAAAACGCGCTTCCTGATCATCGAAGCCCATAATGCCGCCCGCCGCGATCATCTGGCCCGATTGCTTGGCCCGGGCTGGCGTTGGCGCAAACTGGGTTCGAGCGATTACTTGTTCATGCGCGCTTAAAACCTGTGACGGCGTTCAGTGCGCCCGGAAGCGATCCTGTTTCAGGAGCCGGGATAAGGTGGAAGAGTTTCACGGCGGCTGACGGATCTGGCTGATGTCGCGCATGCGACCGGGTTCCGCAAATAACCGTTCTGTCGGCAGGTCAACCTGTTGCTTCAAGTTGTCATCGTCCGCAGAATTTCCACAAACCGGTTTCCAACTGCTTCCCATGAATAGGTTTGCTTGAACGTCGCCAGGGCGGACGGATCCAATTGCGTTTGCCCCGCCCGGGCGCGCACCAGCGTGGTGAGCACGGCTTCTCGAAACGCCGGTTGGTCAAACGGCGGCACGTAATGAACCAAATTGCCAAACACCGGCGGGTAGCACGCCAGTTGATACGCCACCACCGGCACGCCCGACACCAGCGCTTCCCCCACCACGATACCCCAGCTTTCGTAATGGCTTGGCATCACAAACACGCGGCTGCTCTTCAACAGGCGGAATTTTTCCAGTTCGGAAACCAGTCCGCTGAAAACCACATTTTCCCGCAAACCCAGCTGGTGGATTATCGGCTCAAGTTTTTCCCGGCTCTTGCCGATAATGACCGCCCGGTAATCCGGCAGGCGTTGTTGCAGCCATGCCAACAACGCCAGAAGATCGTCAACGCCCTTTTGCGGATGCACGCGTCCGGCCCAAACCAGGTCGAATTTCTTGGGTTGTTCCGGCACGCGATCCGCCGCCGCCACATCGCTGCCATTCGGCACATACCGCAAGCCGGATTCACGATAGCCAAACTTCAGCGCGTAATCCCCAATGTGCGGATGACTATAGGTAACAATGCCGCCGCGGCACCGCCGGAACCAGCGCAGCGAAAGTTGCTGGCTAAACCAGTAATAAAGCGACGGCAGCCGCATGGAGGTTACGTCCGGGCGGCCTTTCAGCAAAACTTCGCCCAGCGTTGGCGCGGTCATGCCCAGGTACAAAATTTTTGCGCGCGCCCGGCAACGAATGAGCGGAATCGAGTCAAACCAATAATCGGACCCGGTGCAGGCCAGATCGTCGGGTTTCACTTCCTCCAGCTGCCGAAGCGTGCTTTTCAAACGCCCGCCGAAATCGCGCAGCAGCCGGGATTGGCCGGAAAACCGGTTTACGTCGCCAAGCTCGGCCGCTTGTGAGTCCGTCAAGGTCAGGTTGAGCGGCAGGTTTTGTTTTTCCAGAAACCGTTTCAGCGCATGGCCGCCGAAGAAATGAATGGGATAACCGGCGGCAATCGCCGCGCGGGCCATCTGGTAAAGGTAGATATCTCCGCCGCCGATGCCTTCGCCAAAAATGCCGTTCGCGAAAAACACCAGACGCGGGCGGCGTTGGGCGGGAGGGTTGGCGGCTGGCTGGGCATCCATAAGCTGGCTGGGGTCAGGGTTTTAGATTCTGTTTCACCCGCAACTCCGCGATCAAGGTCTTGTCCTTGCCGCGCTGCTTGTAAGTCCCCACACCCCAGGCGTCGCCGAACACACTGCCAAGACACGCGGGCGTGTGCCAGAGCCAGTGCACATCGCGGTCGCCAATCAAACCGCGCAAGGTGTGCCACAACGGACCGATGAACGTGACGCAATAAACCGCCGCCAGCCAGAGCGGCACGGGCGGCTTTTCCTTCATCCAATTTGTTTTGGTTTCCTCCTGCACGCGGAGAAAATGCACCGTGGCGCGCCGGCGTTTCTGCACAAACGCCCAAAGGGTTTGCACATAATAATGGTGCACGCCGCGGCCACAAATACGGAGCCATTCGCGCCGGCCGGTTTGCATCAAATGCAACGCGGCGTGCGTGTCTTGAAAATGTTCGCCGGCTTTTACCGATTCCAAATCCGCCCGGCGAAAAACAAAACCGTTCGCCCCCAGCGGATACGAAAGTGAGTCATGCGGGAGCGTCCAGCGTTCAATTTCGCCGTCGCGGGCGACCAGCCTTGGATTGGTGCTCATCAACCAGCAAATGGGGTCGCTGATGTGCAGGCGATGCGTAAGGTAGGCGCAGAACGAACTCATTTTGGGCGACGGCAAATAGTAACTTTCCACACCGAGCGCCTGCGGGTTGGCTGCGAGCGCCTTCACCGCCAGTTCGATGTAATCGGAATGCGTGAATTCGTTGTCCGCGTCCACGAAGACGATGTATTCACCTTTGGCGTGTTTGAGCGCAAGGCGTTTGCCTTCCTCCATGTTTTTGCCGTCGTCATTCAGGACAATCGCATTGTATTTTTTGGCGATTTCACGCGTGCGGTCGGTGGAATGCGCGTCGGCCAGCAATATTTCATAGCGGTTGCGGGGATATGACTGGCGCGTGACGGATGCCAGGACGTTGTCCAGCAACCCCTCCACGTTGAGTGTGGGCATGACGAAGCTGACAAGCGGCAAATGATCCGGACCGGACGGCATGGTGCAAGTGTGGCTGAAACCGGCGACGAATTCAAATCAGCTTTGCGCGGCGGATTGGGACCGGCGGAGGGTGAGGAGCCAGGCCAAAAGCAGTATTCCGAACGCGATACCCGCGGCAACCGGCATGGTTTGCAACAGGACTCCGGGGGATTGTCCCCGGGCGAGCAGCGCCAACCAGTAAGCCAGGCCGAGCCCGCCATAAAGCAGGGAAACCTTTGACCAGCGACTGGCGAGCGCCCAGTAGGCGAGCGATTGCAGCAGCCCGACGAAGACCATTGACGCCGCAAATGGGCCGACCATTTCGGCGGCGGGCGGCGTATATTTGCCGAGAATTTTCAGGCTGAACACCCGCAGCACAAAAAGACAGATGGCGCCCAAAACCAGGGCCAGGCCGGAAAGCCCGAATAATTTGAATTGCTGGGCCACGATGCCACCCGTGCGCTGGGCGGAACGCGAGGTGAACAACACCGTCAGCAGCGGCGCAACGGTCATGGGCAGTGCGCGCGCCAAAATCCCGGCGGCGGCATAGGCATCGAGTTCGTCCTTGGTGAAAAATTTGTTTGCCACGAGGTAGTCGCCTTGAAAAAAACAATAATTGCCGGCCACAAACGCCGCGCTGACGATGAAGTATTGGGCGAACTCGCGGTTCCATGGCGAGACCGGCTCGCCCTGCAGCGACAAATCCTTTCGCCAGAAAAGCAGGACGAGATAGGCCAGCAGCGCGAAGGCCGAGGCCAGTACGGCGGTCTCCGCCGACGGCCATTTGAAAGTGATGAACCAGCCAAAACCAACGCGCAGCAACATGGCCAGCAGCCCGATGAGCGCGAGCCGTTTGAACCAGGCGAAACCCTGGCACAACGTCGTGGCCAGCGCAGCCCATAGGCCCAGGAGCGTGCAGCCAAGCGCCACCAGCATCAGGCTTTCGTCGTAGTGGAAAAAATTGCTCAACGGCTTGATGACCATCACCGCCAGTACCGACCCGGCGATGGTGAAGCGGAACAGAAATTTCCGGCAGCCCAGGAGCAGGCCTTGCAGCCGTGCGCTGTCACCGCTGGCATTAAAGTGCGCGATGTAATGCGTGACGGCAAAGGTGGCCACCGCCGGCAGCAGGCCCAGCAACGTCATCAAACCGCCCAGCGCGCTGTTCGCGTTGCCGTATTGGCCCGACCCGCTCAAGTGCCGGCCCAGCACCGCTTGAAAGGCCAGATTCCCCAACCCGGTGACAAAACTGATGGCGGAGAAAATGATGCCGCTCCGCAACAAATTTCCGGCGCGTGAATCGCTTTTCATACCTCCGGTGGCAATGCCTTTTCGCGGGCGCGCACCCGTTCAAAAATGTGCGCGACGATTTGAGTCGCAACGCGCCCGGGCCGCCGGCGGATCCGCGCCAGCCCTCTGGAAGCATTGGCGGGGAAAATCCGGAAATCGGCCCGGCGATTTTCCGGCGCGCCGCCGGTGACCAAAATGGTTTCTGGGAAGGACGGGTTCATTCAGGCGGCGCGGCAGGCGGCGTGGATTTCCTCCAGAATCTCGTTCAGGCCGTAGCGGAATTTCCAACCGGGATAATGCGACTGGAATTTTCGAACGTCGCTGATCCACCAGATATGGTCGCCGATGCGGTTGTCTTCGACGTAGGTCCATTTTAATTTGCGCCCGCTGATCTGTTCGCAGCGGTCAATGGCTTCAAGCATCGAACAATTCGAGTAACGGCTGCCGCCGATGTTATAAACCTCGCCCGCGCGCGGTTTCTGGAAAAACTGCCAGAAAGCCTCGACCAGGTCGTGGCTGTGGATGTTGTCGCGCACCTGTTTGCCCTTGTAGCCAAACACGCGATAGGGCGTGCCGTCCACCGCACAACGCATGAGATAGGCAAGAAATCCGTGCAATTCGGTGCCGGCGTGCGCCGGACCGGTCAGGCAGCCGCCGCGAAAACAGGCGGTCTTCAGGCCAAAATAATTTCCGTATTCCTGCACCAGCACATCGGCGGCGACTTTCGATGCGCCGAACAGCGAGTGCTTGGTCTGGTCAATGCTCATCGTCTCCGAAATGCCGGGTTCGTATTCGTGACCGGCTTTGATTTCCCAGCGCTTTTCCAGTTCGACGAGTGGCAGGCGGTTCGGCGTGTCCCCGTAAACCTTGTTCGTGGAAGTGAAAATGAAGACCGCTTTGGGGCAGAACTGGCGGGTGGCTTCGAGCAGGTTGAGTGTGGCGGTGGCGTTGACGCTGAAATCCGCGTGCGGATCACGGGCCGCCCAGTCGTGTGACGGCTGCGCTGCGGTGTGAATGATTGCAGCGACGTCCTTGCCCAGCCGGCGAAACAGATTTTCAACCGCCTGCCGGTCGCGGATGTCAAAATCGTGGTGCTGATAACCCGGCACGGTGGCGATGAGTTTTTGCCGGTTGGCCAGGGTGGACGCTTCCTTGCCGAAGAACCATTGGCGCAGGTCATTGTCGATGCCGGCCACCTTGAAACCCTCGCGGGCAAAACGTTTGACGCTTTCCGAACCGATCAAACCGGCTGCGCCGGAGACAATCACTGTGCTCATAGCGATGTATAAGCGAACAGCTTCGGCGGGAGCGGGCTGCGGGCGCAAGAGGATTTTTGCAGTGAGAAATCAATTTTGTCCGGATTCGCCGCCGAAGGCTTCTGGTTTGAGATAGCCGGGAGGAATGGGTTTGCCGTCGGCCTGCTCCTGGAGCAGATCAAGAATCCGATGCGGATTGTAAAGTTTGAGCAATGTATCGCGCAGGTTCAGGCAGTTTTCGCGCAGTTTCGGTTGTTGTGCGAGCGCTTCACGCAATTGCGGCTCCAGTTTCCCCCGGGTGACATTCAAGGTGTCCACGGGGAACAGGCATTGTTTGAGCCAGGGAAATTCAAACGGGATTTCTTCGCCGAGCGCCGGCGTGCCCAGGCAGACATACTCAAGATATTTTGAGAGCGAGGCCTTGTGCAAACCGCCCGTGGCGATGGCGAACCGGCTGTGGCACACGGTCTGGCAATATTCGCTCCAGTTCAAATAATGGCTTCGGCGCAGATCAAAGACCTTGTAGCTTCCATTTTGCAGGATCAGATCCGTGATGCGCTGCCGGTCGTAATAAAGATTGCCGAAATTCAACCAGGCCGGGGCGTGGGGATCGCGCATCAGCCAATAGCCGCCGGTGGAGCTGATGTTGCTGAAGTCAAACCGGGGGTGGGCCTGGATTAAAGGCACTTGATCCCCGGTAATTACATTTGGGAAATATAAAAGCCGGTCAGTGGATGAGTCCTCGAGTTTTTTCCGGTTATTAAGTTGAAGAAACGGCGCCGCAATCAGAGCCGGCAACCTCAAGGCGGCACTGGCCACGCCATACGAATTCATCCTTTCAGGAAGTGTGAACAGCGGTGGACGGCTTTCCGTAAAAGAGGCCAGTTTGCGGCGTACGGCGATGCCGTTGTAATTCCGGAAAAAGAGGTAGCTGGCGTTTTTCGTGAACCAATAAACGCTCGACCACCAATCCTGAAACGCCATTGAGAAATTTCCCCGGTCGCCAAAAACAGAACGCAACTTGTTCAGCTCGCTGGGTATCATTGCGTCCAAAACCACGTGGACATCGGAATTCCAAACGGTCTTGCGTATGTTTTCCAATCCGGCGGCATCGTGCGGCCCGTTCAACGTTAGAACCGTAATGCCCCTTTCCAGCAAGGCGGTGTTTATTGGCCGAAGAACATGTTGTTGACCGTTCAGTCCACTGCGAATCCAAATCGTTTTGTCAATGACCAGGCGCGGCTTGCTTGTCATTCATGGATCATTTGAAAAACCGGCAAGGGAGTCAAGCTGCCCGGGATGATTAAAAAAAGTCTGTCCCTTATGGAATTGCTGGCGAAATTTCCATCCTCCAACTAAACTGGCAACCGTCCGTGAACATCCTGACGAGATACATTCGAAAAGCGGTTCGCGCAAAGGGCTTTGACATGATTCATTATGCCCCTTGGCAAAATCTTTTCGCGCACTTTGCCGTTGATCTGATTCTCGATGTGGGTGCGAACACCGGCCAGACGTATGATTCCTTTCGCTGGGCGGGGTTCCAGGGGCCGATATGCAGTTTCGAGCCCAATCCCGAAGTGTTTCGACGACTGGAAGGTAAACGGGGTTTTGCCTGGCAACGTTTACCCTACGCACTTTCAAACGAATCGGGGCAGGTCAAATTCCACATCACGGACAACGACAATGCCAGCAGCCTGCTGACGCCATTGGGTCACGCTCGAGTCCTCAAGGAGATTACCGTGGCGGCTTACCGGCTGGATGAGCTTTGGGGGAAACAAGGGTTCTCCGCCAAAAATGTATTTCTAAAAATCGACGCGGAAGGACATGACCTGGAAGTCATCAAGGGTGCTTCAGGCGTGCTCGATCGTATTCCGTTGATCATGGCCGAAGTTGCCCCGTTGCCCCGGTTCCAGGGCGAACCTCCTTTGCCCGACGTGGTGAATTTCATGGGTCAGCTGGGTTATTGCGTCTGTCGCGTGGATAAAAACTCCATGAATGGGGCGGCGGGAATAGACATCGCTCTCGATATCATCTTCGCAAAACGCGAGCTGTTGGCGAAAATCCAACCGTGAAATAAAAAACGCCGGCCAACTACGCCGTCGCGTTTTTTCCCCCCCGGCAAAATATCAAATCCATGTCCGTATCCACGCCGCGGGCCGGGTCCGTGAAAATCCGTTGAATCTTGCAGATTTGGAAGCCTAAATCTCCGAGAGTCTTGACCACATCGAGGAAAACCGGCTCCCCTTCATACCTGGAGGTCAAGGCTGCCTCCACCATGACAAGATTGATTTTGTTCAAAACTCCCGTAGCGCCCCTCAAGACTTCAAGATCATGGCCTTCGGTGTCAATTTTGAGAAATGCCGATTTTTTGTCCCAATGCCAGATTTGATCCAGGCGTTGCATGGGAACCTTAAACCTGGCCAGCACCGGCCTGGTCAGTGGCGCGTGCAATCCGCTGCGGTCTTTCTCACTGGTGGCGAAGAATTCAGCTTCGCCGGCAGCGGTCGAAAGAGCCGTCTTAAGTTTTTCCCAGTCATCACCGCGTTTCCGTTCGAGAATGGCGAACACCTCCGGGTTTGGCTCAAAACTGACAATTTTGCCGGAGTAACCGGCTTCGCGGAACAAATCATAGGTCTGTCCTATGTTGGCTCCCACGTCCAGAACCAGATCAATTTCGTGTTTTTCCAGAAGCGGTTTAAGGGGGGTAAAATGCACCATGTCGTAACCACAGCGGCGGACAAATTTCCTTATGGTGTTGGTCAGGGCATTCATAAAAAGTGTGTGCGTAAACAGGTTTGGGCCGGGAAACAATCAAGTCAAGATTCCTTTCCACGCAAAAAGGGGTCAGCCCTTCTAAAAAATCTGGCCGGGAGCATCACATCGCATTAGACTCCGTGCCGGATCATGGAAAACATCTTTATCACCGGCGCGGCGGGTTTCATCGGCAGCAATCTGGTGGACCGGCTTCTGGCCGAAGGCAAACACGTCGTCGGCTGGGATGATTTTTCCACCGGTTTAAAACAATTCCTCGAAGGCGCGCTCACCCGCCCCAACTTCAAGCTGGTTGAGGGCGATTGTCTGGATTTGCCGGCGCTCACCCGGGCCATGGCCGGCAGCGACACCGTTTTTCACCTGTCCGCCAACGCCGATGTCCGATTCGGCCTCGAACATCCGGCCAAGGATTTGCAGCAAAACACCGTCGCCACCTTCAACGTGCTCGAAGCCATGCGCGCCAATGGCATCAAAACCATCGCCTTCAGCTCCACCGGCAGCGTTTATGGCGAGGCGGAGATCATTCCCACGCCGGAGAACCACCCCTTTCCCGTCCAGACTTCACTGTACGCCAGTTCCAAACTCGCGGGTGAAGCGATGATTTCGTCCTACTGCGAAGGTTTCGGCTTCGAAGGCTACCTTTTCCGTTTTGTCTCGATTCTGGGTGAACGCTACACCCACGGCCATGTCTTCGATTTCTACCGGCAACTCCTCGACCATCCCGATCATCTCAAGGTCCTCGGCAACGGTTTGCAACGCAAAAGCTATCTCTACGTCCAGGATTGTGTGAACGCGATGCTGCACGTGATGAACCTTGGCACGGCGAAACAGGCCAGACACCGCACGGGAATTTATAATCTCGGCACCGACGAATATGTGCAGGTCAATGACTCCATCCGTCATATCTGTGGCGCGCTTGGCCTCAAGCCCCGGCTCGAATATTCCGGCGGCAACCAGGGCTGGGTTGGCGATAACCCGTTTATCTTTCTCGACACCAGGAAAATCCGCGGCACCGGCTGGAAGACGACCTTGACCATCGAACAGGGCATCGGCCGCACCCTGTCGTGGCTGCAACAAAACCGCTGGGTTTACGACCAGCGCCGCCGCCAATAATCGCGCCGCATGAACATCACCGTCCTTGGCCTCTGGCATCTCGGCAGCGTCACCGCGGCGTGCAGTGCGAAACAGTTCCCGGTCATCGGGCTCGACTTTGAGGCCGCGACCGTGGCGGGTTTGAGCCAGGGCCGGGCGCCGCTTTTTGAACCGGGACTCAATGAACTCATTGCTGCCGGCCTCGCCACCAAACGGCTTTCATTCACGACGGACCCCAAAATTGCGTGCGCGCGGACCGACGTTCTCTGGCTTTGCTACGACACGCCGGTGGATGAAAATGACGAAGCCGACGTGGAATCCGTCCTCGCGAATCTCCGCCGGGCCCTGCCGCATCTGCCCCCGGGCGCCCTGGTCTTGATTTCGGCGCAGCTGCCCGTCGGCACCTGCCGGCGGCTCGAAATGGAATTTCCGCAGTTTTCCTTTGCCTGCTCGCCGGAAAATCTGCGGCTGGGCCGGGCCCTCGACGCCTTTGAAAAGGCCGAACGCGTGGTTGTCGGCATCCGGGATGAAGCGAAAAAGGCGCTGCTCGAAAAATTGTTTGCGCCGTTCACGTCGCAGGTTTTGTTCATGCGCACCGAATCGGCGGAGATGGTGAAACACGCGCTCAATACATTCCTTGCCCTTTCGATTGCTTACATCAACGAAATTGCACGATTATGTGAACTGACCGGCGCGGATGCCAGGGAAGTTTCCACCGGTTTGAAAAGCGAGACACGCATTGGGCCAAAGGCTTATCTCAGCCCCGGGGGGCCCTTCGCGGGCGGCACGCTGGCCCGTGATGTCATTGCGCTTGCGAAACTTGCCGGCGCGAACGATGAAAAGATTTCCCTCATTCCGGCCATCAAACAGAGCAACGATTGGCATCGCGGCTGGGCATTCCACCGGTTGCAATCGCGCCTCGGCGATTTGCGCGGAAAAACCATCGCCGTGCTCGGCCTGGTTTATACGGCAAACACCGACACGCTTCGGCGCAGCGCGGCCGTGGAATTGTGCCAAAAACTTTTGGCGGCGGGCGCCCAGGTGGCCGCGTTTGACCCGGCCGTGAAGCAACTGCCCGCCGAACTCGCCAGGGTCCGGCTTCTTTCGCAAAGCGCCGACGCCGTTGACGGCGCCGAGGCCGCTGTCATTTGCACCGAGTGGCCGGAATTTCGCCGGGCCGATTGGGCCAGAATGGTTCCAACGATGCGCCAGCGCATTGTTGTGGATGCCAACCGTTTTTTGGAAAAGGAATTGAAAAACCTGGCCGGAGTCGAACATCTTTCCGTCGGACGCGCCGCATGAAACTCAAAAACGTCAACGCGCTCATCACCGGCGGCAGCCAGGGACTTGGCCGGGTCATCGCCGAACATTTCCTGCGCGCCGGCGCCAGCGTGGCAATTTGCGCCCGCGGGGAGAAGGATTTGTTTGCCACGCGCGCCGGGCTGGCGAAGCAGTTTCCCGCGCAAAAGGTCCTCGCCCAAACCTGCGACGTCTCGGACGAAACGCAGGTGAATGCCCTTGCGGCTTTTGTCCGGCGCGAGCTTGGCCCGCTCCACGTGCTCGTTCTAAACGCCGGCATCTATGGCCCGATGGGTGCGACGGAGTCGGTGGATTTCGCCGAATGGAAACGCGCGGTGGAAATTAATTTGTTTGGTGTTTTGTTGCCGTGCCGCGCCTTCATTCCGCTTTTCAAGCAGGCCGGGCGGGGCAAGATCATTGTGTTGAGCGGCGGGGGCGCGACCAATCCGTTGCCGAACATCAGCGCCTACGCCGCGTCCAAGGCTGCCGTCGTCCGGCTGGTGGAAACGCTGGCGGAGGAATTGAAGCCGTTTAACGTGGATGTCAATGCCATCGCCCCGGGAGCGCTGGCGACGCGATTGGTGGACGAGGTTTTGGCGGCCGGCCCGGAAAAGGTGGGCGCGGCGTTTTACGAAAAAAACCGGCAGTGGAAGGAAACCGGCGCGACACCGCTTGAACTCGGCGCGCGCCTTGCCGTTTATCTGGCCGGTTCACAAAGCAACGGCATCAGTGGCAAACTTATCAGCGCCCAGTGGGATCCCTGGGAGAAACTCCACGAATTCAAGAATGACTTGCAGGGTGACATTTACACGCTGCGCCGCATCGTGCCCAAAGACCGGGGCAAAACCTGGGATGACAAATGAATTACGCGATTGTTGGCTGCGGATTGATTGGTAAAAAACGGCTGGCCGGTCTGCCCTCCGGATCAAAGCTCGTCGTGGCGTGCGACACGAATTTATCGCGCGCCGAAGAACTCGTAAAACTGGCCAAAGCCGGGCGGGCGCTTGCCGATTTCAAGCTCGCCGTTGCCGATCCGCAGGTGGACGCGGTGATTGTGGCAACCATCAATTCCGCGCTGACCGAAGTTTCCGCCGCCGCCATTTGCGCCGGCAAACCCGTGCTCGTGGAAAAACCGGTGGGCGTTTCTGTCCGCCAGGTTGACGAATTAATCGCGCTGGCGGACCGGCACGGCGCTTGCGTCCGCATTGGTTTCAATCATCGTTATCATCCGGCTTTCATCAAGGCGCGGGAAATTCTTGAGTCCGGCGTGATGGGGGAATTGATGTTCATCCGCGCCCGTTACGGCCACGGTGGCCGGGTGGGTTACGACCAGGAATGGCGTGCCAACCCGAAACTTTCCGGCGGCGGCGAATTGATTGACCAGGGAATTCACCTGGTTGATCTGGCCGGTTGTTTTCTGGGGGATTTTACAAAAGTGGACGGACATGCCGCGACGTCTTTTTGGAAGATGCCGGTGGATGACAACGCGTTTTTAAGCCTGCGCACGGCCAAAGGCCAGACGGCGTGGCTGCATGTCAGTTGCACGGAATGGAAGAATCTTTTCTCTTTTGAAATTTACGGGCGCAATACAAAACTCCACATCGAAGGTCTCGGCGGCAGTTACGGGGTTGAGAAGCTTTATCATTACCAGATGAAGCCGGAAATGGGGCCGCCCGATGCGAAGTTGTATGAATTTCCCGGCCCGGACAAATCGTGGCGGGTGGAGTTGAACGAATTTGAAAAGGACATCCGATTAAAGCGAAAACCGGACGCGGGGTTGAAGGAGGCAAGAGCCGCGCTTCAAATCGTCGAAAAAATCTATCAGCAAAGCGGATTTAACTTTGACTCCGCGCCGCCAAAACCCTAAATCCCAGTTTTAAGCAACCCGGATACCAGACCCCAATTTAACATGATTATCGCCCGCGCTCCCCTTCGTGTCACCCTCGGCGGTGGCGGCACGGATTTGCCGTCGTATTACGAAAAATTCGGCGGCTTTCTCGTCGCCGCGGCGATTGACAAATACGTTTACATCACGGTGCATGAAACGTTTGTGCCCGAACTCATCGTCAAATATTCCGAACTGGAGCGGGTGCCGGACGCGACGCATTTGAAGCACCCCATCTTCCGCGAAGCGTTCGCCCTGACCGGGATTGACGGGCACTCGCTGGAATTGACTTCGATGGCGGACATCCCGGCCGGCACCGGTCTGGGGTCGTCCAGCAGTTTTACCGTCGCGCTGCTCAAGGCGCTGCATGCCCAGAAAAAAAACCTGGTCCATCCCGCCGAACTCGCCGCGCAGGCCTGCGAGATTGAACTGGGCCGGCTCAAGGAACCCATCGGCAAGCAGGATCAATATATTGCCGCCTACGGCGGCCTGAATTGTTTCAAATTCCTGCCGGACGGCAAGGTTGAGGCCTGGCCGCTGAAAGTTTGCGACGAAACCCGCGACAACCTCGAGGACAACCTGCTTTTGTTTTTCACCGGCTATGCGCGCTCGGCCTCGACGATTTTAAAGGAACAGGACCAAAAGTCGAAACAGTCCGACGCAGCGATGATCGAAAATCTGCATTTCGTCAAGGACCTGGGTCTGCAAAGCCAGCGTGCGTTGGAGGCGGGCGATCTGCGCGAGTTCGCGCGGCTGATGGACGTGCACTGGCAGCGTAAAAAGCAGCGTAGCGGTGGCATGAGCAATCCGAAAATCAACGAGTGGTATGACCTGGCGATGGCCAACGGCGCGTCCGGCGGCAAGCTCATCGGTGCCGGCGGCGGCGGTTTCCTGATGTTTTATGCCGATGACAAGGCCAAACTCCGTCACGCGATGCACCGGGCCGGACTCAAGGAAGTCCGCTTCCGCTTCGATTTTGAAGGAACAAAACTCATCATTTCGTGACCGCGCCGTTCGACATTCCCGTCGCCATTCTCGCGGGCGGACTCGCGACCCGGCTTCGGCCCATCACGGAAAAAATTCCCAAATCGCTCATCGCGGTTGCCGGGAAACCATTCCTCGCGCATCAGCTTGAATTGCTGCGTGCTCGCGGCATCCGGCGCGTGGTGTTGTGCGTCGGTTTCCTCGGCGAAATGATTCAGCGCGACTTCGGCGACGGCTCGGCGTTTGACATGCGGCTGGATTATTCGTTCGACGGCCCCCAATTGCTCGGCACGGGCGGCGCGATCCAGCGCGCCCTGCCTCTGCTCGGCGATGATTTTTTTGTGCTCTACGGCGATTCGTATCTGCCGGTGGAGTATCGTCCCATCGCGGAATTTTTCCGGCGCAGCGGCAAGCCCGGTTGCATGACGGTCTATCACAACGAGGGTCGTTACGACACGAGCAACGTTGTGTTCCGCGACGGCGAAATCGTGGTTTATGACAAAAAAAATCGCTCACCGGAAATGCGGCACATTGATTATGGCTTGAGCCTGTTCCAGGCCGCGGTTTTTAAGTCCTACGTCCCGGACCCGCCGTTCGATCTGGCCGAAGTGATGGGCAAACTGGTTCGCGAAAGACAGCTGGCCGGGTTTGAAGTGCCGGAACGTTTTTACGAAATGGGTTCGCCTGCGGGCTTGGCGGAACTGGAATCGCTGTTACAATCAAAATCACCATGAGCTTTGCCAGACAATTCCTCGATGAAGTCTCGAAGGTGGTTGCGCAACTGAACACCGACGCCATTGAAAAGGCCGCCGATGAACTGGCGCGGGTGCGCGAACGCGGCGGGCGCTTGTTCATCCTCGGTGTTGGCGGCAGCGCGGGCAACGCCGGTCACGCCGTGAATGATTTTCGCAAGATCTGCGGTTTCGAAGCCTACGCGCCCACGGACAACGTTTCCGAATTGACCGCGCGCACCAACGATGACGGCTGGGCGACGATTTTTGCCGAATGGCTCAAAGGCAGCCGTTTGAGCGCCAAGGACGGCTTGCTGATTTTTTCCGTGGGCGGCGGCAATCTGGAAAAAAATGTCAGCCCGAATCTGGTCAGCGCCATTCAACTGGCCAAAAATGTCGGCGCTGCCGTCGTCGGGATCGTCGGGCGCGACGGCGGTTATACGGCCAGGGAAGCTACGGCCTGTGTGATTGTGCCGACCGTGAACCCAACCCACGTCACGCCGCACAGCGAAGCCTTTCAAGCGGTCGTCTGGCATTTGCTCGTATCCCATCCGAAGCTCAAGGTGGCCCAGACCAAGTGGGAATCCACGAAATAAAATTGGAAATGATCCGCGCCGTTTTTCTCGACCGCGACGGCGTCATCAATCGCGCCTTGGAACGTGAAGGATTGCCGTATCCGCCGGCAAACCTTGGTGAATTCGAGATTTTCCCCGAAGTGCCGGAGGCGTGCCGTCGTTTGAAACAAGCCGGCTTTCTGCTGGTCGTGGCGACCAACCAGCCGGACGTTGGCCGCGGGACTTTGAAACAGGAAGCAGTCGAAATCGTTCACGCTGAAATGTGCCGGCGACTGCCGCTGGACCGGGTGGAGGTCTGTTATCATCCGGGCAAGGGTTTGTCGGATTGCGACTGCCGCAAGCCCAGGCCGGGCCTGTTGCGGCGCGCCGCGCGCGAGCTGGGCATTGACCTCGCGCAAAGCTGGATGGTGGGCGACCGCTGGCGGGATGTGGATTGCGGCCACGCGGCCGGTTGTCGCACAATTTTCATTGATCGCGGTTATGCCGAGGCATTGAAACTGCCCCCTGAATTCCGCGCTAAAAATCTGCTGGAAGCAGCGGAAATTATTTTGGCCGGCTCAAAATAAGTTGAAGATTCGCCGGGGTGTCATATGTTTTGCGCGAACATGAACAATCTAGCCAGCCTCAAAGTAAAACTTTTCGCCGATGGCGCAGACAAAGCCGGCATGCTCCAGTTGAACGCGAACCCGCTCATCAAAGGCATGACCACCAATCCTTCGCTTATGCGCAAGGCCGGGGTGCATGAGTATGAGGCGTTTGCGCGCGACATCTTGAAAAGCATCACCGAGAAGCCGGTTTCATTCGAGGTTTTCTCCGACGACTTTCCGGAAATGCGGCGGCAGGCCCTCAAAATCAAGGACTGGGCGAAAAATGTTTATGTCAAGATTCCCATCGTCAACACCCGCGGCGAATCTTCCCTGCCGCTGGTGCGCGAACTCGCGCGTGAGGGGGTGAAGCTCAACATCACCGCCGTTTTCACCGAGGAGCAGGTGACCGGGATTGCCCGGGCGATTGATCCAAAGGTGCCCGCCGTGGTGTCCGTGTTCGCCGGTCGTATTGCCGATACGGGTTTGGATCCGATACCGCACATGCGCGCCGCGAACAAAATTCTGGCCGGCCTGCCTCAGGCCGAATTGCTCTGGGCCAGTGTGCGGGAAGTGCTCAACATTTTTCAGGCGGACGAATGTGGCTGCAAAATCGTGACCGTGCCGCACGAAATTTTGACCAAGGCGATGAAACTGGTTGGAACCGGTTTGAATGAAATGTCGTTGGACACCGTGAAAACGTTCGCCGCCGACGCCAAGGCCGCCGGGTTTTCGCTGTAATTGGTTCGCGGCTTAAATCAGTTTGTTCACCGTGTCGAAGACGTTTTCGACCGTTACTGAAGCCATGCACGCCAGCAATTCCTCCCGTGTGCCTTTGATGCCTTGTCCGTCGTAACGGTAGAAATTCAGGTTGCGGCCGGCCACCTCCGGGTTTTTCACCAGCGCAAAAGGATTGCCATAAGGCTCGATGGGCTTGTTCCAGGTCGGGGTTTCGATGACGACCTGACGCGGCACGTTCACGGCGGCCGCCAGGTGCATCAGCGCCGTGTCCACGCTCAAAAAGATGTCGCACTTTTTTAGCAACGCCGCCGCCTGCCGGAAATTCCGGGTTTTTGGAAAAAACAAATTCTTTTCGCCGGCCGCCGCCCGGATTTTTTCGTGGTCGGCCTGTTCCTCCGGTCCGCCGAAGAACAGGATGGCCAGTTCGGGCTGGCGTTCCCGGAGACGGCGGACCAGTTCCAGATAACTTTCCAGCGGCCAGCGCCGGAGCGCGAGGTTCTTCGTGCCCCCCGAGCCGACATGGACGCCCAGCATGAGCCGCCGGGAAAGATTTTGCCCGTTGACAAAATCGGCCGCCCAGGCGTGTTCGGCCCCGGTAAGAAAAATTTCGCAACCATGAGCCGGGAGCAGCGGTTTGGCTCCGATAAATGGGAGCAGTGATAAATTATTTTCAACGCTGTGCCGCGTATAATCCTGGGGAAGGGTCCGGTTGGTCAGCCAGCGGTCAAAGGCGCCGGAACATTCATATTCATGACCGAGCCGCACCGGCGCATTGATGAATTTTGCCACCAACCGGTAGGCCCGGCGGCTTTGCGGATGCGTGTTGATGGACGCGTCATAGCCTTGTGCGCGAAGCCGCCACAGCAATCTGAGCGAGCTGATTTTGGAGTCGGCTGCGAAATTTTTTTGGTGGATGGTGTTGAGATGCGGATTGCCTTCGAGCAAATCCTTCGAACCGGGCCACCGCACCAGGGCGTCAATGGTCGCCCCGGGAAAATTCACGCGCAATTCGTGGATCAGCGGCGTGGCAAACAGCGTGTCGCCAATGCCCGCGTACGAGATGACCAGGATTTTCATGCGCCTGCCAAATGCGGTCCAAGGTTCGAGATTTTTTCCAGCAACGCGGTCGTGGATTTTCCGGGCACGAAAGGAATAATCACGATTTTCCCGCCCGCCTGTTCCACAACCCGGCGTTCGTCCTGGTCCAGCGTGTTCAGAGTGTAATCGCCCCCTTTGACGTAAATATCGGGCCGGGCCGCGGAAAGGAATTTCACCGCCGTTATTTCTGTAAAAATGCAGACGCCGGTTACGCTCTCGAGTGCGGCCAGGATGGCGGCGCGGTCCCCTTCAGAATTCACCGGCCGGCCCTGACCCTTCAAACCGCGCACGGCGTCATCGCCATTGACACCGACGAGCAGCGCGTCGCCGAACTGGCGCGCGGATTCGAGATACGTCACATGGCCCAGGTGCAGAAAGTCGAAACAGCCGTTGGTGACGACGAGTTTTTTGCCGGCGGCGCGAACCGCCGCCCGCCATTCCGGTAATTTGTCCCACGGGATGATTTTCTCGCGGAAATTCATATGCTCATTCTGCCCACGCGTGGCTGCTTGGCAACGACTTTAACGGCCACGCTGGTTCAATAATTTCCAAACCCGCAGGGTTTCCGTTGCGCCCCAGGCCTGTGCGTCGCAGCCGCGTTGCGTATGGGGCGCGTCGCCGTCCAGAATTTCGGGGATCTGGCCGAGGCAGCCTTCCTGCATCAATTTTTCCACGCTGCCCAGATACGCCTTTGCGGTGGCAACGGCCTCCGGTGTGAAATCCCACGCGCGCGCCAGGGCTTCACAAAAAATGGGGAACGTCCACGTCCACGCCGTGCCATTGTGATAAGCCGGTTTGCGGCGTGTGTCCTCATCGCCTTCATAATGCGGCCAATAGGGTTCGGTGGGATTGTTCAAAAGCTGGCCGTTGTTGCCATATATCGGCAGCGGTACGGACACCGGCAGCGGCGCGAGCGATCGCAAGGCGCCGGGTATGACCAGATATTTTTGTGCGGCCTCGACACAGCGTTTCGCGCGATCGCCGGCCACGAGCCCGAGACTTACGGTAAACAGACAATTGCTGCGAAGCGCGTCGCTGGGGGTGGCATCGCGCGCGATGACGCGCGGCCCGGCAAACAGCACGTCGGCGAACCAACCCTTGTCTTCAAGCCAGAAAAGTTTTCCCAGCGAACCGGCTGCGCGTTCGGCGAGTTCACTCCATTTTTTGCCAGCGCCGCCCTGGCTGTGCTTTTCAAGCTGGCGAAGCAGGTGGATCCACAACGACTGAATTTCAACCGGATAACCTTCCCGCGGCGTGCCGGCGGGATGATTCGTGTCCATCCACGTGAAATGGCCCGGGCTCCAAACCAGCGCCGAATCCGCGTCCATGTGAATGCCGTTTGTGGTGCCGGTTGCATAATTTGCCGCAATACTTTCCAGGATTTCGCAGATGGTTCGGTTCGTTGACGCAACCGTTTCGGACAGAAAGTCCGGCCTGATTTGGGTCATCGCTTCGCATACCAGGGCAAACCACAGCGGGGCGTCGGACGTGTCGCGGTCGGAAGCATTATCGCCGTAAATTGCGTTGGGCAGCGTGCCGTTCTTTTCAAACTTCGCAAACGTGAACAGGATTTGTCTGACCTCTTCAACCCTGCCGGCGGCGAGCAGGCCGCGGGCGCAGATGAGCGTGTCCCGCCCCCAATCCAAAAACCAGGGATAACCGGCGATGACGGTTTTGCCTTCGTCCCGACGAACGACGAATTGCTCCGCGGCTCGAAGAAGTTGTTTTTCAAAAGGTGCGCCAGGCGGGAGGTCCTGTTTCAGCGTGTCGTCATCACCAGCTGAAGCTTGAACGTCAGCCTCCTTGTCCGCCGTCGCCCTCAGCGTCACGCTCGCGCCCTTGGGCAGCGACAGTTCAAACCAGCCCGGACTGTAAGCATCGCCGCTGCCGGCCTGGCCGCGGCTCCGCTCCATCGGATGTGGAATGTTTTCACACCACTCCGGTTGCGGATGATATTCGCCGGCATCCGCAAACACATGAAGTTGACGGTCGGAAGCCGGCGTGAAGGCGAAGCCAATATATTTCGTTTCCGCAGCAGCCGGCGTAAGGAGGCTGTGATTTGGTTCGGGTTTTGAAGAATGAGCCTCCTTACGTCGGCGGCTGCGATCAGGAGGGAGGTTGTGGCAATTTGTTGAAAAATGGTAATCCGCGCCGCCGTTGCGTTTGGTTTCCGAATGGAAATTCCGATCTTCAATGTCAAACCGCACCGTCAGTCGCACGTCCGCCTCGGCGGGCAATTGTTTGCCGACGGCGCGCTCGGCGGTCGGACGGCTGAATTGAAAAATCGTCGTATTTTTGCCCTCGAGCATTTCGGCGCGCAACTCGATTTCGACGGTGCGCCCATCACCGGCGTTGGCCACAAACTGCCAGACCGCCGGGGGCCCGGCCGCGAACGACGACAGGTTTTTCGCGTTGAGCGGCGAAAGAAAACCATCGGCATTCACCCAGACACGGATGCGTTTGACAAGGACATGGCGATCCACCGGTACGTGTGGATTCAGATTTGCTCCCAGCACGCAATCGTATTTCGAATTGACGCGGCCCAAATCCACGCCCATCCGCGCCATGCCGCCGATGCCATTGGTCAAAAGGACGACGGCATCGGAGTTGGGAGCCGGGACTTGGGGGTTGGGAGTTGCCGGAAGAAAACGGATGGCGGCGGAAATTTTTTGAGAAGTTGCGTCGTAACGTTCCAAAATCAAATCCGCCGCCGCGGCGTTTTCCTGGGGGGGGAAACAAGCGACATGACGGTCGCGAATGGCGATGGATTGGACATGTTGCGCGGTTCGTCCTTTGCCCGGGCCGGTTTCTGTTTCGAGCGCGGCGCGAAACGGTGCGCTGTCCTCGATCAGCAGCCAATGGTTGGGCGGCACGGGCGTCGCGCGGTGGCGGTCGGGCAACGTCCACACGACGACGCGTGGGAAAATTTGTTGCGCTTCGCGGTCGGACAGCAATTGGGCCAGTGGCGATTTTGCGCCGCGGGCGGCGAATTCGGCGGCGGCGGCGAGAAAATTTTTTGGCGAACGTTTCACCTGTTCGGCGAGCCGGCGCCAGTCGGCATTGTCAATGAGTTCAGCCGGGACGACTTTGTTCAGTGCCTCCACCGCCCAGGCAGCCTGGGCGCGGGTGAGGCGGTAAGCTTCGCCGCTCAGACCGCGCGGAACCGGCGCCGGCGCGAGGCAATGACACGCTCCCGCTGCGAGCGTGAAGGTGATTTTGTCGCCGGCGACGGCCATTGGGGGCAGCGGCTGGCCGAGCAGTTCGAACTGAAAATTGAAACCGGAAAGCGCGAGCGAATTTTCCCTTTCGACATCCGTGTTGACGAGAACCAGCACGGAATCCTTGCCTTCGGCGGATTCGCGCAGCAGGGCGTAGATGGCCGAGTCCTGGGGGCCAAGGCGCGTCAGTTTCGCGCCGTCGAAGAAACAGGGATGATCGGCGAGCAATTGGTTTAATCGTGCGAGTTCGGGAACGATATGGTTGTGACTGTCCCAGGCAAGTCCGGTGCAGTCATGAACCCTGATTCTTTCGGCGGCCAGCCATTCAACGCCACAGGTGAAACCGAACCCGCCGCTCACGCTCGTCAGCGCACACAAGCGGTTTCGCAACAGTGACCACGCACGGCCGCGCTTGGCGAGGCGGTCGTTGTCGTGCGTTTCGCTGTAGTGTACATAAAGCCCGACGCGCGCGCTTTGGCGCAATGCGTAATCGAGGTAATTTGCCACTTCCGGTCCTGAATAATTTTGGAAGAGTTCGGAGTAAGCCCACTGCATGCCCCCTTCGGTGAGGAGGTTTTCGGTGGCCTCCCAGGAACCGCCCAGCCCTTCGAGCAGGAAGATCGTTTCAGGAAATTCCTCCTGCACCCGGGCGATGATGTATTGCCAGGCGGGCACGGGGATTTTATAGCCGGCGTCACACCGAAAACCGTCCACGCCGCGCCGGCACCAGGTCAACAGCGCGTCGGCAATGATATCCCAAAGCGCGACCTCATCCTGTTTCAATTCAACCAGGTCGCCCCAGGTGATGCCCCAGGCGCCGGGGCTGGCGAACGTGCCGTCAGGATTTCGCAGGAAAAATCCCGGATGATCTTCCTGCAACACCGCGCCCCATCCGGTGTGATTGATGACGATGTCGAGCAGGACGCGCGCGTCGAGCGCGTGGGCCGCGGAGGTGAGTTCGCAAAATTGGTCAATGCCGGTGGTCCGGTGGTCGAATTCGACGAGCGCCGGATCGACCGCTGTCAAATCCAGCGCGGCATACGGACTGCCGAAGCGCCCGAACCGCGCATAAGTGGTCGGTGTTGGATGCACCGGCAGCAAATGCAGAATGCGGCAACCGAGCGTTGTTACGATGTGGGACAACTGCCGCGTGAGATCGCGCAATTTTCCGGAAGGCGGAATGACGGTATAATCGTGTGAGTCGAGGGGGTTGAGGTGAAAGTTCAGCTGTTGGTCCACGGCGACCATGGCGGTGCGCGTGGCCCCGAACAGCCGGGTAAAGGCGCAATAAATGGCATTGGCGGTACGGCAGAAATTGGGGTGAATGCTGATGCCAACGTCGGGGCCTTCCGGCCAGTGCTGCCAGCCCTTGGGGTCCAGCAAATAGGGTTTGGCCTTGAAGAAACCGGCCTCGGTGAGCGGCAATTCGATTTCCCAAACGTCGCCATTCCTGTGCATGGGTACGTCGCGCCACGAAGCGCCGGCGTGGACGGGTCCGCCGGCGTGCGCGGCAATGATTTCGCGGCGAAGCGTGGTGCCGCGACCAAGGTTGGTGCGGAGCAGCCCGCGCCAGCGGCTGGGCGCGTCGTCCGCCCCCGCCTGGCTTTGGTGCGGCTGGCTGTCGCGCAGGGTGAAACGAACGCGGTCGCCGACGAACCGCACCAAGCGTTCACCGGGCGGGGGTGTCATGGTCGGGACCGGCTGTTCCATTGGCCATTCTTAGCATGAAGCGGCGCGGACATAAATCGCAAAGTGGCTGCTTAAAAACCTGTCGGCAGGGTTTCCGCCGTATGGCCTCGTTGCGGGAATACCCCTTAAGCTGGCAGGAAAATTGCTGAAAATCCGGGTCTTACCGCATGTGTTGGGTGAGCAGGCCGGTGGCGAATTTCGAGGCATGACTACGGCGACGTTAAACGCAAGCGAAGAAGCTCAATTGCAGCAGACGATTGAGATGTTCGAGGTTATTGTGCAATCGCAGCCGAACGATTGCCAGTCGTTGGAAATCCTCAAGGAGGCCTATACCAAGCTCGGCCGCGAGCAGGAGGTCATCAGCACGTCCAAACGCATCGCACAGGCCTACTTGCAAATGGGACAGCTTTCCTCGGCGATTTTGGAATACGAGACAGTTTTGCAGCGCCGTCCAAACGACACCGATGTGCAGGCGGCGCTCAAGCAAATTGAAGACAAGGCCAATAATGTGGCGGTTCAGCAAATTGCGGGGGTGGAACCGTCGTCACTGACGCCGTCCTCCGACACGGCGCGGTTCAGAAAAAAGGTGCGCGCGGCGGAGGAAATTGATGATGGTCGCAAGGCGATGCACAAGGTTTTTGTCGAAGGCCGCGTCATCAACGCTGGCGATTTCGATTTGTGCTGGCGATCGACGGACCTGGCCCAGTCGCCGTCGGACGTGGTCGAGCCGTTCGTTCACACTCTTGCGGAAAAAGGGGTTTTGTCGGTCGAGAAGTCGCTCAAATTGCTGACCGACAAATCGCGTCTGGCCTATTTGCCCCTGGAAAAATATGAAGTGGACATCGAATTGGCGCGCGGTTTTCCGATGGCCATTTGCCGCCGCTGGTGTGTGTTGCCCTTCGACCGGATGAGCAAGGCCATTTTGGTGGCAACGGCGAATCCATTCAACCAGCAGGCGGCCAAGGAACTGGCCGAAACCACGACGAACCGGCTGCTCTGGTGCATGGCCATGCCGGCCGAACTGATGCAAAACATCCGTAAAGCCTTCCATTAAAGTCATGGCCAAAGTCAAATCATTCGGAGAACGCATCGCCGATGCCCTCGTCGAGGACGGCTTGTTGACTGCCCAGCAAGTCGAGACTTTGCTTGAGGAGCAACGAAAGGGGGGTACGCGCCTCGTCAAGCTGATCGTTGAGAAAGCCTACGTCAGCGAGCAGGATTTGACTGTTTCCATGGGCCGCGTGCTCAACGTGCCGTCCGTTAATCTCGCCCGTTTGAGCATCCCGCTTGAAATCGCCGATTTGCTGCCGCGGGATGCCGCGCATAATTACAAGGTGGTCCCCGTTTCGCGGCTGGAAAACAAGTTGTTCCTGGCGATGGCCGACCCGCTGAATGTTCTTGCCCTCGACGACGTCAAGCGCCTGACGCGCCTCGAAATTGCCCCGCTCATTGCCTCGGAGAAAGCCATCATGGACAAGCTGGCCATGATTGATTCTGCCAAAGGCAGTTCAATCGAAGACATCATCCAGGATGCGGAAAAACAGCGTGAGAGTGAGGAGGACGCCTCCATCGAGACCGTCAAGGAAACCCTCGAAGATGTCAATCTCGACCAGCTCGCCGCCTCCAGCGGCGAGGCGCCGGTCATCAAGCTGGCCAACCTGATTGTGGTGCAAGCCATCAAGGACCATGCCAGCGACGTGCACCTGGAGCCGTTCGAGAAGGTGATGCGGCTGCGCTACCGCGTTGACGGCGTGTTGATGGACGCCACGCCTCCCCCCAAGCAAATGCAACTGGCCCTGGCCTCACGGTTCAAAATCATGAGCAGCCTCGACATCGCCGAACGGCGGTTGCCGCAGGACGGTCGCATGCGGGTGCGCGTGAGCGGCAAGGACTTCGACCTGCGGGTTTCGGTGTTGCCCACCGTGCATGGTGAAAAAATCGTGCTGCGCGTGCTCGACAAAACCAATCTCTCCGCCAGCATTGACAAGCTGGGACTGGACGCCGAAACCTTCAAACAGGTCAAGGCCGCCATCGATGCTCCCCATGGATTGATTCTCGTCACCGGCCCGACCGGTTCGGGCAAAACCACCACGCTTTACTCCGCGTTGAACGAACTCAACAATCCGATTTACAACATCGTCACCGTGGAAGATCCGGTGGAATTTCAGATTCCCGGCATCAACCAGGTGCCGACCAAAAAGGAGATCGGCCTGACTTTTGCCAGCGCCTTGCGCTCCATCCTGCGCCAGGACCCGGACATCATCATGATCGGGGAAATCCGTGACACCGAAACCGCCGAGATCGCCATTGAAGCCGCACTCACCGGCCATCAGGTGCTCAGCACCATGCACTGTAACGACGCGCCCGGTGCCATCGCGCGTCTGGATGACATGGGCATCGCGCCCTTCCTCATTTCCTCATCCGTCATTCTCTCGTGCGCCCAACGCCTGATTCGCCGCATTTGCCCGCATTGCAAAGAGCCGGTGACGTATCCCCCGAAAATGTTTGAAGAACTCGGCATTGACCCCGCCACGTTCGGCGGCGCGCAGTTTTTTCGCGGACGCGGCTGCGAGCGTTGCAAAAATTCCGGTTTCAGCGGACGCCTCGCCGTCATTGAAGCCATGACCATCTCCGATCAAATCCGCAAACTCATCATCGCGCGCGCCAATACGCGGGAACTGGGCAAGATGGCCATCAGCCAGGGCATGCGCACGTTGCGAATGGTGGCGCTGGACCGCGCCCGGGAAGGCGTTTCCACGCTGGAACAAGTCATGGTGATGACCTCGGCGCACTGATCCGGGCCCGCGACGCTCAGAATTTGCGCTGGGGAACGGTGAACGGTTGCGGGGTCTGCGGCGTCATCCATGGAGCAGGCTGCGGCGCCCACGCCGGCGGGGACGCCGGCTGCAGGCTGGCCGGCCGGGTGATGCCGGGGAGCGGCGTCAAACTTGTCGGTTCGCCAAAGCCGCTGCTCAGGGGTGCGAATGTGGCGCCGACCGGATTGACCAACGGCTGGATGGAATCGGAATCTGACAGGATGGTTTGTGGCTTGAAAGAAGTTGTCCTGTCCGAAAAAGCCGTTGCCGCCGTGATGGGCGTGGATCTGGGGTTAAGCAACTGACTGAACTGATCCATATCCGCCCGCTGCTTCGTGAAATCAGGATCCGGCGTCAGCGTCGGTGCCGGAGAACCAAGCAATTTTGACCAGACCGAATCCCCTTTTGGGTTTGCAACCAAATTATTATTTGGCTCATCAATCAGGGGCTGGTTGAAAATCGTTGACTGCAGCTCTCCGGGCCTGCTGCCAGTCAGATTGAGAGAGCTCCCATTGGTCCGGTTGTTGCCATCACCCCAGAAACCTTGCGGCGAAGATGAATTGTCGGATGAAAAAAAATCCGAATTTGTCCGGGTGGGTTGGTTTTGCCTTTCGAGATAGCGTTCCATGGGCGTCAGGCTTCCCTTCCGCTGGCTGTCCTTGTCCGATTGTGAAACGTTGAACATTTTTTCCGGCGTTACTCCCATAATCTCCGCCGGAGTCATAAAAATCCAGTCCTGGCGTTCGTTGGAGGATTTTTGAAGCCGCCCTCCGTCTCGCGGCGCCGGGCCGGCGGGAATATTATTGAAAGACGGCACCGGCGCCGCGTCCTGGAATACGCTCTTAAAATTCGCCGGCGGCGTCGGTTGGGTTGAAAGCGGCGTCAGGTTGGAGGAAATCTCGTTATTGTCCGGCGCCGAGAAAATAATGGGTTTCCAGCCATTGGTCGCCGACCCCTGGGCTTCAGCCGATGTCCTCCCTGCCAGCACCGCAAAGGCCAGCAGCGGCATCAATTTCCAACTGAAAAGGCGGAGATCCATTCAACCATCACCCTACCGCAAATTTCCGCCCGCGTCAAAACGGATTTGCGCTGTTACTGCCGTTCGTACTCGCCCTTGCTGACTTTTTTGAGCACGGTAAACCCGGCCTTTTTCGCGTCCGAAATGGACAGCGGCTTGAGCTTGTGCGGCGAACTGAAGGTGGAAATGATCTTGCGCACGGGCTTTTTACAGGCCGGGCAGTTCGTGAGCGGCTTGGCCGACAGCGGCCGGCGCAGGGTGAACTTCCCGCCGCATACCTTGCACTCACCCTCACAAAGCTCGTATTCGTAAAGAGGCATGAACCAATCTCGAATTTCAACCGGCGTATGTCGAATGGACTTTAGTCGTCAAGCTCGCTTTTGACAGGTCTATTTCTTCAAAAACGCGCTGAATAGATCAATCGGCAGCGGCAGGAACGTGGTGGTGTTGTGTTCGCTGGCCATTTCGCGCATGGTCTGGAGATAGCGCAATTGGAGCGCAATCGGTTCCTTGCTGATCAACGCAGCGGCCTGCACCATTTTTTCGGCGGCCTGGAATTCGCCCTCGGCGTTCACGACCTTCGCCCGCCGTTCGCGTTCGGCTTCGGCCTGCTTGGCCATCGCGCGCTTCATGCTGTCCGGCAGGGCGACTTCCTTTACTTCCACGCCCGTGACCTTGATGCCCCACGGCTCGGTCTGCTTGTCAATGATCTCCTGCAACTTCTGGTTGATGACATCGCGTTGCGACAGCAAATCGTCCAGCGGAGACTGGCCGAGCACGCTGCGCAGCGTCGTCTGGGCGATGAGCGAAGTCGCCTTCCAAAAATTTTCCACCTTCACCACCGCCGCGTTCGGGTCCACCACGCGGAAATATACCACCGCGTCCACCGTCGCGGGCACGTTGTCGCGCGTCATGATTTCCTGCTTGGGCACGTCAATCGTCACCACGCGCAAATCCATCCGCACCATCTTGTCCACGATGGGAATGAGGAAAATGATGCCCGGCCCCTTCGCGCCCTGCAGCTTGCCGAGCCGGAAAATGACACCGCGCTCGTATTCGCGCAGGATGCGCAGCGCCTGTGGCAGCACGATGACCGCCAGGATGACGATGACCACGCCCCACGTACCGAGTTTGGTGATGAGAGTTACAGGAATGTCATTCATAATTTTTGTCCGTTAGTTTTTGGGTTTCACTTTCAACGTTAGTCCTTCAATTCCAGTGACTTCCACTGGCTGTCCGGCTTCGATGGGTGTGTCGCTGACGGCGTTCCAGTTTTCGCCTTCGATAAACACCCTGCCGCCATGTGCGTCAATCCGCGAGAGGGCCTTCACCGTCCGGCCGAGCATCGTTTCCTTGCCGGATTGGATGGGTCTAAATTGCGCGCGAATTCCCTTGCCGACGACGAAAATAAAAAACGCCGCCGTGACCACCGTGGCTGGAATAATCCAGGTCAGGGACAATTCAAAACCCGGTCCGGCCTGGCTGAACAGCATCATCGCGCCGAGGAAAAAGGACACAGTGCCGCCCGCCGTCAACACGCCGTGCGTCGGCGCAAAAATGTCCACGACGAACAGCGCAATCGCCAGTCCGATCAGCACGATTCCAGTGAGGCTGACGGGCAGGATTGACGACATGTAAAGCACGAGGAGGAGGGCGATGGCGCCGGCGACGCCCGGCAGGATCGCTCCGGGGCTGCTCAACTCGCCAATAAACCCGTAAATCACCACCAACATCAGGATGAACATGACTTCCGGGCGTAGAAACAGTTGGGAAAACCGCTCCCACGCGTTCATGGGGATTTCGATGATTTTGGCGCCGGCGGTGTGCAGGGTTTTGTCGCCAACCTCGCGCCCGTCAATCTGGCCGAGCAAATCCGGCAGGTCATCGGCGATAAGATCAATGACGTTCGTGGCGAGTGCTTCTTCCGCCGTGATGGAGACGCTTTCCATTACGGCGGACCTGGCCCATTCGGCATTGCGATGCCGCTTGTCGGCGATGGATTTTGCAAAAGTGGAGGTGTCGTTCTCCATTTTTTGTTTCATCACGTCGTCGGTCTTTTCAACGCTGCCGCTGGCGCCGAGTTCAACCGGATGCGCCGCTCCGATGCGGGTGTGCGGCGCCATGGCCGCGATGTCCGCCGCCATGGTGATGAACACGCCGGCGCTGCCTGCCCGGGCCGGGGCCGGGGCCACATAGACAATGATGGGCACCTTCGAATCGTAAAACGCCTGTACAATTTGCGCGGCGGAATCAACCAGGCCGCCGGGGGTGTCGAGTTGAATGACGAGGCATTCGTCGTTTTGCGCCGCGGCCACGTCGATCGCGCGGGAAATATAACTGGCCGTGGCCGGGCCGATGGCCCCGTCAATTTTAATCAGCCCTGCGGGCGCGGCTTGAGTTGCCGCGCTTAGAAGCAACCCTGCCATTGCGATAAAATGCCAATGCTTCATCATTTTCCGGCCTCAATTTCAGGCTAACAGAAGCCGCCGCCGCCGCAAACAATTTCACCGGTGTGATTATTCCACCATCTGCGCCCGCACCAGTTCACACAGCTTCACCGCCAACGGGTCTTTTATGCCGTAAAAAACGCGCTGACCGTCCTTTTTGCGTTCCAGAATGCCGGCGGCGGCCAGCAGCGCCAGATGCTTGGAAACATTCGCCTGCGTCGAGCCGGCGGCGGCCACGATGTCCGTCACCGTGCGCGGTTGTTTGCAGACGGCCTGCAAAATCCGCAGCCGCATCGGCTCGCCCAGCATCTTGAAACGGGCGGCAACCTGTTCCAGTTCGACCACCGTCAAAACCCTCGAAAAATTTCCGGTTGACATATTACTATATGGTTATATATTTATACCATGATTGAAACCATTGCTCAACCGGAAAGTTTCATCGCCCCCCGCGAGCTTCACCGCCTGCTCGCCGGAGGTTGTGTCGCCGAACTGCTCGACGTGCGCACGCCCGGCGAATTTGCGGTTGCCCACGTGCCCGGCGCGAAGCTCGTTCCGCTGGACGAACTTGACCCCGCCGGGTTTCTGAAGCAGTGCGGCGCGGCTGAGAAGCCGGTTTATGTTTTGTGCCAGTCCGGTGGACGGGCGCGCAAGGCCATCGAGAAATTCCGGCGCGCCGGTTTTGAAAATTGCGTGCTCGTCGAAGGCGGCACCCAGGCGTGGATGGATGCGGGATTGCCGGTGGCTTGCAGCGAAAGCAAGGCGCTGCCGCTCATGCGGCAGGTGCAAATCACTGCCGGCTTCGTTTCGGCGGCGGGCGCGGCGCTGGCGCTGGCAATCAGTCCCTGGTTCGCCATCATTCCGCTGCTGGCCGGCTGTGGACTTTTGTTCGCCGGACTCACCGGCTTTTGCGGCCTTGCCTTGCTGCTGGCGAAAATGCCGTGGAATCGGGTGGCGAACTGTAATTCCAATTCCTGTTGCGAGATTAAAAATTGATTTTAAGAAGGCTCCGTTGAATTCTCAACATCGCGCCGGTGGCAGTGCCGTTGCTTTGCTTCGTGGCTTGCCCATGCCGTCTATCCTCAAATGGCGGGAGCGCGACAGGAATTAAGAATTAAAACTGGAAGTGCCTTTCGGTTTCGGCTCGCGGGGACGCTCGCCCCACCAATAAGGAATTCGCGAAATTCGCGAAATTCGCGGATAAAATCAACTTTTTGCAAACCCTTCCGCCATCGCCACGGCTTTGCGCATGGCCATGGATTTGTTCACGGTCTCCTGAAATTCGCCTTCCGGTGTCGAATCGTTCACCCAGCCGCCGCCGGCCTGCACGTAAGCCTTGCCATCCTTGATGAGCGCGGTGCGGATGGTGATGCAGGTGTCGAGATTGCCGTTAAAGGAAAAATAGCCGACGCAGCCGGCATACGGCCCGCGCGCAGTCTGTTCGAGTTCGGAAATGATCTGCATGGCCCGGATTTTCGCCGCGCCGCTCACGGTGCCCGCTGGAAACGTCGCGCGCATCAAATCGTAAAGCGATTTGCCGGCGGAAAGCTTTCCCTCAACCTGGGTCACAATGTGCATGACGTGGCTGTAGCGTTCGACGGTCATCAGTTCCTTCACCTGCACGCTGCCGAAGTCACATACGCGCCCGATGTCGTTGCGCGCCAGATCCACCAGCATCACGTGCTCGGCGCGTTCCTTCGGGTCGGCCAGCAATTCCTTTTCGAGCGCCTTGTCTTCAGCCTCCGTTTTCCCGCGCCGCCGCGTGCCGGCAATCGGACGGATTTCAACCCGGCCGTCTTCGCAACGGACATGGATTTCCGGGGAGGCGCCCACCAGTGAAAAGCCATCGAGTTCGAGCAAAAACATGTAGGGCGACGGATTGATGGAGCGCGCGGCGCGATAAATGTCGAGCGGCGACGCCTTGACTGGTGCGGAAAATCGCTGTGAACCGACGACTTGAATGATGTCGCCGGCGGTGATGTATTCCTTCGCCTTGAGGACGTTGGTGGAAAATTTTTCCTTCGTCTGGTTGGATTCGAACGGCATCACCGGCACCTCGTTCGGCACCGTTACCGGATGATGTTCGCTGGGTTGTTCGAGCAGCGAAACGATGCGCTCAATTTCACTTGTCGCATTTTCGTAGGTGTCAGCCGGACTTTCGGCATCATCCAGGATCGCGTTGACCAGAATCGTGATGGTTTGGGCCGCGCGGTCGAAAATCAGCAATTGGTCGGCAATCAAAAAGACCATTGTGGGTGTGCCCAGTTCATCCTTGGGCGGGCGCGGCACGACCGGTTCGACGTCGTGAATGAATTCATAACCGATGAAGCCGATGGCGCCGCCGGTGAAGCGCGGCAGACCGGGCAGCGCCACGGCGCGATATTTTTTCATCACGCGCTCGACGACTTCGAGGCCGTCCTTTACGTCCTTGCCGACGGAAGCGGTTTCAACAACCTTGCCGTTTTCGATGACGTCGACGCGGTCGCCGGTTTGCCGGATGACGGCGCGCGGGTTGCAGCCGACGAACGAGTAGCGGCCCAAATGTTCGCCGCCTTCGACGGACTCGAACAAAAAGGATTCGCCCTGCCCGCGAATTTTCCGGTAGGCCGACAGCGGCGTTTCAATGTCGGCCAGCAGGCGGCGCGTGACGGGAATAACATTGCCCTGCGCGGCCAGTTTCAAAAAATCGTCAAGTGTCGGCGAATGCATGCGGCCAACAGCTTAAACGATTTGGTCGGGCGGGCGCGAGTACGTTTCGACCACCAAAGCCGGGGCATCCGGCGGTTGATTTTGCGCGGCCTGCGACCGGCGCGCTTCGCGCTTGGTGGCGCGATGGATGCGCCAGATGGCCAGCAGCGAGTAAAAGGCCACGGCGATGGCGTAGGCCACCATGCCCATGCCGATGGCA
>Ga0265338_10001237_pt1 | contig 42094 bp, 42 predicted proteins | sample 42126metaG_FD_193579 | JGI IMG/M metagenome (GOLD analysis project Ga0265338, IMG submission 193579) | Rhizosphere microbial communities from Carex aquatilis grown in University of Washington, Seatle, WA, United States - 4-21-26 metaG | ecosystem: Host-associated > Plants > Roots > Rhizosphere... | reverse complement strand
CCGAATCAATGCAGTTGGATTTGGGGAGCACACGCCTCCGGCGTGTGGTTTGCGGCGTCTCGCCGCAAACTTCGTCTTACCATTTTGCCGAACTAAACAGTGGGAATAGATAGTGGGTACGAAGCCGACGGCGAGACGCGTGCGCTCCCCAAATCCAACTGCATCGTTCCGGTTTAGCTGGGTGTTTTCATGACGGACAACTCGTTAAACCGCTTTAGCAGTTAAAGCAGGGTGTTAATAAGAATCGTATCCGCACTGGACATAGATTCACGCTGCGCTTGCGATCAGCGACAATGCCGATATTTACGTTACGATTGCGAACGTTTGGCAGCGTCGATAGCGAGATTTATAGGCTTCGTTCTATCGATATATTGTTCGATCATTTTTCCTCGTTGCCATAACGCTGCGGACGTTTAACATCGCCGCCATAATGTCAGATTCGCGACCCAGTGTTTCCTCCGCGCGTGCCGACGGCCGTGCGGCGAATCAATTACGCCCGCTCCGTTTCATTAACGGCATCGCACCCTATGCCACGGGCTCCACGCTCATTGAATGGGGCAATACGCGCGTGATCTGCGGCGTGACGGTTGAGGAAAATGTCCCGCGCTGGATGAAGGAGCAAAACGTCACCGGCGGATGGATCACCGCGGAATATTCCATGCTCCCCTACTCCACCCTGCAACGCAAATCGCGCGATATTACCAAGGGGAAAATCGATGGGCGTTCCCAGGAAATTCAGCGCCTGATTGGCCGCGCGATGCGCGCCGCGATTGATTTAGGCAAGATCGGCCCGCGCACCATCTGGATTGATTGCGATGTCCTGCAAGCCGACGGTGGCACCCGCACGGCGGCGATCTCCGGCTCGTTCGTGGCCTTGTCCCTTGCCATTCGCCGCTTGATTGCCGAGGGCAAACTGGTCGAAAACCCGATGCTCCACGCCGTCGCCGCCGTGAGCGTGGGCATCGTGGGCCAACAACCGCTGCTCGACCTTTGCTACACGGAAGACGCCGCCGCCGAAGTGGATATGAATCTCGTCATGAATTCCGTAGGCGAATTCATCGAATTGCAGGGCAGCGGCGAAGAATCCACCTTCAGCGAAAAACAACTCGCCGATTTGCTGACCCTCGGCAAAGCCGGCATCCGCGACCTGCTCACCGCGCAACAAGCCGCACTCGCCTGATTGGAATTCGGAAGCAGTCCGAATTTGTAATTCCTAAAATGCCTCACACCGACTTATCCCTTCCCTCAATTGAAGCCGCGCCGCAGCGGCCGACCCAACTCGCGTTGATCCGCCACGGCGAAGTGGAGGCGGCCTATCAGCGCGTTTTCGGCGGGCGCATCGATATGAACCTCTCCCCGCTCGGCCACGAACAGGCTGCGGCGCTCGCGAAATGGCTCGCGCGCCAGCCCTTGAATGCCGTTTACGCGAGCCCCATGAAACGCGTGCAACAAACGTTGGCTCCCTTCGCCACCGCCAGCGGCTGGTCCGAACGCGTCGTCACTGTGCCGGGATTGCGCGAGGTTGATTTTGGCGATTGGACCGGCTTGAGCTGGGAAACCGTGTCGAAAAAATTCGGCGTCAGCGCGTTTCAATGGCTCACTGAACTCGAACGCGGCGGGATCGCCAACGCCGAGAACGCGCGCTCCTACCGCGGCCGCGTGGAGCCCTTCATCGACGAGATTTTGCAGAAACATCCCGGCGAAAATGTCGCGATCTTCTGCCATGGCGGCGTCATTCGCATGATCCTGTCCATTCTGCTCAGCATTCCCCTGCCCCGCATGGCCGGTTTCGAAATCGATTACGCCAGCGTCACCAATATCGCGGTCCTGCCGCACAAACGCGAAGTGCAGTTTCAGAACTTCACCCCGTGGGACGAACCCAGCCTGTGAAAACGCCCGGACCGATCTGGAAAGTTGCCATCAGCACCATTGCGGAGGCGGAAGAGGCTGTCACGGAATTGCTTTACAGCGCATTCGAACTCCCGGTCTCTTCTTACACCGACGTGGAGACTGGCGAAGTGACCGTGGCGACTTATTTGACCAAGGAGCGCCGACGCGTCGGCCAGACCTCCGGTTCTACATTGCGCAACGCCGGCGGGACACCGGCGCTCCCGGGACTGCGCTCCGGTCTCAAGCGCATCAAAGACTGCGGACTCAACATCGGCGCCGGTAAGATTTCCTGCCGAAAAATCCGGCGCGAAGATTGGGCGGAATCCTGGAAACGCCATTTCAAGCCGATTGAAATCGGCTCCGCATTGTTGATCAAACCCAGTTGGTCAAAACGTCCGCCGCGCAAAGGACAGGCCCTTATCGTCCTTGATCCCGGCTTGAGCTTCGGCACCGGCCAGCATGCCACCACGGCGTTCTGCCTCCACCAATTGGCCTTTCACGCACCACGCACTACGCACCACGAGTCACGTTCTCTCCTGGACATCGGCTCCGGCTCGGGGATTTTGGCGATCGCCGCCGCCAAGCTCGGTTACACGCCCGTGGATGCCTTTGATTTTGATCCGGAAGCCGTCCGCATCGCTCGCAGAAATGCCCTCAAAAACCGCGTGTTACGAAGAATTCACCTGACGCGCCGAGATGTCACCAAATTGCCACTTCGCAGCCCCAAACATTACGATTTAATTTGCGCCAACCTGATTTCCACCCTGCTCATTGCGGAACGTCCGCGCATTCTGTCCCGGCTTAAACGCAACGGCGTGTTGGTGCTGGCCGGAATCCTTAACAACGAATTCTCCCTCGTACAAAAGGGTTATGAGCGCTCAGGCATGCGATTGATTGCCAGTCGGGTGGAGAAGGAATGGCGATCCGGCGCCTTCACTCATCGTCGACAGGATGGCTAAACAAATTTCCACTTGATAATGACAAATTTTGAATGACTTTTCCTGTTAGCGGTCTTATAACTGAACCGCTTGAAGCAGGCGATGCCAATTCAAAGCAAGTCAGCCAAAGTTGGCATCATTCACGCTGTGGTTCGTCTCGTGAAAGGATCCAAGCTATGATGAAAACATTGGAAGCAATCAATGAAGCAGTCAGGAACCCTAAACATCCCTTCCGAAAAACCGATAGTCACCCCAAGAAAGCCGTGAAACATCGCTATGAGCGGCGCAAGATCCGAAGCTACCTGCAATTGACCGACTGGCTCTCCGAAGAGGCCATCTAGGTCAAATTTCGACAATTGAAAATGAAAACGCCACACGCGAGTGTGGCGTTTTCGCTTTAGACATCCCGTTCGTCCGCGAAATCTTTTCATCAATTCATTCAAGCCGACGCAACCGATTCATTGAAATGGCCGCCGGGTTTTCCGGCTGGCATTGGCGGGTAAAATTACATATCACTCTCCCATGATTTCTTCCGGTTGGATGCTGGTGATTTACTGCCTGCTCGTTTTATTCGCTTCGCTGGCAGGCGGCTGGCTGCCCCTGGTCGTCCGGCTCACCCACACCCGCCTGCAAATCGCCATCAGCCTCGTCGCCGGCCTCATGCTGGGCATCGCCTTGTTACATTTTCTGCCCGATGCCAATGAACATCTAGGGTCGCTCGACCGCACCGTTGCGTGGATGCTCGGCGGTTTCCTGACCATGTTTTTTTTGCAGCGCTTCTTCCATTTTCATCACCACGATTTACCCGAAGGCGATCCCGAAGATTGTTGCCATGATGAGCTCGCCACGGAACCTCACAACCACGAACATGATCACGGGCACGAACACGATCATCACCATGATCATGATCACGAACAACCGCATCACGCTCACACGCTCGCCGCAAAATCCGCGCAACAGCTCTCGTGGGTCGGCACCGCGCTGGGATTGACTCTGCACTCGTTGCTGGACGGAGTGGCCATGGGCGTCGCGGTCAAAGCCACTGCCCAAGGCCATGGGCTGGCTGGTTTCGGAACCGCGCTGGTCGTCATCCTGCACAAACCATTCGACGCGCTCGCCGTTGCCACCTTGATGACGGCCGGCGGGAGTTCCCGTTTTTCGCGACAGCTATTGAACGTGCTCTTTTCACTGGCCACACCGCTGGGGGTTGCCGTCGTTTATCTAGGGGCGAGCCAGGCCGGTTCAAACGACGCTTTCGTCGGCTGTGCTTTGGCATTCTGTGCGGGAACCTTCCTCTGCATTGCGAGCAGCGATCTGCTGCCCGAACTGCAATTTCATTCGCACGACCGACTAAAGCTATCGATAGCTTTGCTGCTCGGAGTCGGCATCGCCGTGCTCATCGGAGTCGTGGAACCGCACGAATCCGTCTCCGATGGTCAACCCCTCACCATCCAAGCTCCAGCGCCGGTCAAATAATCCGAAATCCAAAATTCGAATCGAGGTGCGCGTAACACAGCGTACCCGTAACGATGCGGTTGAAAAAGGGAACTACGCCAGCGCTCGAATTCGTTCCACCGTTTGGCGACTTCCCGGCCACCGATGTTCGGCGCGATGCGCACCGAACAACAGCCGAGACGGCGGCGCTCCCCAAAAATAGCAACCGCATGGTCCCGATTTAATCCACCTGGTATCCGATAACGGTTACCTTTCCCCGCAAAGCTTCGCCGCTGTAATAGTCGATCCAATTGCCGTTTTTGTCGCGATACGCAAGACAGCGGAAACCTTCACATTGGACATGGACGGGAACGGCGAGGGCGAGGTGTTTTCCGGCTGGATTCTGAACACTTTGCTTGGTGTCTGCAGCCATGACAAAAGTCTACCTGGCCACCACGCCGCTTTCAAGTGACTGCCCATAGGGTGTTTACCTACCACCATAAAATTGTCACCTCCTCGTAACCCGTCCGCCCTTGAGGTTGGACGTTAATATGCTAAAAACAGCTTAATGCGAAAAAAGATTCTGGTGGTGGACGACGACGCCGAATTGGTTGAGCTAATCTGTTTCAACCTGAAACAAGCCGGCTACGCGATTGGCACCGCTTCCAATGGTGTGGACGCCATCAAGAAAGCTCATTCCCTGGAGCCAGATTTAATCGTTCTCGACGTGATGATGCCCGAATTGGACGGGTTCGCCGTATGTGAAATTTTGCGGCGCGACATCAACACGGCCTCCATTCCGATCATGATGCTCACCGCGATTTCCAGCGAACTGGGCCGCCTCGCGGCGCTCGGCTCGGGTGCCACGGATTTTGTCACAAAACCATTTAGCCCCCGCATTTTGGTCAGCCGGATCGAGAATCTTCTCAAAAAAGCCTCCGTTTTGGCCCAAACCTCTGCTTCGTAAACCTCGTCACCCGTTCGTAACACGCTTGTCACACCGCCGGTGTTGTCGCCACAATACCAACCATGGTATCGAAATCACACGTGAGATCAAAAATTCTCGTAGTGGACGACGAACCCGAAGCAGTCGAGCTGGTCGAGTTCAATTTAAAACAAGCCGGATTTTCCGTCATGACCGCCGCCGACGGCGCGGAGGCGCTAAACAAAGCCCGCGCCACTCCGCCCGACTTGATTGTCCTGGACTTGATGCTGCCCGAAATCAGCGGCCTCGAAGTGTGCAAAATGTTACGGCGGGATCCGGCCACCGCCACCGTTCCCGTCATCATGTTAACCGCCAAAGCCGCGGAAATTGATCGCGTGCTGGGGCTCGAATTGGGCGCGGACGATTACATCACCAAACCGTTTAGCCCGCGCGAGCTGGTGTTGCGCATCCAAAAGCTGCTTCAACGCGGCCAGATTGCGCCCGACCAGCAGGAAACCTTGCGCTTCGGTGATTTGCTGATCGACAGCCCACGGCACGTTGTGAGTTGGCGGGGCAAATCTGTCGAACTCACCGCCACTGAATTCAAACTCCTCACCGTCCTGGCGCAACGCCGCGGCCGCGTCCAATCCCGCGAGCAATTGCTTCGCGATGTCTGGGAATACAATAACCTCGTCGATACCCGCACCGTAGACACCCACATGCGCCGCTTGCGCGAGAAACTCGGCATGGCGGCAAAATATCTCGATACTGTGCGCGGTGTCGGTTACCGTTTTGTGGAAAGCACTTAACCACGCCCGTGTGGCCCACTCTCACCATAGTCGCCTTCGCGCTGCTAATAGCATTATTGGTGGCGCATTTCCGGTTGCGGGATCAGCTCTGTCGCGCGGAACAGGACGCCGCCAAACGCTTTGACGAGATTAAGGGCCGCCAGCAGGCGCAGGCCCTCCAAATTCAGACGCAACAGGAAACCTTGTTCAATAGCATGATCGAGGGCCTGCTGTTGCTCGACCAGGACTCCCGCATTCAACTCGCCAATCGCGCTTTCATTCAATTATTCGACGTGTCGGCCGATGTCCGCGGCAAAACCGTGCTCGAAGTCGTCCGCCACCACGAATTGGATAAATTGATTGAAACCGTCGCCGCGCAAAAACAAGTGCTCGGCTACGAGTTGAAACTCGGCGGCCTCTCTGAACGTTGGTTGCAAATCAATGCCGCCGGCGTTTTCAATGGCGAAGGCAAAAAACAGGGAACCATCCTCGTCTTTCACGACCTGACGCGCCTCAAACAATTGGAACGCACGCGCGAGGAGTTCGTCGCGAACGTCAGCCATGAATTGCGCACCCCCTTGTCGCTCATCAAAGGGTATGTCGAGACGCTGCTGGATGGCGCCAAGGACAATCCCGATGTCGCCACGAAGTTTCTGCAAACCATCCAGCGAAATTCCGAACGCCTCCAATTCCTCATCGAAGATTTGCTCACGATTTCCGAGTTGGAATCCGGCCGGCTCAAAATGAATCTTCAGTCCTTGCGCCTGCACTCGCTCGTCGACCGCGTGCTGGAGGATTTTAAAACGCAGGCCGAAACGCGCCGCGTGGCCTTGAAAAACGACCTGCCGGACCTAACCGCCCGCGGCGATTCCGACCGGTTGCAGCAGGTATTGGGAAATCTGGTTGGCAATGCCATTAAATACGGCCGCGAGGGCGGGCACGTCAGTGTCAGCGCCAAATTGGTGAACGGCAGCGCCATCGAGCTTTGCGTGCGGGACGATGGGCCCGGCATACCGACCGATTCATTGGAACGCATCTTTGAGCGATTTTATCGCGTGGACAAAGCGCGTTCACGCGAGCAAGGTGGCACCGGCCTCGGTCTGTCCATCGTGAAACACATTGTGGCGAGCCACGGCGGCAAAGTCTGGGCCAAGAGCGAACTCGGCCAAGGATCAGCCTTCTATTTCACGCTGCCAGTAAAACCTGAGGCGACGAATTAAGCCTTGGATCGGCTGCTACTATCCCGACGAAACCCGCGCGAAGACAAATCCCACGGGCTCGCTCGATGCTTGGTGGTTCGAAAATGGAAGCCGGATGTTCCCACCCGATTTTACCGTCCCCTCCGCGCGAGCGCTCCAATATGACCACACCAACGGTGTCAGGAAATCAGCCCGGTGATGCCCCCGATACGGAGAGGGTTATCTCAAGTTAGCTTCCACCCGTCCCATCGCTTTCCGGCGAAGCCGGGCGAGCGCAGTGGGTATCTCAGTCCGACCAAACCTCAGTCGAAACCTCAATTGTTGACCCGCAAACACATTCTCCCCTAAAGTCGGGTATGGTAAAAAAGCTTAGCGCCCAATTTGTTGCGTAGCACCAATCCCCGCCTCCAAACCTTTGTCCGTAATTAATTATGCGAAAGGACAAACCAAAGCCTAAATCTTGGCAAGAGAAATCAGCCCAATACAACAAACATGCTAGGAGTTTGGTTTTCATCAGGTTTGAATGGTGTTGCGAATGGGCATCCTTTTGGCTAGGTCAGTGGGCCTTCCTCGAAGTTTTAGAATATCTAGGAAAGTTAACGATTTTGATTTCTCTAATTCTCTGGATATACCCAGGATGCAAAGAACGCAAACAAGCAACGGAAAGTGCAAAACAAGCCGCCGCCGACACTCGGATATCTCGACATTATGCGGCGTGGCAGACAATTAATTCGGCTATCGGTAAACCGGGAAATGCGGGCCGCGTAGATGCTCTGCGGGATTTGAATCTGGATGGAATTCAACTAGACGGCATCTCCTTAGCAGGAAACGTGTTACTTGTGGGGCCCTTGAATTTGACTAATGCCAGCATGACACACGCAGATTTTTCCGACGGCAAATACCAAGAGGTGAATTTCTCCCGTGCCCAGTTTGACTTCTCAAAATGGAATAACACGTTTTCTGAAAATTGTAATTTTCAGCGGACTTCGTTTTGGGCCACCTCTTTTAATCGTGCCACTTTTGTCTGGTGCGATTTTTCCAACGCGCTCTTCCAAACTCAATTCACGGGGGACCGTAGCGAATTCCGCATCTGCAATTTCGCTGGCGCGGCTTTTCCAATGAATTGGTTTAATTCTGTTTACTTCCCGGCCTGCAATTTCGCTCACGCAGATTTCACATGGACTCACGTTGGCGTCAATGGATACACAAATACGGCTGATACTTTATTCTGCTGCAATCTTTTCGGGGCTGTCGCGTCTCCAGATTTTATTAAGTTTGCGAGCCACGAACTCGTCACATTTACAAATGTCACGTCATTAGACGTATGGAGACGTTGTGTCACGAATGGTGCCGCAATGAGATATCAAAGAGGAGGGCCTGAATTCATGAACTGGGCCTCCAACTCCTTTTCCATTTACAATAAAACCAATGATCCTCAGGCCTGGCTCAATTGGAAGCATGCCAATTTAGAAAATCAAGATGTCAAGGCAACTCCTTAAATTCTGAAGTCGACCCTAACGACGTTTGGCGGCACCAAAACAAGACGTGAGATTTCCGAGGTGAGCGTGGTGAGCCTAAAGCAGACAGTCAATTGCAGTGGTGAACACGCTCAACTGAAAATTAGATTGGGGGGGGTACAGCCACTCGCCCCAAAGGATCTGAAGGGCGACAGACAATTTCAGGAAACATGCCAAAGCCGTCATTAGATGCGCACTTCCACCTTGTGCTTTTCCTTGGCACGTCCCCCGTCCGCTTGCTTAACTGCGCGTCTTGAATTCGTTTGTGACATGGATCCAAAGCCAGGGCGCGTGGTCGCCGCTGTTGTTCGTCGCGCTTTTTCTCGCCTCGTCGCTCCTGATGATCTGGGGGCTCGAAGCCATGAACGCCGGCGGCCTCGAGGGCACCGTCCTCGGCACGCTCATCACGCCTTATTGCACCGGCATCGGTAATCTGCTGGTGGCGTTCGTGGTCGGCCGTGACGGCGGTCCCGGCACGGAAGTCATGACCAATGCCCTCGTCAATAATGTCACCAATATAACTTTGCTCATCGGCCTTCCGGCGATCTTTTGGACCATGAATGTCCTGCCGCAGAACAACACCGCGAGGGGCAAAAAGAAAAAACGCGGCAACCACCGCGCGCATGAAATCAACCGACTCTCCCTCCTGCTCACGTTAACGGCGGTCCTATTCTTCACCGGCGCGGTTTGGGCGCTCGCCCGCGACGGCAAACTGGATTTTGGCGACGGCCTCGTCCTCGTGGGCCTTTTTCTATTCTGGCAGTTGTTCCATGTCTACGACGTCCTGAAGAGCAATGTGCAGAAGAACAAGTCGCTGGACTGGATTCTCCTGATCTATCTCGGCGCGCTTATTTTTGCCGCCTACCTGCAATACGTCAGCATCGATTCACTCGATCAATGGTTGAAACATCAGCCGACGGGGTTTATCAGCTCTAAAAATGTCGGCTGGCTCAGCGGCTGGCTCTGCGCGCTGCCGAATGGATTGTTGGCCATCTACTACGGCTGGCGGGGCAATCCGGAAATCGTTTACACGTCGCAAGTCGGCGACGGCCACATCTGCATTCCGTTGTGCGTGGGCATCTTCGCCATCTACCATACCTTCCCGCTTCCCGCCGTTTTTCAATCTGGAATGTATCTGCTCATCGGAGCCACTCTCGTGCACATGTTTTGTGTGCTGGTTTTTGGCCAGCTCCCGCGCTGGGTCGGCATCGCTCTGGTCGTCACCTACGGCGTTTTTCTTTACAAAGGACTGCCCCACTGAGTCCCGGCAGGCGCGATTTTCCTGAGGTCCAAAAGATGGAGCGGGCTCACGTCCGCTGCCGCCAGGTTAATTCAACGCCGCCGACTTTCTGAAAAATTTCGTGTGATCTCCGGAGACCGTGAGAGGATCCAACCGGACGGCTTCGCTCAACTCCGCGAACGGCACCTGGGCATTGAGCCACTTTGGTTCGCGCGTAATTTCTTCCATCGACGCCTGGGTATTATTGCAGATCAAATAAATTCCGTCGCCCAGCACCACAAACGCCTCGAATCCGGTGCCGATCCCGTGCCGGGCAAATTCGAAATCCCCGATGCTATACTTCGTGTCCACCAATTCCGAGCGCAAGGCCCCGAGGTCAGCGGCGAAATTCTTGAGGAAATCATCATTGCGCGGTCCGACGTAAAAAAGAATGCGCGCCTTGTGCTGCGCGAGCGAGATGACCACCCACTCGTCGAAAACGACCTTGCCGTACAGGTCGTTCATTTTCTGTCCGCACATCCGAATCTGCTTGGTGGCTTCGTCCAGTGTCATAATCTGCTTTAACGTCAGTCAAAATGAAGCAATTTTAAGACCAGTGGACACGGGGAAATCTCCTCCTCGAAAGAACCACTGCTTTCGCCCCAGATCGTCATACTTTTTGCCTCCTGTCCAAAGTAGAGACGTATTTTCAACAATTTGACTGTTCCCCTCGCCCCTTCCGGCTACATTTAACCGCCAATGAACGGGGCAACCAAGACTACGGGGCGATCCTCCGAAACCACATCCGCCAATCCACTCAAGATGGCCCAGCAGGCGCTGCTCGGTTTATTTGTCATAGCGACTGCTTTCGCCATCGCTCAGCCGTTGGTTTCTTCCCGCCCGGCAATAAATCAGGGGGTCCTTGACGCCATACTGGTGGTGCTCGCCCTAACCTCAACCCTCGTCTCCCTAGCCGGACAATTGCCCGCGCAAAATGTGCTCCTCGCCAGCGCGATCGTGGCAATAATCGGCGGTGGAATCCACGCGCTCGGTGGTTTCACCGGAATTCCCTTCGGGCCGGTCCATTATCTGCGCGAAAGTGGCCCGTTATTGTTCAACGCCCTGCCGTGGTTCATGCCGTTTCTGTGGGTCGTCATCCTTCTCAACGCGCGCGGCGTCACCCGGTTGATCTTGCGGCCCTGGCGGAAACTCCGCGTCTACGGCTACTGGCTTATCGGCGTTACTGCCTTGCTCACGCTGATATTTATTCTCGGCCTCGAACCGTTCGCCACGCGATTCCGACATTATTGGATTTGGGACCAGACGAAACTTCCGGTGGACTGGTATGGAACCCCGCTGAGCAATTTCCTCGGCTGGATCGTCACCTCCCTGCTCATCCTCGGATTCTCCACGCCGGCGTTGATGAAGAAAAAGCCCGCGAAATCCTATCCCGAGTATCATCCGCTGATCGTCTGGATTTCCCTGCAACTGCTCTTCATTGCCGGCTCGTTATCCCAACATTTGCCAACCGCAACAGTGGTCAGCGCCCTCGCCTGCCTCGCCATCATTCCTCTCGCCATCCGCGGGGCGAGATGGTGAACGGCCCTAAATCATCGGCGACGTCTCCTCAACGGGCCGCTTCGTGATCTTTAATCTCGCCACCCGCGTGCCGTCCATGGCCTCGACGCGTAATTCGCACAAGCCCGCGGTCAATACGTCACCCGCTTTTGGAAAGCCGCCCAACCGGTGCGTCACCCATCCGCTCACCGTCGTGACCCCTTCTTCCTGGAGCGGTTCCCCGACAATTTCGTCCAGTTCATGCAACGGCAGCGCGCCCGACACTTCCCACATCAAGTCGCCCTTGCGAACCAGCAGCGGGTTCTCCTGGTCGAACTCATCCTGGATTTGGCCCACCAATTCCTCCAAAACATTCTCCAGCGTCACCATGCCGACCGTCCCGCCGAATTCATCCACGACAATCGCCAGATGTAGTTTTCGTTCCAGAAACAGTTGCAGCAATTTTTCCAGCCGCGCAGTCTCCGGCGCGTAAATTAATTTCTTCGCCAACGGCAAAAGATCGCGGCCCGTTTGCGCACGGCCTCGCATCGCATACAGGTCCTTGATGTGAACGACCCCCAGCGTCTTGTCGAGATCGCCTCCTTCGCACAGCGGAAACCGCGAATAACGCATTTTTTCCGCGAGATCGAGACAGTCCGCGATGCTCGCGTCCGTGTCGAACCCCACGATCTCCTGTCGCGGCCGCATCACGTCGCGCGCCATCCGACGCCGCAAATCCAGCGCGTTCAGCGCGATGCTTCGCCCCGGACCGGTCGTGCCGGAAATTTTTTGCGCGGACAACAACAACAACCGCAATTCCTCCTCCGAATGAGCGTGCGCGGTCCCGCCGTCCACCGCAATGCCCGTCTGCCGCAACAACCACTGCGCGGAATGATTCAGCACCCAGATGAACGGAAACGACAGCCGATAAAACCAATTCAGCGGGCTCGCGACGATCAACGCGGTTTCGAGTGTCTTTCGAATTGCCATTGCTTTCGGCGCCAACTCGCCAACGACAATCAGCAAATACCCGTTCACGAAAAAACCGACGAAAATCGCGATGGTCCGCTGGGTTTCCGCCGAGGCGATTTTCATCACCGAGAACAGCGGGCTCAGCAAATGGTGAAACACCGGCTCGACCACCACGCCCAACGCCATGCTGGCGAGCGTGATTCCAAATTGCGTCGCGCCAATGTAAGCGTCGATATTTCCAATGATGTTCCGCGCGATTTTCGCGCGCCGATTCCCCTTCGCGACGAGCGCCTCCAATTGCGTGTCGCGGATACGCACCAGCGCCAGTTCCGCCGCCACGAAAAATCCATTCAACAGCACGAGGGCGAACACCGCCACGATTTTCAATCCGTTATCGATGAGCGCGTCCCAATTCATTTTCTGAAAATGACGAATGACGAATGACGAATGGGCGGCACCTGTGCCGAGGTGCGTCCCCGCTCCATTTCGCATTCGTCATGCGTCGTTACGATTTGTGAAAACATTTCCAATTTCACTATTTCAAAGGCTCACCTCGCCAAAGATCAGCTTCAGGATATCCGTCAACGTGATGATTCCGATCTCGCGCCGGTCGCGTCCCAGGACCACCGCCAGCCGCTGGCCGCTGCGCTGCATCCGTTGCAAGGCGCTTTCCAACCGCAAATCTTCCTCCACATAAAGGGCCGGTCGCACAAAATCCGCCGCGGGCTTGTTCGTGTCCAAATCCGGAAGATACAAAACCGTCACCATGCTGATGATGCCCGCGATCCGCCGTTGGCCATCGCGCGTTTCCCAAACCGGCAACCGTGTCACCCGGCGGTCGCGGGATAACGCCAGCACTTCGTTGATTGGCGTCTGCATGGTGGCGGTGGCGGTCAACGCGATCGGCTTCACGATATGCCGCACCGTCAGGCTCTGCAAATCCAGCACCCGGTTGATCATCGCCCGTTCTTCCGTCGTCAACGCCGCGCCGGATTCCTGCATGATGAACCGCAACTCCTCGCGATTGCCAAACAGGTGCCCGGTGAACGCTTTGCCACCGCTCCAATGCAGCAGCAGGGCGGAAATTCCCTCCACCAGCCATACCAGCGGCCGGAGCAGGACGTGAATGAAGCGAAACGGACGCGAACAGAAGATGCACAGCCGGTTCGGATAAAGCCGAAAGATCATCTTCGGCAAAAGATCGAACAGCGTGTAAAACAGGAACACGATCACCAAAAAAACGACGGCAAACCACAGGTGTTCCCCCGGCAATTCGCCATCCAGGAAGACCAGCACCATTCCCAGAATGATGAAATTAGCGAGGGTATTGCCCACTAGAATCGTCCACAGGAAGTTTTCCGGGTTCTCCAGGTAGCCATGCAAGACAGCCGCTGAACGGCGGCCCGCACGCATCTGTTGCCGCACGCGCATGCGGCTAAGCGCAAACACGCCCGCCTCCATGCCGGACAGCAAAAATGAAAGCGCCAGGCACACGGAAAACGCCAGCCAAACAAGTAGTTGCGACGCGTTCATCGGGTGAGTTCCACCATCACTTCCCGCACGCGCCGCTCGTCCGTCGCGTGCGCCGTCATTTTCAACCCGCGAAAATTCGCGGCTTCTCCTGTCTTCGGCACCACATCCAGCAGGCTCATCAACAATCCGCCCATCGTTTCCACCTCTGGCACGTCGCCGAGCGGCGGATATTCCCGGCGAAAATCGTCCAACCGCATCGTGCCGTTGACCCGCCATCGGCCAGGCCCGAGTTTCTCCATCACAAAACCTTCGGGCTTCAGTTCGCTCCGGATTTTTCCGATCAACTCGGACAAAATATCTTCCGTGGTGACCAGCCCGGCCGTTCCGCCGAATTCGTCCAACACCATCGCCATCCCGCGTTGCTGGCGTTGCAGGCTTTTCAAAAGCTGCAGCAAATTCATCGTCTCGGGAACAAACGAAGGAAATTCGATCGCGTCGGCCAGGTCCACCGTTGGCTCTAGGAGTAAAACTCGTGTGTTTAGGATGCCCACAATGGTGTCCGGAGTTTCATCGTAAATCGGCAGCCGGCGATGCTTCATTTGCCGCGCCGCCGCAATCATTTCTTCCACCGGCAAATCGTCGGAAATGCACGCCATCTGTGAACGCGGCCGCATCACTTCCTTCACCGTCCGCCGGTCCAGGCTGATGATTTGCAGGATGATTTCCTTCTCCGATTGACCCAGCGTGCCTTGCTGATAAGCGAGTTCGAGCAATTCCTGGTATTCCTCGTCCGCCAGCGCCGCCTGCGGCCTGACCCGGGCGGGAAGGCTCGACAGCAGCAAACCGTTGATTTTTTGCGCCGCGAGCCGCAACGGCAGGGCCAACTTTTCCAAAAACAACAGCGGTCGCGAGACGCGCAAGGCCCACTCCTCAGGACTCCGGACCGCCAACGTCTTCGGAAGCACCTCGCAACCGAAAAGAATCAACACGAACAACCCGATAATTGTGTAAACCACCGGCCAATGCGTCCGCAAGGCCATCCAAAAACCGATTGCGAGCATCCCCGCCGTGGCAAACGTGTTTCCCAATACCATGGTGGCGAGCAAATCCTGGGGTTCGGCGAGCAAGCCCGTGATGACTCTCCCGAAACGCGGTTCCCGCTCGCTCAACTGGCGCATCTGCCATTTGCTTAGGGAAAAGAGGGCGGTTTCCGCCAGCGCAAAGAAGAAACTTGCGCCGGCGGAGATCAAAATTACCACCACGGCCGCAATTGCTGCTCCGTCCATGCGGAGAGCATGGGCGAAATCCTCCGCGAAGGCAAAAAACAAAATAACGCATGTTCGTGTTGCGACCTAATAGCTGCCCAAACGCCAAACTCACCGTTCAGAATCTCCATTCGTCATTCGTCATTCGTTTTTCAGCGCCTGCGGGTTTCTCCTCATTGCCGTTGCCTTCAAGGACTTGCATCTTGTTTTATGAAAATCGCATTATTCCTCTCGGTCACCTGTGCATCCCTGATTTTCAGCGGATGCAGCACCGAGCGCGGAGGCTCGGTGGACACCTATGACACCTCGAACGGCACCATGGAGCAAACTGGTCCCGGCGTACTCGATCCGTCGCTACCGGAAGATCCCAACATAGGTCCGCAGAGTGCGCCGCCGTGAGTGTCGACGGCTCCGCCCATTTGTTTGTTTGAGGCGATGCAGAAGTAACACTGTTACAAATTGAAAGGCTACTCTCATGAGACATAAACCAATTGAAGAAGAAGGCAGGTTGAGTGATCGCGGCGAAGGCATCGGCACGGTGACGAAGGACATGGTCATGAAACGCGCGCGCGAAATCGCCGTCATCAACGGCCGTTCGGAAAGAAACATTTTGGACTCCGACGTGGACCAGGCCCAACGCGAACTGGAGGGGGAAGACGAAATAAAGCCACCGCTCACGGCGGCCGAAAGTGTTCCCGAAGATAAACGTTGGGACCCGATCCCGGGGTCCGATGGTAATCAAGCGCCCACCGTTCCTGCTCCGGACGAACAGACGTTCGCCGAGAAAATATTCGATGAAGGCGTCGCCGACGCGGAACACGACCAGGAAATCGAAGCTACTCGCGAAGCGGCGCGACGTGACAAGCAATAAGTGGACGGTCCGGCCACCTGGACCTTCCACTCTAACGGTGACAAATCCATAAATGCTAAATCGCGAAAAATTCACCGGCACCCAGATTGGCGAGGAGGCGGCTGCGCGGAATGGAAAGAAGATCCGTTCGCCGCGTTTGCAATTTGAATGGGTCGACGCCGTTACGGAGGAACAATGGGCCACTTATCGCGAAGCTATTCAGGCGTTGCGCGCCGCGGGTGTGCGGTTTTTGCTGGGTGGCGGCTTTGCCCTCGCCACTTACATCGGGCGTTGGCGCAACACGAAGGATATTGATTTTTATATCATGCGTCAGGATCGCGACAAAGCAGTCAACGCCCTGACGAAAGCCGGGTTCGGCGACCTGTTCGAGCGACTGCCTTACGATCGTAAATGGATTTATCGCAGCACTCGCGACGGCGTCATTGTCGATATCATTTGGGCGATGGCCAATCAGCGCGCGCAGACGGACGAGCAATGGTTTGAGCGCGCCCCGGCCGCCAATGTGCGCGGGGAAGCGCTCGCCGTGGTGCCGATGGAGGAATTTCTTTGGTGCAAACTCTACATCATGCAACGCGATCATTGCGATTGGACGGACGTGTTCAATCTTGTTTACGCCGTCGGCCAGCAGCTCGATTGGGAACACCTCCTGGATCGGTTGGAGGAAGACTGGCCGCTCCTGAAAGGTCTCCTCACGGTATATACCTGGTTGTGCCCGGAGCAGTCGCGCGAACTGCCTCAATCCCTCCGCGAGGAACTCGACCTGCCGGAACCGGAAAATCCAGAGGAGAAAAAGCGCGATCACATTCGGCTGCTGGACACCCGTGGATGGTTCGCCGCGATTTTGCCAAAAGATAAACCGTTGGAAGTTTGAACGGCGCTACATGTTTAACCTATTTAACTCATTTAACTCATTTAACTCATTTAACTTAACCCCATGTTAATCGGAGCAATGAATCATCCGGGCAAAGACGTCCTTTCGGAAATCGAATGGATGGCGGAGATGAACTTTGATTTTCTGGACCTCACCATCGAACCGCCCATGGCTTCGGTGGATAAGATCGACCTCCGCGAGATTCGGTCCGCGCTCGACTCGCACGGGCTCCCGGTCGTCGGCCACACCGCCTATTATCTGCCTTTGTGCAGTCCCTTCGAGAGTATTCGGCGCGCTTGCGTTGACGAATTGAAGCGCTGCATCGCCGCCTTCGCGACTGTCGGTGCCCAGTGGATGAACCTTCACCCCGATCGCATTGCCCCCATGCACGACCGGAAGTTTATCATCGAAAAAAACCTCGAAAGCCTGCGCGAACTTTTTGTCGAAGCTCACCGCTTCGGCATTGGCTTGATGATTGAAAATTTGCCGGGCTCTTTCAACAGCGTGATGCAATTGTCCGAACTGATGGATCCATTGCCGGAGCTGGGGATGCACCTCGATATTGGACATGCGAATCTTATGACGGACCGCAACACCACCAGCGATTTGCTCATCGCTTACGGTTCCCGCCTGCGCCACGTGCACCTGCACGATAACAAAGGCGGCAGCGCCGATCTGCATCTTCCCCTCGGCGCCGGCACCATTGAAGTCGCTCATTATATTCACATGCTCCAAGCCACCGGTTACGACGGCACCATCACGCTCGAAGTGTTCACGCCCGACCGCCATCACCTCGCCTACAGCCGCGATGTCCTGCGGCGGATTTGGGATTCAAACCAAAACGAAATGGAGAACGGAAACCGACGGGTCCACTCGTTCAGCAGTTGACGCGTTCTCGCAGGAGACGACATCTCCCGCTGCTACCGCGTCAACTACCGGATACGTCTCACCGATAACCGCCAGCGACATGGAAATTCTCGCCGGTAATCCACCCGGAATCCGCCGAAGCCAGAAACGTCGCCACCGTCGCAATTTCATCCGGTTGCCCGATCCGTCCCAATGGAGTTTGCGCCTCGGCCATTTTCTGAAAATCACTTCCAGCAATACCCGCCGAATGCACCCCTTCCGTCTCAATCAATCCCGGGCTGATGGTATTCACACGAATCTTGCGACCGCCCAATTCCTTCGCCAAAGACTGCGTAATGGCATGCACCGCCGCTTTGGTGGCGCTGTAAACGGATCCATTCGGAGCCGCCGAAGTTCCCACCACCGAGCCGACATTGATCACGCTGCTGGTCGCGGGAAATTGCTTGATCGCCTCCTGGGTGGTCAACAACAGGCCGAGTACATTCACATTAAACTGCCTGTGAAAATGATCCTCGCTCACCTGCTCCAACGGCAGGAATTCATAGACCCCCGCGTTATTCACCAGCACGTCCAATTTCCCATAGGCCTTCCTGGTTTCGGCGAACAATCGGTCGATGTCCGCCCGCTTGGCAACGTCGCCCTGCACCGCGATTGCTTTCCCACCTTGCGCCGCGATCTCACTGACCACCTTGTCCGCGCCCGCCCGGCTGGACGCGTAATTGACCACCACGGAGGCGCCTTCCGCCGCCAGATGTTTCGCAATCGCCGCCCCAATCCCTTTGGATGCGCCCGTCACGACCGCCACTTTCCCCGCCAGTTTTTTTTCAGTATTGTTCATATATGTTTCGAATGTTGATTTGTTGCTTGATTCAATTGTTACTTCCACAGTAACAATAAAAGTCAAATTTTTTTGATTACTTTTTCTTCACCTCGGCCACCACTTGGGCCAAGCTCATTTTACCGAGGCTCGCTTCCATGGCCTCCTGGGTTTTTTCCAAGGCTTGATCCAGCGCCGCTTTGATATGGCAACTCACGAAACAAGCCTTTTGCTCCGCATAGTGGTGGATGGCAAATACCCGCGGCGCATCCACCGCCCGGTAAATATCCAAAAGTGAAATCCGCTTTGGATCTTTGGCGAGCCAGCACTTCCCCGCCTTCCCGGTGGCTGTTTCCACCAAACCCGCTTTGGACAATTTAGCGAGGATGCGCCGCACAAAACTCGGGCTGGTGTTCACGCTCAACGCCAGAACGCCGGACGTAACGTCCTTATCACAACCACAAGCCAGCGCGGCCATGATGTGAATCCCGATCGAGAACTGAACATTGTTCGCCATAACTGTTACTACACTAGTAACAGTTTAAATGAATGCAAGGGCATTTTTCACGGAAAATGTGTTCTTGTTTGAATTAATTTTTCCCCGCCCCTACCGGCGGTTATCGGCGGTTAAATGCTTTCAGCCTCATCCCACCAGGCCTGTCAAAACTCGGGTGGCTTACCCCCTGCTTAAGTCCACAGCATGGTTCCGTCGTCGCGTGCTCGAAAAACTGCTCCGAGGAGAACCTCGTCGAGGCAGTTCTATAATTCACCAGTCGCGTCTCGAATCTGCATGTTTCATGGACATCCCCGTCCCCAAGCCGCGTCCGCTCGCCCGGCGCCTGCCCTCCCTTTTTACGCACCACGAACCACGCAATACGCCCGCAATACTTTTTGTCAGCCATACACCTACACGCCCGTCACCCTCGCGTCCGACACGTTAATTGGCCCTTCGCCGATTTTTACATTTTCCGGGGCAAGCCAGAGTAAGCGCACTATGCGGAAAACAATTTACGCAATTTTAGGCATGGCCGTGTCACTGCTCGCTCCGTTCGCGGGGCGCTCCGCTCTCACCGCCGAATACTCAGTGCAGGTCAGTGCGGATGTGAAGGCGTCTCCCGCGCAAATCACGCTCTCCTGGCCTCAGGATTCAATTTCGACCCCCAGGAATTATGTCATTTATCGGCGCGCCTCCGGCGCTTCCGCGTGGGGCACCGGCGCCAAGTTGCCCGGCTCAACCATCACTTACGTGGACAAAAACGTCTCCCCGGGCGTTCCTTATGAATATCAAATCGTGAAGCAAACGGCGGGTTACACCGGTTACGGCTACATCTATTCCGGCATCAATGTGCCGCTCACGGAAAATCGCGGCATCCTTCTGCTCGTGGCGGACAACACCTGCACGGCGCAACTCGATGCCGAACTCACCCGCTTGCAGCAGGATCTCGTCGGCGATGGCTGGACGGTTTCGCGGCTCAATGTGAACCGCACCGATTCTCCGACGCACGTCAAAGACCTGATCAAGAACCAATACCTCCAGGACCCGGCGAACACCAAAGCGGTGTTCCTGTTCGGCCATGTGCCGGTTCCGTACTCGGGCGACATCGTGCCCGACGGCCATTATTCGAATCACCAGGGCGCCTGGCCATGCGACGGTTACTACGCCGACATGGACGGAACCTGGACCGACAATTCCGTCAACGACACCACCGCCGAAGACCCGCGCAATCACAACGTCCCCGGCGACGGCAAGTTCGATCAATCAAAATTTCCCGCGCCGCTCAAGTTGATGGTTGGCCGCGTCGACCTGGCGAACATGCCCGGCCGGTTAACCGCCGGCGGTCCCGCCACCTTCCCGAGCGAACTCGAATTGCTCCGCAATTACCTGAACAAGGACCACAACTTCCGCAACAAGATCACCTCCGCGCCGGAACGAGCGATTGTCGGTGATTACTTTGGTGTGCGCGACGGCGAAGCCTTCGCCGCGAGCGGCTGGAGAAATTTTGCACCCCTGTTTGGAGCCGGAAAAATCACCACCGTCACCGCGGAAGGCGAATGGCTTCCCACTCTCCGCACCAACGCGTATCTCTTCGCGTATGGTTGCGGCTCGGGCAGCTACACCAGCATCGGCGGCATCGGCAGCGTCGGCCATTATCGCGACGGAGTCACCACTGAGTTGGTGCAGGACAACGCCAAGGCCGTGTTCACTCTTCTCTACGGAAGCTGGCTCGGCGATTGGGATTCTGAAGACAACATCCAGCGTGCGGTGCTGGCGACGAAGGATCTCGGTTTGACCTGCTCCTGGTCCGGCCGCCCGCATTGGTTCATGCATCACATGGCCCTCGGCGAGCCGATCGGCTTCAGCGCCCGTTTGACCCAGAACGACGGGTTCACGGATTCCTATAAAAATCAGCAGAACAACTGCGAAAGCTGGACGCACATCGCGCTCATGGGCGACCCCACTTTGCGCATGCAAATCGTTGCTCCCCCGTCCGACCTGTTCATTATCGCCGAGGGAAACGATGCGCACCTGGCCTGGAAGCCGTCAATGGATTCTGTGCAAGGATATAATATTTATCGCGCCGCAAACCCGAACGGCCCGTTCACCCGCATCAATTCGTCACTCGTGAAAGGAGCTTCCTTTACTGACACAAATGCAATCGGAACGCCGAGGGCCAACCCAGGAAGTCTCACCCCCACGAGCCGTGAATCGTTCTATTATATGGTGCGCGCGGTGAAGTTGGATAAATCCGCGAGCGGCACCTATTACAACCCCAGCCAGGGCGCGTTCGCGTCGCCCGGCAGCAATCCGCGCAACGTCGCCAAGGCCGAAGCCCCGCCGAAGCCCGCCGCAACGGCCGACCCGCAAGCCAAAGCAAATCTCTCGACCGCCTTGGGTCGCGATCTTACCCCGACCGGCGCGACCGGCACGGACACGATTTGGTTTGACGACTCGCTCCCGAGTGGCGCGGTGAAAAACAGCAACAACGATTCCTGGACCTGGGTTAACAAAAATCCCGCCGCCGAATCCGGCAGCTTGTCCCATCAATCTTCGATCAAATCCGGCCTGCATCAGCATATGTTCAGCAAAGCGAAACAAACGCTTTCGGTGAAAACCGGCGAGAGCCTCTATACCTACGTGTATATCGACCCGGCCAATGTTCCCGCGGAAATCATGCTGCAATGGAACGACGGTGCGAATTGGTATCATCGCGCCTATTGGGGCGCCAATAACCTCTCGTTCGCCCTTAACGGGGCCGCGAGCATGCGTTACATGGGTCCGCTGCCAGCCGCCGGTCAGTGGGTCCGCCTCGAAGTCCCGGCCAAACTGGTGAACCTCGAAGGCGCCAATGTCAACGGCATGGCCTTCTCCCTCTACGGCGGTCGCGCGACCTGGGACAACACCGGCAAATCGACTCCGCTGGTCTCAACCACCCCGCCGCCAACGAATTCAGTCCCCAGCCCCACAAATTCGGTTTCTAGCACGAACGACACCGCCTGGATCGATGACGCATTACCCGCGGGTTCAATTTCTGACGCAGGCGGTGGCGATGCCTGGGCCTGGGTGACCAGCAATCCTGCTCCGCAGCTCGGCGCCAAGTCGCATCAGTCCGCGATCAGCGGCGGCATTCACCAGCACTTCTTCAGCGGCGCCACGGCTCCGCTCCAGGTGAACGCCGGCGATAAATTATACACTTACGCGTATATCGATCCCGCCAATCCGCCGACCGAAGTCATGCTGCAATGGAATGACGGCACCTCGTGGGAACATCGCGCTTATTGGGGAGCCGACACCGTCGCCTGGGGCGCTGATCAAACTCCGAGCCTTTATAAAGTAGGCGCCCTTCCCGCCGCCGGCCAATGGGCCCGGCTCGAAGTCCCCGCGAGCAGCGTGGGCCTTGAAGGCGCTTCGATCACTGGCATGGCGTTCACGCTTTACGGCGGCCGCGTCTCGTTCGACAACTCGGGCAAAAGCTCCGTCGTCGCAACGAACCCTCCGTCCGGTTCAACCGGCGGCACGGGAACCACCAATACGACTGACACCAATGTCCTGAGCAATATCTCGATCTGGTTCGACGACGCGCTTCCCTTGGGAGCCGTTGCGGACTGGAATGTGGATACTTGGAATTGGATTAGCGCCAGCCCTTATCCGGAATCCGGCACACGCGCCCATCAGAGCGCCATCGCAGCCGGATTGCACCAGCATTTCTTCGCCTCGGCGGCCCAGACCATGAGCGTCGGCACCGGCGATGCCCTTTACACCTACGTGTATATCGATCCCGCCAATGTTCCGAGCGAACTGATGTTGCAATGGAACGACGGCACTTGGGAACACCGCGCTTACTGGGGAGTGAATAACATCGTGATGGGAACCGACGGGACCACGAGTCGTCATTACGTGGGGCCGATGCCAACCGCGGGCCAATGGGTTCAATTGCAGGTCCCCGCCAGCGCTGTCGCCCTCGAGGGCAGCACGGTCAGCGGGATGGCCTTTACCCTCTACGATGGCCGCGCCACGTTTGATAATACCGGCAAAGGCTCTCTGTCAACCGGCAGCAACGGTGGCACCACGGGCGGAACGACCGGTGGAACCGGCGGAACCTCGGGTGGCACCACCAACGGAGGCACCGTCACCAACCAACCACCCATCATCACGCCGACCAACACGGTGCCAGCTACAAATCCGCCGGTCTATCTAACCAACGCATTGACGGGCCTGGGCAACTGGCTGCACGCCGAGAGCGCGGACGACGTCGCGTGTCTCATCCCCCAACCGGGCGATTACACGTTGCACGTGCTGACTCCCAATTTGCTCGAGTTGAAAGTCATCAATACGGCGCCGGTCAATACCACCACTCCGTCCAGCTTGAACCTCGTGGACGGCAGTTACAACTTCACGGTGCCATCCACCGGTTCGTTCGCAGTGACCGCGAATGGGCAATCCATTCCCGTGCAGGCCGTCGGATTCAAACGTCGGCCGCTTTACGCGCCGCTCTATAAGTTCGACCTGCGCATTGATAACAATATCTATCTGCAGCTCGCCGCGCCAATCTCGGATAACCAGGTGATCCAAGTGAGCAATCCCAACGGCACGTTGTGGAGCGCAAGCACCACCTTCACGGCCACGGTGGATCCGCTGCGGTTCAACCCGGCCATCCATGTGAATCAGGAAGGTTACATGCCCAATTATTCCAAGAAAGCCATGGTCGGTTATTACGCCGGCAGCATGGGAGAAATCTCCGTGCCATCGTCAGCCGGCTTCAAACTCGCGGACGCGAACAGCGGCGCGACGGTCTTTACCGGCACGCTCGCCTCGCGGCTCGATTCCGGGTGGACTTACAGTCCCGCGCCGTACCAAAAAGTCTACGAAGCCGACTTCACGAGCTTCACCACCCCGGGACAATATCGTCTCGTGGTGCCGGGCATGGGGGCGTCCCTGCCATTCAATATCGCGGACGGCATCGCCATGTCCTTCGCGCGCACTTACGCGCTGGGGCTCTACAACCAGCGCTGCGGCACCGCTGTCGCCCTGCCCTATTCCCGCTATACGCACGACGCGTGTCATACCGCTGCCGCAAGCATTCCCTGGCCACCGCAGAACTTTGCGTGGACGTGGCAAACCATTGACAATTATGGGCTGATCTCCAATCCCGACAATCCGCAGCAGACCGCGCCAAAGATCAACGAGAACAGCCTGTTGTTCCCCTTTGTGAACCAGGGCACCGTTAATGTGTCCGGCGGTCATCATGACGCCGGCGATTACAGCAAATACATGACCGACAGCGCCCACGTGACGCACGCGCTCATATTCGCCGTGGATTCGCTCCCCGGCGTCGCGCAACTCGACAATCTCGGCATCCCCGAGAGCGGCGATGGCATCAGTGACGTCTTGCAGGAAGCAAAATGGGAAGCAGACTACATCGCGAAGATGCAGGATGCCGACGGTGGATTCTACTTCATCGTTTATCCCACCGCTCGCGAATACGAAGCCGACGTGACGCCGGACCACGGCGATCCGCAGGTCGTGTGGCCCAAGACCTCCACTGCCACGGCGGCAGCGGTCGCGGCGCTCGCCGAATGCGCTTCCTCGCCGGCCTTCAAAGCCGCGTATCCTCAGGCCGCCGCCGCTTATCTCGCGAAAGCGAAACTCGGTTGGACGTTCCTGACCAATGCCATTGCCAAATACGGCAAAAACGGCATCTACCAAAAAATCACGCATTACGGCGATACTTTCGCCGACCAGGACGAACTCGCCTGGGCTGCGTGTGAAATGTTCATCGCCACCGGCGACCAGGGCATTCACGCGACGCTCAAATCGTGGTTCGATCCCTCGAACTCCGCCACTTATCGCTGGGGTTGGTGGCACATGGCGGAATGCTACGGCAACGCCATTCGCAGCTACGCCTTCGCCGCTCGCAGCGGGAAGCTCCCGGCCAGCGCGCTCGATTCTGCTTACCTCGCCAAATGCGAAGCCGAAATCATCGCCGCCGGCGACATGCAACTGGACTTCTCGAAGAAGAGCGCCTACGGCACCAGTTTCCCCACTGAAACCAAAGCCGTGCAAGGGGCCGGTTGGTACTTCTCACAAGACCAGGCCTTTGACATGACGGTAGCTTACCAGTTGAATGCGAAGCCGGATTATCTCACGGCCATCATCGCCAACATGAACTATGAAGGCGGCTGTAACCCGGTCAATATGTGCTACCTCACCGGCCTTGGTTGGAAACGCCAGCGCGATATCGTCAGCCAATACGCGCTGAACGACCGCCGCCTGTCGCCGCCGTCCGGTGAACCGGTCGGCAACATCCAGAGCACATTCTCCTCGTTGTGGACTTATCCCAACAACGCGCTGGTTCAGCTTACCTATCCGCAGGACGGTGGCGCGAACCAGTATCCGTTCTACGATCGCTGGGGGGATAGCTGGAACGTCACCGCGGAATTCGTGATCCTGAACCAGGCGCGCTCACTCGGTAGCCTCGCGTTCCTCGCGTCGCAGACTTCCCTGAAGTCGCAGCCGTGGAAATCGGTGCCCGGCCAAATCACGGTGAAAACCGTGGATGCCTCTGCCGGCACCGTGCAGTTCTCGCTGTCAGCGTCCGGGTTGGACTTGAGCGGCGCCAAAATCGTGTGGGAAACCCGCGATGCCGACCCCGCCATGGGCCAGACGTTCACCTTCACCCCGAAGATCAACGACACCCAATGGGTCGAAGCCGAAGCCACGCTGCCCGACGGACGTCGTGTCTTTGCGGCGACCACATTCGCCGCCACCACGCCAACCGTCACTTGGGTGGACGACGCCGCTCCCGCGGGCTCCGAAGCCGGCGCGGACGGCGGAGATCCCTGGGCTTGGAACTGGATCAGCGGCAATCCAACTCCGCAATCGGGCCATTACGCATTCCAATCCGCGATCGTGTCCGGCGAACACCAGTACCTCTTCCAGAACGCCACGGCGACCATCAGCATCCCGACCGGCGCCACGCTCTATGCATACGTCTATATCGACCCTGCCAATCCGCCGGGCGAACTGATGTTGCAATGGAACGATGGCGCCTCCTGGGAACATCGCGCCTACTGGGGGGCAAACAACCTGACCTACGGCACCGATGGCACCGTAAGCCGCCACAACGTGGGCGCGCTCCCCGCCGCCGGCCAATGGGTCAAGCTGGCAATTCCCGCCAGCGCCGTCGGTCTCGAAGGCAAAACTCTGACCGGCATGGCGTTCACGCTCTACGGTGGCCGCGCCACCTGGGACAACGCCGGCATGTCGACGCAGTAATTGCTGAACCGGAGCGCCGATTTTTAATCGGCTTTCCGTGGAAGATAAAACACTGGCGGCGGTCAAATGACCGCCGCTATTTTTTTGAATACAAGCGCCAGGACAACTGTCATATTCAATCGGAAGCGAAAACCCCAATATGACAGCATGTAAAATTCGCGCCTTTACGCTGGTTGAAATGCTCGTGGTAATTGCCGTCATCGCAATTCTTGCCGCATTGCTGCTGCCCGTCATCAGCCGGTCAAAATTGAGTGCGCAACGTGTTTCCTGTCTGAACAACGTTCGGCAGCTATCCCTCGGCAGTTTCATGTACGCGAGCGAGAACAAACGGCACGCGGGTATTGAGACCTCGGCGTTTCCCGGCGGGAACTGGATGGGAACGTTGAACGACTACGCCAAGGTGAAAGGAATCTTGATTTGTCCGACCGCGCCGATGCACGAACCACCGCCGGCAAGCGGTAATGAACAAGGTTATGCCGACCGCGCCTGGGTGCGCTGGACTTCAGACCGGAAAACCATGTTCTGCGGCAGCTACGGCTATAATGGCTGGCTTTATTCCGATATGAAATTTTCCGAGGCCGGGGACCCGAAACAAAAGCAGTTGTTCACCACGGAATCGGCCGTCCAAAAACCGAATCTAACGCCCGTTTTTTTTGATGAGAATTGGGTGGACGTGTGGCCGGAAGAAACCGACGCGCCCTACAAAGATCTCTATGCCGGCCAGCCTTTCGAGCTCTCCCCGGATCAAATGGGCCGCTGCACCATTGCGCGTCATGGTGGCCGCAGCCCGGCGCTCGCCCCGCGGAATCTCGCTCCGGGAGAAAAAATGCCCGGCGCCATCAATATGGGCTTCGCCGACGGTCACACCGAGATGGTCAAATTGGAAGATTTATGGAAACTCTATTGGCATCTGGATTGGCAGCCGCCCGCAACCAGGCCGGAATAGTTGTCCTGGTCGCCCAAATTGAATGACTCCTATTGCCACCGAATACGATACATCCGCGCGCCGTAATTTGCCAAATTCGGATCGACGAAATGGATCGTGTCGGCACTTAAAATATTTGTTTGAAGCGGAATCCAGACGGAGCTTGTGAGATCGGTGGAACCTTCAACGACTATTGTCATCCCACTGGCCCAATGAATGTCGAAACCAAACTGATTCGTTCGCAATCCGAAATTTTCATTATCAGCTATTTGCGGTAACCAAAGAGCCACCACCTGCGAATCGAGATTTGAGGTCCAGCCTGTCGTGCCCGGCAGGTAATAGAGAATCGCTCCATTATCATTGTTAAACATCCACGGATTCATAACCGGAGCATTTCCCCTGAAATATATCCCCAGCAAACTGCTGCACTCTCGAAACATGTAAGAAAAAATGCCCATTTTCGCGACACTGTTGCCGATGGTCACTGTCGTCAAGCTGTTGCAAAAATCGAATGCGTCGTCGCCAATGAAGACAACACTATCCGGAATGGTAAGATTCGTCATATCGTAGCAGCGGCTGAACGCCGAGTTACCCACACTGACGACCGTGTTGGGAATCACGATGCCAGGCAAGCTGGCACAACCATAAAATGCGGAATTCCCAATATTGGTCGCGCCATTTGGGATGGTAATGGAAGTTAAACCATAACAGCCGTTAAATGTATCATCGGATATGTTGGCGACACCGGGCGGTATCACAAAATTTGTGAGGCCCAAACAGGCGAAGAAAGCTCCCCTTCCAACGGTTTTGATCGAGATCGGAAGTGGAATGTCCAGCAAACCGGAGCAGTTCGCAAAAACATAGGGCCCAATATTAGTCATCCCATTTCCAAGCGCGACGCTCTTGAGACTGTAGCACTCGTTAAACACTTGCTCACCGATACTGGTTATGCCAGCTCCCAAACTCGCGTTGGTCAAGGCTGTGCAACCTCTGAACGCGTCAATACCCAAACTTGTGACCTGGTCCGAAAACGTGACGCTCAACAAACCCGCGCAATTGAGGAAAGCACAATCTGCGACGCTGGTAACGCTCGAGGGGATCGTGTAGGCCCCGGTCTTACCTTCGGGAAACTGGATGAGCGTGGCACGACTTTCGTCGAACAACACGCCATCCAAACTGGAATAAACCGGATTTAGAGAATCAACCGTTATCGTTTTGAGGCTGGACGAATACCAAAACGCCGACATATCGATGTTGGTGACGTTCTTACCAATAATAACATTGGTCAGCCCAAAGCAATAATCCAACGCCCCTCTGGCTACGTTGAAAACACCATGAGGTATCGAAATGCTGGGAAGGCTGACACAGTGATTGAACGCTTCAACATCAATGTTTGTGATGCCGCTGCCGATCACAATATTGGTCGCATCCAAACAGTTTTCAAAAGCGTATCGACCAATATTACCTGCACCGGAAATGCCGTTATCGAGCATGGTAAAACTTCTTAAACCCAAGCACCCGTCAAATGCACCCATATCAAGGTTTGCAACTCCGTTACTGATCGTGACGGACCTTAAAGAAAGGCAACCGCAAAACGCCTCATAGCCAATATTCGTGACGGTTGATGAAATGGTGACATTCACGATTCCTGATTGACAAAATGCATAGTTTCCGATGGCCGTCACCGGGCGGCCATTGATCGTATCTGGAATACTAACGTCCGTAGCGCCACTAGTATATCCGATAATCGTAATCGCGCCGTCGTTGGTAACGAAGTTGAATTGTGCGCGCGCCGACGGGCAAATTGCCAACGACACGACCATAAGCCACTTGCCGACTGAATTGATTCTCCAAAACTTGCTCAAAGCCGCGCGAACCGCGGTTAAATACCTCATGGGGATTATTTACCGCATTCGTAAATACCAAACGAGCAATATTTTCACGACTTGCCACCCTAATGTCCCAAAAACCGGCGAATGCGCTGCTTTAGAAGCTTGAGGTCGGCTCTTGTTTTTCTATAGCCGTCGAAACGGGTTTCACCTGCCGTCTCTTGAAGTAAGCAATCAGTGACCGTGTGATCGGAGAATCCAGGTAATTGTGCAGCAGCCGCCATTGCCATCGATCCTTGAACGCATGGATCAGGAATGCCCAGTGGAAAACCCGGTTTTCCACACGCTCAAAAAACGTGTTCTCCGCCACTTTCTCCCCGTAAACAATCGATTTCGCAAACCGCACCTTGCGGAAATGGCGCGACTTAAAAACATCCTCGCTCACACACCGCAACACCCCCGGCCAGCACGTCGAATCATGAAACGCCATGTGGCCGTGCTCGACGACTTTCGGAAACCAGTCGTCAAAGTCGATTTTCACCCCTTCGTATTCGTGCAGGCCATCAATGAAAATCAGCTCCACCGGCTCATCAAATTTCTTGGCCACCGCATCGGAATAATCCACATGCGGCGTGACCATTTCGCCAATGCCCGCTTGCTCGATGTTGCGGCGGAATTCATCGAAGGTCCACACCTCGCCAAAGGCGCGCGCATGCTCGGGCGAACCCGTGTGCGGATCGATCGCGTTGATCTTCGCTTTGCCGCCAGCCAGCGAGCCGCGCGCGAGACAAATGGTTGATTTCCCCTTCCACGAACCAATCTCCACAATCGCTCCGCGTCCCCTGCATTCACTCGCGAGCCGATACAAAAGGTTCGCCTCTTTCGGGTGCAACCAGCCGTCCACGCTCGTCAAAACTTCTTCGATAGTTTGCATAGTTTCTTCGGAATTGAGAGCGATGCTACTGTCCCTTTATTCAGGGTGAAATGGGGTGATAGACCTAAAGAAGAATCGCCCTCTGATTCGCCCAACAAAAAAACGCCGGGAATTATTTCCCGGCGTTGGTTAACACAACCCCACTCTAGAACACAAACCGCACTCCAGCGCGGAACAAAATTTCGTCGGAGGTTTTATCGACCCACATATAACGCCCGTCGGCAAAAAGGCCCGTCACTGGGTTGAAGCGATACTCCACGCCCACGCCCGCATGGCCGGTCCATTGCCACACCGGGTCCGTCTGGCGACCGCCACCGCCGAATACGTAAGGAGCCAGCCCACTATTCGCAATCGGCAGGCGCGCAATCAGGCTTCCGTCGACGTTGTTGATGAAATTCCCGAAATGATCATCGGGGATATTCATGTCGGCCCCTATACCAATTTCGCGCGTGAAAAAGTAATTCAGCCCCACGCCTCCGCCCCAGAAGCCGTGGCGAATGTTCGTGTCGAACAAGTCTTCTGCCCGGCGCTGGCCCGCTAGGTAACTGCCGAACATGTCAAGACTCAGTTCGTTGGCGGCGTAACGATCAGCCACGTTGTACGCCCAATGATTCCCCCACCACGTATGAGGATCGTTCCACACGTGCGACTCAGTCGTCGTGGTCGTGGTCGTGGTCGTCTGCGCAATCCCCGCGCTTGCGGCTAACAACGATGCCGCCGTCAATGTAACGAATTTCATTTTCATATCTTATTTTTATCCTTGGTTCCAAATACCTTCAGCGACACGCTAATTTTGCTTCTTCCCAGCAGCCATAGGGTTCTTGCCCCAAATAAGTGACAATTAATTTACGATTTACGATTTACGATTGGCGCGACTATCGGGTGAATCGCGTCGATGGGATTTTTGACTGGGCGGTCAGAAGGGCCGGATCGGACTTAAACGTGTCGTCGCGAACGCATTTTGCCGAGTGCAACTCCGCGCTATGGAGACTGGCTCTCTGGCGCGGGAAAGCCCCAGAGGTTTTGACGTGATTACTGCTGCGCGTCAATCGTAAATCGCAAATCGTAAATCTTTAGGCGCGTTTTTTCTTCGCGGCCTTTTTCTTCATTACAGTCCGGGCGGCGACTTCCTTGGCGCGTTTGCCATAGCGGCCCGATTTTTGTGCTGATTTCTTGATATGCTCATACTGGCGTTGTTCTTTTGAACTCGCCCCACGGAGACGTTTTTTCCCTGACATAAATCAAGATCCAATAACTCAAAGTCTCTTGGACAAATACTCTTCCGCGGCGGTGGCTTCCCTTTTTTGCGCCGGGACTTTATTCCGACCTAACAAGGGCGCAAATCGCTGGTAAGTTTTCCACCCGAGCAACAGCAGCGAACCCACCCGCCCCAATGATGAACCCGATGAACGCTGTTTTTTCCGCCCGAACAACCCGGTCAGGAACGGCAGACCGGACATAATCGCCGGCAGGAAACTCGAAACCGAAGTCAGCTGGCGCTTGGTACGGTTGGCGGAAATCTTCAATGTCTGCAATTCGAGCTTGAGCAATTGGCGATAAACCTCGCTCTCGGCCGCCAACGCCTTTTTCCTCGCGTAGAATTTGCTCATTTGAATGCGCTCAAAAGTTCAGCGTCCTTTTTAATTTGATTCAATGACTCGCCGAACGGAGCTCTCTTGAGTAGGTTTTTGATGGTCACTATCGCGGCCACCGCGCCCCCGAGATAAAGCACGGCAAATCCAATCGCCACGTAGACCCGGTATGGCTCCGCCACGAGGAAAATGATCGTGCCCGTCACCAGCAACAGCCCCATCATCGTCAGGAAAAGGGCGCTCATCGCAAAAATCACCAGCTTCAGTAGCCGGTCATTCTCCTCTTCGAATTCCACCGTGAAAAGTTCGGCGCGATTTTCCAACGCGCCAACCGCGGTGGCGAGCGTGCGCCGCGCCAGCCGTCCCAGCGTGGGTATTTGATAGCCGGTGTCGGTAGTCATCGGCGTGCGGCGTAAAGCCCAAGCAACATTCCGACGCCAAAAGCAATGCCGATGGATTGATACGGGTTGCTGCGAATATAAGTATCGGCGGCTTTCGCCCCGACCACGGCCCGTTCCTGCAAGCGGCGTTGAGTTTCTTTGGCGACTTCAATGGCAGCGGCCAGTTTCTCGCGCGCGGCGGACCCGCGTTCGCCGAGTTCCTCCGCCCCGGCGCGCAAAAGCTCTTCGCCGTCGCGCACTACTTCCTTGAGGTCCTGGAGCAATTTTTCCGTTGATTCTTCGATGTCAGATGTAGAGCGAGTTGCCATAATTTTATCCTCTTCGATGAGACTTGCGTGAAAGCAGGTCTTAAAGTTTCGATACGACAATAAGGCTCCGCCCTAACGCCGGCATATGGGGTCTTTCCCGAAAATTAATTTTCAGTTCGCGAGATTCACGCTGGGGATTCCGCCGACACGGCACATTCAGTCGGGCCCGGAGAAACGTTGGAACATAAACAATGCTATTGACTCCCGGGTGCGCATATTAGATTGAATGCTTGTGGTTCATTTCAAGAATTACTTCCTATGCGCGGCACTTGGACTGCTGGCAATTGTCCCGAGCGGATGTCAGACCGCGGATAACGGTACGTCCGCCCGCGCGGTTTCAACCGAAACCGCGAGCCGGACGGTGGAAGATGGCGGGACGGGACCTTACCAGGCGATAATGGCGGCCGACGGCACGCTGGCAACCCACACGATTTTCCGACCGAAGGATCTGAGCGTTTTCGGCAGGCGGGCAAAACTTCCAATTGTGGCCTGGGGCAACGGGGCTTGCGCGAATTCGCCATGGGAACACGTGAACTTTTTATCGGAGGTGGCCTCGCACGGTTTTCTGGTGGTCGCGATCGGACCGATGCCGGCGGAAGGCCAGCGGGGCGGCCCCGGCGGCACGACAAAATCTTCCGAGATGATCGATGCGATCAACTGGGCGATTGCTCAAAACAGCGACCGGACGAGCCAATATTACCATAAGCTCGATATCACGAAGATCGCCGTAAGCGGCATGTCCTGCGGCGGTTTGCAGACGCTGGAAGTCGCCCCCGATCCGCGTGTGACGACGGCGATGATTTGCAACAGCGGCATTTTGGGCAATCCCGGCAGCGGCATGGGCGGGATGCCCAACCTGACCAAAGATCACCTCGCGAAATTGCACGCGCCCATAATCTATATTTTGGGCGGCGAGAAGGATATCGCTTATAACAACGGTATGGACGATTTCCACCGGATTAATCATCTGCCCGCATTCGCCGCCAACCTGAACGTTGGCCACGGAGGTACCTATAACCGACCGCACGGTGGCGAATTTGCGGTGGTCGCGACGGCGTGGTTGCAGTGGCAGTTGAAAGGCGATAAGGAAGCCGCGAAGATGTTCACGGGCGAGCCCTGCGAATTAGCGAATAGGGAGGGGTGGAAAGTGGAAAAAAAGAATATTCCCTGAGACAAACGGGGCAGTCCGCACGGTTAATCTCGTTTCGCTTTCGGTTCACGACGAGTTTGCCAATCCGAGCGGGCTCACCGTCTATCCGTCGCATTGGGTTTCACATCCGGCGTCCCGAGGTCGGTTTTTCCGCTGCGCAAATCTTCAACCGCTTTTTTGGCCAGCTGCGTGTAACAATTTTTTATCTCGTCGAGTTCTTCCTCCGAGATATCCTCGATTTCCAGCAGCGCATTGTGCGCGCCCCGCGTGGATCTCAATAACTCATCCAATTTCAATTGCACCGCTTCACTATCGCGGTTTTGGGTATTCTGAATCAGGAAAACCATGAGGAACGTGATGATCGTGGTGGCGGTGTTGATCACCAATTGCCAGGTGTCGCTGAAGTGAAAAATCGGTCCGGTGACCAGCCACACCACGACAAATAGGACCGCCAGCGCGAACGCAATCGGTCGCCCCGTCCACCGCGCGCTCGACCGGGCAAACTGCCGGAAGCCGCCCTTGTCTTTTCGCGGCTCGGAGCTTGGATCGTTGCGACGATGACCTTTCTTCATGAAACCGTAGATCGAGATTGTCGCGATCGATTCTCCAAGGGTATGGAGTCTTTTCCCGCAAGGACGACGTCGCTCGGCTGAGTTTATTCAAAGAATTATTTTAAAAAAGGTCCTGGTCGCCTCAATACATTCACCCCGCTCGCGTCTATATTATTGTATGAAAAAAATATTATTACTTACCGCAGTCTTACTCGGCGCCGTAACGGCCTCCCAGGCAGGCGTGCGCTTTAGCATTGGTATCCCGTTTCCGGCGCCCCCAGTCGTTATGGCTCTGCCGGCGCCGGTTTACGTTCAACCGCCAGAAACCTATGTGGAACCACCTCCGGTCTACGCCCCGGCTCCGCCCGTCGTGGTGGCTCCGCCGGTTTTGGACTTCAGCTTCGGTGATCACCGCCCGTATTACTATCGGTCCTACCCGTACCGGCCTTACTACCGTCCAGCGCCTTATTGGCACCGCGACTGGGATGATCATCGGGGCCACGATCGTGACCACTACCGGAGGTAAAACCGGCGAAGTGGATACAGCAAGGCAGCGCGACCCGTTGCCTTGTCTTTTCCCCGTCAGGGATAGTCAGCCGCCATTCGTCATTCGTCATTTGCTTTTCGAACCTGGAATGTTCGCCCCTTAGCCGACAGCTTTTCCAATCCCTCCAGAAACAACCGTCGGTTTATTGGGTTTCGTCCGCACGCTTGGTTTTATTCCCCTGACAGACATTCCCTTGCCTTTCAGCCTCGCAAGGTTCAATGAGCTATGGCGCTTCCACTTCACATGACAACTACCTGACCCTATGCAAAACGGCAACCAGCCTCGCGGCCGGTTGCCGTGTTGATCAGGAGGTACCGCACCGGGTTGGAGGCGGGGTATCGACCTGAAGCACCTCAGGGCGCTGGACGATTGCCATTCGTGTTCGAATTCTCGCCCGGATTGCCTTGATAAATCTGGCTGCTGCCATTTTCCCGCGAGGTCGGGTTCAAGGAATTTGTCGAACTGTTATTCATATTTTGCTGATTCTCGTTTTCACCCTGATTGCTCTCGCGATAAAGTTGGCTGGGGCCGTTCTCGCGCGAAGTCGGGTTTAAGACATTGTTGGTTGAATTATCGCGGCCGTCCGCGGCGTCCTTGTAAAGACGATCCGCTCCCGAATGGGCGCCGGTCGGATTCATTTGCGAGTCGCTGGTGTTCTCTGGCCGGTTCGGACCGGCCATGACATTCAATTGGTTGTTGACCGTTACCACTCCGGTCACCTGCCGCACCCTGGAAAGAATCTGGCGTTTCTGCTCCTCGCTCTGAACGTGGCCATCCAAAATAATCGCGCCATTTTTCGCGCTGATCTGGATGTTCGGAACAACAAACGCGATCTCCGGATCGCGCTCCAAGGCTTCGCGCACCTGCGCCACAACGGTGTTGTCCGATTGGCTTTGACTACCGTCCGAAACCCCGCCGGAATAGGCTCCCCCGTTACCCGTCGAGTACGTTCCGTTCGCGCTTCCGAAATAATTGCCGCCCCCCATGGACGATGACGAATTGTTTTGCGTATTGTATTCAGTTCGCGAAGAAGAATTACCATAACTCGGTGAAGCCGATTCGTCCGTCCGGGTCGAATATTCCTCGCGGGCGCAACCGGCCACCAGTAAAAGCGCGGATGCGATACCCACTACCATTGTTGGCGTGATCTTCATATGTTTGTGTCCTTGGTTGTAAATCAATATTCAAGCGTCGGCGCTATTGGGCTAATCAAGGTTGGGATTGATCTCCAAATTGTCGGTGATCCGAGTCACGCCGGCTACGTCCCGCAGGTCGTCCACGATCACGCGGGCATCGAGATCCGATCTCACTGATCCGTTAAGAATCACACGGCCCTGTTTCACCTCAATGGTGACCCCCCGCAAGGACGGAGCCAGCCCGCGGTCATATTCCACCCGCCCGCGAATCGCGTCCGCTAGCGCCAGATCGCCCGTCGCGTTTTTTCCCGGGTCCGTCTGAACAACGATGTTCGGTTCGACCGCGGGATACGTTCTGGGCGCGGCATAAACCCGCGTGGTTTCGGAACCGGTGGGCGGCAACAGCCCTTCCTGCTGCCATTCCGCAATGGTATTATCGCGGCTCACGGGAGCGGCGCATCCGACAACCAGCAAAGCCAGCGGCGTAGTCCAAAAAAGTTGTTTGAAAGTTTTCATAATACATTCCCCTGCGTAAACCTTCGCCTCAACTCGCGCTCGCGCCATGGGGAATTCGCCTCATAAAAAAACGGCGCCGGGAATCCAGCGCCGTCCTTCGAGAGCAACTCAGGCTCAATCGTTCGGATTCATTTGTCCGTTTTATCCTGGATATGTTCGCCGGCATTTTCCATGTCTTCACCAAAACCGTGAGCGGTATGACAACCGGTGAAAACAATCTGTCCCACGATGGCGATCAAAAGACAGAGGGTCGTACGTTTTAGCTTTTTCATTTGTTTATCTTTCCTTCTAGTTTTTAGTTGCGAGCTCGGCGCGTCTTACAACCGCCCCAACAATGCGAGGATCACGATAACGACGAGCAGAAGTCCCACGATCCCACCCGGCCCATATCCCCAACCGCTGCTGTATCCCCAGGTTGGCAATACTCCAACCAGCGCAAGTATCAATAGGACGATCAATATTGTTCCAAGGCTCATAACGTCTTCTTTCTTCGGTTCCAATCTCACGCGGTCATTGTGAAACGCGTCGATTGGTCCCGCATTGAGCTTCTTGCGAAGGAACAATTTCGGCCATGGGGTTTTGCACCCGAAACATGAAACTAATTCAAGGTAAGCTTCGGTGGGTGGATTACGGAATGAGCGCCGCCGGCGGGCGGGCGCGTGTCTCAAAAAACGCGCGTTTTGTCCTCGGATTCATTGACACCTGCTTCGGCTGGGTATTAATAAAATCCGCTTTCAAGCTTCAATTGAGGTCGCTCTCTTCTCGTTTTATGAGACGGGCAGCCCGGCCCTACAGCGCCGTCCGCAAACCCGCGCTGCTTTCAATAATCCCCTTCGCGATCGCATGCCGCGTCAAGCCCGCTACGTCGTGAATCCCCAGCTTGTTCATCACCTGCTGCCGGTGTTTTTCCACCGTCTTGATGCTGATGCACAGTTCCGACGCGATCTGTTTGTTCGCACGACCCTCGGCAATCAGTTGCAGCACTTCGGCCTCGCGCGCCGTGAGCTGGTCGGTTCGGCGCCGCGCCGGCTGCCCGCTGACAAACGCTTCGCGGCATTGATCGCGCAACCGTTTCGCGATGGAGGGGCTGAAATACGCGTTGCCACGATGCGCTTCCCGGATCGCTTTCAGCAATTCATTCGCCGCCGTTTGTTTAATAAGATAACCGGCGGCTCCCGCTTCCGTCAGTTGCTGCACATACTCGTCATCGCTGTAAGAAGAAAGAATTAACACCTTTGTGGATGGCACCGTCCGCGTGATTTGTCGCGTCGCTTCGAGGCCGTTAAGCTGCGGCATCGCAATATCGATTACCGCCACGTCCGGCACAAGTTTTCGCGCCAGTTGCACCGCCTGCCGCCCGTTCTCGGCTTCTCCAACGATGTCAATGTCCCCTTCAGCAACCAGCAAAGCTCGCAGCCCCTGCCGAACCACCGTGTGGTCGTCAGCCAAAATGACTCGTATTTTTTGCATAAATTATTTTCCGGCGCGTTGCCTCCCAGCGCCATTATGGAAAATAGCTCGCTTCGAAATTTGTGCCAACGATTTCGTGAAAAAACGCCAAATAATCTGCACCCCCCGCGCGGACCCTCAGTTAGACTGTTCCTTTTTTCGAGAAGACCTGGGGTAAAACCCGCCCGCGAAACATTTTGCATGAACCCGAGAGTTACGCGACGGTAAGAAATGCTTCGTACCCGTCTTCTCGCCGGAAGTCTTGCCGCGGTCTGCATTTTTAACTCCTCCGCGCAAGAACTCCTGATTTCCGACGATAATCCGCTGGCGATGCCGCCGGTCGGTGCGCACCAATTGCGGGTGCTGTCGCCCGAAATCCTCGAACTCACGTTAATCGCTACTAAGAAACCCGACCCTTCCCCCGTCACTGTTTGGAATTTCGTAGACTCCAAACCTCGCCTTCCCGGCGAAAATGAATTTTCCGTGCTCGTCGATGGAAAAAGCAACTCTGTCAAATCCGTTGGCTTCAAACGCCGCGTCCTTTATGCGCCACTGAAGGAACGTGATTTGCGCATCGCCAACAATATATATCTGCAACTCGCCACTCCGCTCGCCGACGGCCAATCCGTTATCGTCGTGAACCCCGATAAAAAATTGTGGCCGGCCGAAACACATTTCGCCGCCAAAGTGGATCCCCTGCGTTGGAGTCCTGCCATTCACGTGAACCAGGTGGGTTACCTCCCGGCACTTCCCAAGAAAGCGATGGTGGGTTTCTATCTCGGCAGCCTGGGGGAAATGAATATCGGCGGCGCCTCCCAGCCGCCTGAAACCTTCAAAATCATTGATGCCGCTTCCGGTAAAGAGGCGTTCGCCGGAAAACTTGTGCCGCGCCGTGACGTCGGTTTTCCGTTTCAATGTTATCAAAACGTTTTCGAAGCGGATTTCTCCGCTCTAAAAACCCCGGGGGAATATCGGGTGCAAGTTCCCGGTTTGGGCGCGTCGTTTCCTTTTTTTATCGATGACGGTATTGCCGCCGCATTCGCCCGCGCTTACGCGCTCGGCATCTATCATCAACGCTGCGGCACGGCGAACGAACTGCCCTTCACGCGATTCACCCACGACGCCTGCCACGTCGCGCCCGCCGAAGTGCCTACCATGTCCGCCAAATTTGATTTCGTAAATCAAACACTCGCCGGCTACGCCTCCGCGGAAAATAAAAATCCGGACCAGGCCGCGCCTCCGCTGAAAAACATCGCCGCCAGTCTTTATCCCTTCGTCAACCAAGGTCCGGTGGATGTTCGTGGCGGCCACCATGACGCCGGCGATTACAGCAAATACACGGCGAATAGCGCGTGGTTCATTCACTACCTCGTTTTCGCCGCCGATAATTTTCCCGGCGCGGCCGAACTCGACAATCTCGGTCTTCCGGAAAGCGGCGATGGCAAAAGCGATTTGTTGCAGGAAGCCAAATGGGAAGCCGATTTTCTCGCCAAAATGCAGGACGCGGACGGTGGCTTTTACTTTCTCGTCTATCCGCGTGAACGCGAATACGAAATCGACGTTCTGCCGGACCATGGCGATGCCCAAATCGTTTATCCCAAAACCACCGCCGCCACCGCCGCTGCCGTCGCCGCCCTCGCCCAATGCGCGTCCTCGCCCAAATTCAAGCAACAATTTCCCCAGGCCGCCGCGCTCTATCTCGATCACGCGAAAAAAGGTTGGTCGTTTCTCTAACGCGCCATGGCCAAATACGGCAAAGACGGCGCTTACCAGAAAATCACTCATTACGGCGATGACTCCATGCACAACGACGAACTCGCTTGGGCCGCCTGCGAATTGTTCCTCGCCACCGGCGACAAAACCTTTGGCGACAAACTCGCTGAATGGTTGAAACCCTCGGATCCCGCGACCCGCATGTGGGGTTGGTGGCGTCTATACGCGTGTTGGGGCAATGCCGTCCGCGACTATGCCTTCGCCGCGCGCAGCGGACGCGTCAAACGCGAAAAACTGAATCCCGCGCTCCTCCTCGATTGCGAAAACGAACTCACGGCGGCCGCCGACGATCAATTGCGCCGCTCTAAAGAAAGCGCCTATGCCACCAGTTTTCCCAATGAAACCAAAGCCACGCGCACCGCCGGCTGGTATTTTTCCGGTGACGCAGCGTTTGAACTTGCCGTCGCGTGCCAGCTCGACTTCCCGCGATTGAACGATCCCCGTCCAAACTATGTCGACGCCATCCTTGGCAATTTGAATTACGAAGCCGGTTGCAATCCGGTGAATGTCACCTACCTCACCGGCCTCGGCTGGAAACGACAGCGCGACATCGTCGATCAGTATGCCGAAAACGATCGGCGCGTTTTGCCGCCGACCGGCATTCCCCTTGGCAACGTGCAAAGCGGATTTGGTTGGATCGAACTCTACGGAAAGGAACTGGGCGCGCTCAGTTTTCCGCCCGATTCGGATGAGCAGGCACCCTATCCTATTTACGATCGCTGGGGCGACAGCTTCAATTTGACCCAGGAGTTTGTGATTCCCAACCAAGCGCGCGCGCTGGCTTATTTGTCCTGGATGATGGGCCGCAGCCCGCTGCGCAACCAACCGTGGAAAGCGGTCGCTGGCCAAATCACCGGCCTTGCCGACCACGCGCGCACCGGACAAAAATTGAGTGCCGCCCTCGCCGCTCCCGGCATGGATTTATCCCGCGCCCGCATCGTCTGGGAAGCGCGCGATCAGGAGCCGGCTTTTGGTAAAACGTTTTCTTTCGTTCCGCAGCCCAGCGGCTCTCAATGGCTCGAAGCCGAAGCCCAACTCCCCGACGGCCGCCGCATTTTCGCCATAACAAATTTCGTCGCAAAATAAATTTCCGCCCGGCCGAACGCATTTCGTAACTTCCCGCTGGACGAAGCGCCGGACATTCGGCAGCTTTAGCGTCCTCTTTATACGCGTATGAAACTCCCAGCCCCTGTCCGGAAATTCCAACTCGCCCTGCTGCTCGCCGCCATCGCCATCGGCGGCGGTGCCCGCGCGCAACAAATATTCTGGCTCAACCAGGTGGACCCGGCCATGGTCGAGTTCGATAACAATGGCCGCGCGCGCATCGATCATTCCGTTCAAAATGGACCATTGACCATTGCCGGCCAGACCTTCACCAACGGCCTGGGCACACGGGCGCAGAGTCAGTTGACTTTGGATCTGGAGGGCAAAGCCAAAAGTTTTTACGCCAAGGTCGGCATTGACGATGAAGTCGCCAAGGGAAGCGGCAGCGTGATTTTCAAACTCATCGGCGACAAAAAGACTCTATGGCAGAGCCCCGTGATGCACTCCGGCGATGCCGCCCGGGAAGTCAACGTGGCGCTCAAAGGCATCAAACAACTCACCCTCGTCACCGATGACAACAACGACGGGACGCAAGGCGACGACGCGGATTGGGTGGATGCAAAAATCATTACCGAGGTCCAACCCGTCGCCAAGCTGTCGTCGCAGGAACCGGCCATTGTGCTCACCCCCAAACCTTCCCGCAGCCCGCGCATTAACAGCCCCAAAGTATTCGGCGCGCGCCCCGAGCATGCATTCCTGTTCACCATCGCCGCCACCGGAGATCGCCCGATGACCTTTGCGGCCGATGGTTTGCCCGCCGGTTTGCAGTTGGACCCGGCCAGCGGACGCATCACCGGGATATTGAACGCGCCGGGCGAACACCTCGTGACGTTGCACGCGAAGAATGCGCGTGGCGACGCGCTGCAGAAATTCAAAATCGTTTGCGGCCCGCAAATCGGCCTCACGCCCGCCATGGGGTGGAACAGTTGGAATTGTTTCGCCTCCGCCGTCACCGCCGACAAGGTCAAAGCCGCGGCGGATGCAATGGTGAAAAGCGGTTTGATCGATCACGGTTGGACCTACATCAACATCGATGACTTTTGGGAAGTGAGACCGCGATCCACGAATGATCCCACGCTCCAAGGTCCGGCTCGCGATGCGGACGGCCGCATCGTTCCCAACCCGCGTTTTCCCGACATGAAAAACCTGACGGCCTACGTCCACGACCAGGGCCTGAAGATCGGTTTGTATTCCTCCCCCGGCCCGCTGACCTGCGGCGGTTGCATCGGAAGTTTCGAGCACGAAGATTTGGATGCGAAGCAATACGCCGATTGGGGATTTGATTATCTCAAGTACGATTGGTGCAGTTACTCCCAAGTCGTCCAGGAACGCACCGGCGAGCGGCGAAATAATTACACGCTGCCGACCTTGCAGAAGCCGTATCAGATCATGCGCGCAGCCCTTGACAAAGCGCCGCGCGATATTCTTTTCAGCTTTTGCCAATACGGCATGGGCGACGTTTGGAAATGGGGCGTGGAAATCGGCGGCAATTCCTGGCGCAC